>JAEEGF011729620.1_pt1 | contig 11639 bp, 11 predicted proteins | sample 9134171 | NCBI WGS metagenome assembly JAEEGF01 (sample SAMN16246542, study PRJNA631951) | gut metagenome | biome: gut microbiome; feature: rumen; material: AP-attached | host: Bos | place: Iran: Karaj | collected 2018-10 | reverse complement strand
GATCTTAAAAAAGCTGAAGTTATTATGGATATTATTAGTGCTTAGAATAATTTTGCTTTGGAAAGTTCAAGAAGACAATTACAGGGTAAGATTTTCACCAAGATAAAAGAAATGCGAGAAAAGATTCTTTATCAAATGGCTTTTATAGAGTCAGCACTTGATGATCCTGAGAATTATGACCTTGATGGTTTTCCAGATAGATTAAAAGAAATAATTAATCCTTTGATCACAGAAATTAATAATCTTATTGTTACTGCTGATGAAGGTAAAATAAGAAAAGATGGTATTAAAACAGTAATTGTTGGAAAACCAAATGCAGGAAAATCTTCTTTATTAAATGCACTAACTGGAGATGAGAGAGCAATAGTAACTGATATTGCCGGAACAACCAGAGATATAATTGAAGAAACAGTAAGACTTGGTGACATTGTCTTACATGTTATAGATACTGCAGGTATCAGAAATACAGATGACATTATTGAAAAAATCGGTGTAGATAAAGCAAAGAGTAAAGTAGATGAAGCCGATTTAGTTCTTTATATATTGGATTCTACAAATGAGATAGACAGCGAAGATAGAGAGATAATAGATCTTTGTAAAGGAAAGAAGACTATAGTTCTCTTAAATAAGAATGATCTATCCGATAATATTAAAATAACAGATGATATCGTTCGTATTCAATTTTCAGGTAATCAAAACGATAATTTACCTGTTATAAGTACTTCAATGCTTAAAGGAAACGGTATTGATGAATTAAAGTCTGCAGTTGCAGATCTGTTCCTTAATGGTGATATAGTTCCCAAGCAGGAAGTGTATATCACAAATTTAAGACATAAGAATTTGTTAAAAAATGCAAGTGATAGTCTGGAATTAGTATTAGATAGTATTAATAAGAATCTTTCAGAAGATTTTTTCACTGTAGATCTTACTAATGCTTATGCTGCACTTGGAGAAATAATTGGTGAAGAAGTTGGAGATGATCTTGTCGAAGAAATTTTCTCCAAATTCTGTATGGGTAAATAATTTATGATAGTAGATAAAGAAAAATTTGATGTAATAGTAATTGGTGCAGGACATGCCGGATGCGAAGCTGCTCTTGCGTGTAGTAGGCTTGGGCTTGAAACTATTATCTTTACAATGAGTGCTGATAATATCGCATTCATGCCTTGTAATCCACATATTGGTGGTTCTTCAAAAGGACATTTAGTTAGAGAGATAGATGCTCTTGGTGGAGAAATGGGAAAGAATATTGATAAAACATTCCTCCAATCTAAGATGCTCAATACTTCTAAGGGTCCTGCCGTTCATTCGCTTAGATGCCAGGCAGATAAGATGGAGTATTCAAAAGAAATGAAAAAAGTTCTTGAGAATCAGGAGCATCTTACAATTAAACAGGCAGAAGTTTCAGAAATTCTTTTTGAAGAATTTCCTGAGGACGGATATGCGAAAAAAATCATCGGTGTTAAGATTTTTTCCGGAATAATGTATGAAGCAAAAGCAGTAATTCTTTGTACCGGCACATATTTGAAGAGTAGATGTTTGACCGGTGAAGCTATTACATACTCAGGACCAAACGGACTTCAGCCTTCAAATCTTTTGTCTGATTCTCTGATTAAAGCTGGTATCCAGTTAAGAAGATTTAAAACAGGAACTCCTGCCAGAATGGATGGTAGAACAATTGATTATTCCAAAATGTCTGAACAGTTTGGAGATACTCCGGTTATTCCATTTTCTTTTGATACTGATCCAGCTGATGTGCAGAGACCTCAGGTTTCTTGCTGGCTTACATATACCAATGAAAAAACGCACGAAATAATACGCAATAATATAGATAGGTCACCTATCTATGCAGGCATTATTGAAGGTGTAGGACCAAGATATTGTCCATCAATTGAGGATAAGGTTGTAAAATTCCCAGATCATGATAGACATCAGGTATTTATTGAACCTGAAGGAACTTTTACAAATGAAATGTATGTTGATGGTATGTCTTCATCTTTACCTGAAGATGTTCAGATTGCAATGTACAGAACTGTTCCTGGATTGGAGAATTGCCGCATCGTAAAAAATGCATATGCGATAGAGTACGATTGTTTATGTCCCGGACAGCTTAGTCCTTCTTTAGAGATTAAAGAGATTAAGGGTCTGTTTAGTGCAGGTCAGTTTAATGGAAGTAGTGGTTATGAAGAAGCAGCTGCTCAAGGATTATATGCCGGAATTAATGCTGCAATGGAAATCTTTAATAAACCATCTCTTTATATCGATCGTTCAGAAGGTTATATTGGAGTATTGGTTGATGACCTTGTTACAAAAGAAAATCTTGAGCCATATAGAATGATGACTTCAAGAGCAGAGTATCGTTTACTTCTTAGACAGGATAATGCAGATATCAGACTCAGAAAAAAAGGATACGAAATAGGACTGATTGATCAGGAGAGGTACGATAGATTAGTTAATAAGATTGATGCTATTGAAAAAGAAGTTACAAGATTAAAGAATACAATAGTCGGTGCTAATGCAAAAATCCAGGAATTCATGGAGAAGAGTGGTAGTACATCTTTAAAGACAGCAACTTCTTTAGCAGAACTTATCTGTAGACCAGAATTTTCATATGAATCTTTAGCTGAGATTGATAAAGATAGAATAGAACTACCTAAAGATGTTATTGAACAAGTTGAGATAACTATCAGATATGAAGGATATATCAACAGGCAGGAAAGACAGGTTGAACAGTTTAAGAAGCTTGAAAAGAAACTTATTCCTGTTGATATCAATTATGATGATGTTGGAAGTCTTAGATTGGAAGCAAGACAAAAGTTAGAAAAGTTCAGACCTACTAATATTGGACAGGCTTCTCGTATTGGTGGTGTAAATCCAGCTGATGTTTCTGTGCTTCTAATATATCTTGATTCTTTATATAGAGGAAACAAAGATGAGAACTAAGTATAAGAATATGCTTGATGATTTTAATTCTTTGGGAATTGAATTATCGGATAAGCAATTAGAGCAATTTAATTCATATTATGAGTTACTTATTAAGTGGAATGAGGTTATGAACCTCACAGCTATAACAGAGTTTGAAGATGTTTGTAAACTACATTTTGTTGATAGTATTTCTTCATTCAAATATTTTGATTTTAAAGCGAATGATTATAGCTTGATTGATGTTGGAACAGGTGCTGGATTTCCAGGTATACCTTTGAAAATTGTTTTTCCACATTTGCATATTACATTACTTGATTCTCTTAACAAAAGACTTAATTTCTTAAATGAAGTTATTGACACATTAAATCTAAATGAAGAAGGATCAATCAAAACACTTCATGGCAGAGCAGAAGATTATTCTATTGCAAAGGAAGGTTCACTTAGAGAATCTTTTGATATTGCTGTTTCAAGAGCGGTAGCTAATATGTCAACATTATCAGAATATTGTCTTCCTTATGTAAAGGTTGGAGGAAGATTTATAGCTTATAAAAGTGAAAAGGCTTCTGACGAATTATCTAAAGCAAAAAGTGCAATTCATCTTTTAGGTGGAAAGCTTGAAAGTGCGAATGAATTTCTTTTGCCTGATTCAGAAGTGAATAGAACTATCTGTATAATAGAGAAAAAAGAAAACACTTCAAAAAAATATCCTCGTAAAGCAGGAACTCCTTCAAAACAACCTCTTTAATATATATTGTGGTTTCATGTTTATAAGTATTAAATGTTTCACGTGAAACATTCAACTTAAACAAAATTAGAAATACAAAAAATTGTTTCACGTGAAACATTGTAACCCAATATCTAGTGATAAAAGGTGTGAAACATTAATTTTTAGTCAAAATTGTGTTGTGAAACCGTACAATTTATCATACAAGATATAGTAAAGTGTTATAAAAATGAAAATTATAGCAAAACAATTAAACCACAATACATAAATGATGATATACTGATATTAGCGTGTATTGAAAATAGGAGGAATAATGGGAAGAGTTATTGCTATAGCAAACCAGAAAGGTGGAGTTGGTAAAACGACCACCTCTATAAATCTTTCTGCGGCACTTGCTGAGAGAGGAAAAAAGGTATTAGTCATCGATACAGATCCACAGGGCAATACAACAAGTGGGTTTGGACTTGATAAAAATGAATTAGAAAACACAGTCTATGAACTCATGATAGGTGAATGTTCAATAGAAGAAGCTATTAAGAAAAATGTAGTAGAAGATTTAGATGGAGTAGATATAATTCCATCTAATGTTAATCTTGCTGCTGTAGAAATTGAGCTTATTGATACTGAACAAAAAGAGTTCATCTTAAGAGAAGCTATTAGTGAAGTAAAAAATAACTATGACTTTATCGTAATAGATTGTCCACCTTCATTAAGTATGCTAACTGTCAATGCCATGACAACAGCCAACACAGTTCTTGTTCCTATCCAATGTGAGTATTATGCTTTGGAAGGTCTTAGCCAATTGGTTCACACAGTTAATTTGGTAAGAGATAGATTGAATCCTGAACTTGAAATGGAAGGAGTAGTATTTACTATGTTCGATTCCAGAACAAATCTTTCACTTCAAGTAGTAGAAAATGTTAAAGAACACATTCAGGAGAATGTTTACAAAACAATTATTCCTAGAAATATAAGACTCGCTGAAGCACCAAGCTATGGTCTGCCAATAAATATATATGAACCAAAATCTGCAGGAGCAGAAGCATATAGATTATTAGCAGATGAAGTAATAGAAAGAAAGTTTGATTAAGTTGGAGGACAACATGGCAATATCAAAAAATGCTAAAAGAGGTCTGGGGAAAGGCCTTGATTCTATAATTCCGGCAAAAGTTGAAAAGCCAAAAAAAGAAGAACCGGAAGTAACACCTATAGTAGAAGGCCAAGTAGTAACAGTAAATATAACTAAGGTTGAACCAAATAGAAATCAGCCAAGAAAAACATTTGATGAAGATACACTTATCGAATTAGCAGAATCAATAAAGCAAGTAGGTCTCATTAATCCACTTATAGTTACAGATAAAAAAGACCACTATGAAATAGTCGGTGGTGAGAGAAGATGGCGTGCTGCTAAAAAGGCAGGATTAAAAGAAATACCTGTAATCATAAAGAACTTAACTGAGCAGGAAATTGCTGAGATAGCTCTTATTGATAACTTACAGAGAGAAGATTTAAATCCTATCGAAGAAGCTCTTGCTTATAAAAAACTCATTGATGATTTTGGATATACACAGGACGTAGTTGCTGACAAAGTATCCAAGAGCAGAGTAACAATTACAAACTCACTGAGATTATTGAAGCTATGTGATCATGTAAGACAGATGGTTATCGAAGGAAAGATTTCAACAGGCCATGCCAGAGCATTGATCTCAGTAGAAGATGAAGAACAGCAGATCACACTTGCACAGAAAGTATTTGATGAAAAACTTAGTGTAAGAGAAACAGAAAAGCTCGTAAAGAATTTAGGTAAGCCAGCTAAAGCAAAGAAAACTCCAGTTAAGAATGAAAGTATCGATGCAATATATGCAAGCTTGTCAGAAAAATGTAAGCAGGCAGTAGGAACGAAAGTTGATATTACCTCCAAAGGCGATGGAGTAGGAAAAATAGAAATTGAATTCTATAATAACGATGATCTTGAAAAAATCATCGACAGACTCTGTAAAGAATAATGGAGATAATATAAATGAATAGTGGAATACTTAGTGCAATCGGATTAGGTAACTTAGATCCGGCAATAATATTTATTGTATTTCTTGTTTTAATTATTATTCTGTTTATACTGTTGATAATAAATGGAAATAAATATAGAAAACTTGAAAAAAAATACAGTAAATTCATGTTAGGTAAAGATGCCAAATCCATGGAAGAAGAAATAACAGGTTTGTTCCATGATAACAGATTAATAAGAAGCGAGAATGAAAAGAACAGAAAAGATATCATTGATATCAATAAACGTATGGAAATAACTTTCCAAAAGATAGGTTTGGAAAAGTATGATGCTTTTAATCAAAGTGGTGGAAAACTTAGTTTTTCATTATGTTTATTAGATGAGAATGACAATGGATTTCTTTTAAATTCAGTTCATGGTACAGATGGAATAAACTATTCTTATTCAAAAGAAATAAATGCAGGAATATCTGATGTTGAACTTAGTGCAGAAGAGAAGAAAGCATTAGATATGGCATTGGCAAGTGTTAATAGATAACAACTTATTTATAAGTTAAATTGTTATACATATAATCATTATTATTTTTGGAGGAGATCGAAATGATCGACATTAAATTTTTACGTGAGAATCCAGATGTTGTAAGAGAAAACATCAAGAAAAAATTCCAGGATGAGAAGCTTCCTCTTGTAGATGAAGTAATCAAACTTGATGAAGAGAGAAGAACTAACCAGCAGAAGGCTGATGAAATTCGTGCTCACAGAAATAAGATTTCTAAAGAAATCGGTGGCCTTATGGCTCAGGGTAAAAAAGAAGAAGCAATGGCTCTTAAGGATGAAGTAGCAAAAGAAGCAAAAGAGCTTGAGCAGCTTGAAGCTAATCAGAAAGAACTTGATGAGCAGGTTACAAATAAGATGATGATCATCCCTCAGATTATCGATGAATCTGTACCGATAGGAAAAGATGATTCTGAGAACGTTGAAATCGAGAAATTTGGTGAGCCTGTAGTTCCTGATTTTGAAATTCCATATCACACAGATATTATGGAAAGCTTTAACGGTATCGACCTTGATGCAGCAAGAAGAGTGGCAGGTAATGGTTTCTATTATCTTATGGGTGATATTGCAAGACTTCACTCAGCAGTTATTTCTTATGCAAGAGACTTCATGATTGACAGAGGATTTACATATTGTGTACCTCCTTTCATGATTCATGGAAATGTAGTTGCAGGTGTTATGAGCTTCCCTGAAATGGAAGCAATGATGTATAAGATTGAAGGCGAAGACCTTTACCTTATCGGAACAAGTGAACATTCTATGATCGGTAAGTTCATTGATCAGATTCTTCCTGAAGAAGAAATGCCAAAGGCACTTACAAGTTATTCTCCATGCTTTAGAAAAGAAAAAGGTGCTCATGGTATTGAAGAGCGTGGTGTTTACAGAATTCACCAGTTTGAAAAGCAGGAAATGGTAGTTATATGTAAACCAGAAGATTCTAAGACATGGTACGACAAGCTTTGGAAGAACACAGTAGATCTTTTCAGATCAATGGATATTCCTGTTCGTACTCTTGAATGCTGCTCAGGCGATTTGGCAGATCTTAAGTGCAAGTCATGTGACGTAGAAGCATGGTCACCTAGACAGAAAAAGTACTTCGAAGTTGGAAGCTGCTCAAACCTTGGAGATGCTCAGGCAAGAAGACTTAAGATCAGAATAAAAGGTAAAGATGGAAATTACCTTGCACATACACTTAACAACACTGTTGTTGCTCCTCCAAGAATGCTCATCGCATTCCTTGAGAACAATTTACAGGCAGACGGAAGTGTAAGAATTCCAGAAGTATTACGTCCTTATATGGGTGGAAAAGAACTTCTTGTTCCAACAAAGAAAAACTAAATCAGACTTACTACTTAGAAAAGAGGTGAAATCTCATTGCATAAATTCCTCAGAGCAGTAGGTTTTTCAAAGATTAAGGATAGAAAAGAACTAACGAAGCTAATAACTGATTCTATTCAGAATGCACAGAAGCGTTCATATGTTACAACAAGCGAAAGTGTAATATTAGCAGAGTTTGCAAGAGATTTTGCTGACGGAATAGGACTTGCTGTATGTGGAGAATTTGATGAGGAAGATAAATTCATTTATGAATATTATTATCCTTATCTGATTCCTACCAATATCAGTACAGAAGAAGACATCAATATTGAAAGACATGCAGCACATTATTCATATGCAGGAATTTGTAATGAACCTCGAGTTGGTGTAACTCTTATTTTCTATCTACAGAATATGATTCCTTATGTGAAATTTGAAAACGAAGGACAATTTCCAATAAGAGGAACAACACTTAGTTTGTCAGCTCTTTCTGTCAAAGGGCAGATACTTATGCCTATTGCCAAAACAGAAGAAGAAATAGAAGCTGCCAAAAAGAAAAACAATTATAGAAATAAATTAATAAATAATGCAAGGAGAGGGGATGAGACTGCAATCGAGTCCCTGACCCTTGATGACATGGACCTTTATACAACTCTTTCCAAAAAGATAAGAAAGCAGGATGTATATAGCCTTGTTGACTCCTACTTTATGCCTTATGGTGTAGAGTGTGATCACTATTCTGTCCTAGGTGAAATAAAAGAAACCAGACAAGTAGAGAACTTCATGACAAAAGAAAAAGTTTTTATCATGCGTATTGATTGTAATGATTTAGAATTTGACCTATGTATAAATGGAGAAGATTTGTTAGGGGAACCAGCAGTAGGCAGAAGATTCAAAGGAAACATCTGGATGCAGGGGTATATTAATTTTCCGGATGCGAACTGAAAGGAGCTGAATAATGTTATCGCACGTCTTTTGTGAGATTAAAATTATTCGTATCCGACCAGATTTAGTCAGATAAAAACTGACTATTAGAAAGGAGAAATGAATATGGCAACACCACATAATAGTGCAGAGAAAGGCGATATAGCAAAGACCGTCCTGATGCCGGGAGATCCACTTCGTGCAAAGTTTATAGCAGAAACATTTATGACTGACATCAAATGTTTCAACGAAGTAAGAGGAATGCTTGGCTTTACAGGAAAATATAATGGAAAAGAAATATCAGTTATGGGACATGGAATGGGAATCCCATCAATTGGTATCTATACTTATGAACTTTTTAACTTCTATGATGTGGATAACATCATCAGAGTTGGAAGTGCCGGTGGATTACAAGACGATGTAAATGTTATGGACGTCATTTTTGCAATGGGTGCTCATACTGATTCAAATTACGGATTCCAGTATGGACTTCCAGGAACATTTGCACCAACAGCAAGTTACAATATCCTTGAGAAGGCAGTAGCAATTGCAAAAGAAAAAGGAGTTAAATACCACGTTGGTGATGTTCTTTCTTCAGATGCATTCTATAAGAAATGCAATGAAAGCGAGCTTTATAGAAACTATGGCGCACTTGCTGTAGAAATGGAAACACCTGCTTTGTACATGAACGCAGCAGAAGCTCACAAGAATGCACTTACAATTCTTACAATCTCTGACCATTTATTCAAGAGTGAAGAACTTACAGCACAGGAGAGACAGACAAGCTTTACTGACATGATGGAAATAGCACTCAAAACAGCAATTCAGCTTTAATTTATTCAAAAGGAAGTCTTCGGACTTCCTTTTTAGTTATTGAAATTATCTAAGAAATATTATCATTAAGGACAAAAGAAAACATTTTAAATCGGGAATGCTATATACAAGACCTATATAATGAAGTTACAATCAAGTTGGAGGTTACTTATGAACTGGACCAAGATTATTGAAGATGCTATCAAATTTATCGAGTCAAACATTACAGAAGACCTGACAGTTGGCAGGATAGCTCAGGAAGTGAATACATCCGCTTTTTACTTCCAGAAGGGCTTTTCCATGCTTTGCGGATACACTGTCGGGGAATATGTGAGAATGAGAAGACTCTCTCTTGCAGGTGAAGAACTTATGTCAACCGACATCAAAGTGATAGATCTTGCAATAAAATATGGCTATGACTCGGCTGATAGCTTTACCAAAGCGTTCACAAGGTTTCATGGAAGTACACCAACTGATGTAAGAAACAGTGGTGCGAGTATAAAAAACTTTTCACCGCTACATATCAAATTGACATTAGACGGAGGTAAGACAATGGAGTACAGAATTGAAAAGAAACCGGCATTTAAGGTAATGGGTGTATCAAAGATAATTGGTTATGGAGATGGATATAGTACAATTCCTAAGTTCTGGGATGAAGTATTTGCTAAAGGCGATAACAAGCTTATGGGAATGTATGGAGTTTGTCTCGACGATGAAGTTGAGGGTGATAAATTCCGCTACATGATTGCAGATGACTTTGATGAAGAACTTGCTACCACAAAGGGGTATGAGATAAAAGAAATACCTGAACATACTTGGGCAGTATTCCCTTGTCGTGGAGCTATGCCTCAGGCACTTCAAAGTGTAAACACACAAGTCTTCAACGAATGGCTTCCATCAAGCGGTTATGAAATCGCCGGAGGTTTCAATATTGAATTCTATACTGATGAAACCAAGTATAAACTTGGCGCACAGGATCCGGAATACTACTCAGAAATTTGGGTTCCGGTTAAAGCTTGATAATATATCAATAAATAAGGGGTTCAAATTGTAATAGCACGATTTGAGCCCCTGAATTAATTTAGTTCTGATAATACATAGCATAGAATGTCGGGAATTGATGTAGTAACAGATCTGGATGCCTATCAAAAAAGGATTATATAAAAGTCAGAAAATAAAAAGAACTATCCGTGTTCACATTTCTCGGATAGTTCTTTTTAATGTTCCCGATGCGATTCGAACGCACGACCTTCCGCTTAGGAGGCGGACGCTCTATCCTGCTGAGCTACGGAAACATGCACTAATTATATTATCATAAAGAAAGGCGCAAATCAAGGCGGGAGCGGGATTACTTTACATTGCGGTAGGCCATTTGCAGCTGTTTTGGAGACTGTCCGACCTGCTTTGAAAAGGTTCGGGAAAAGTTGGAGTAATTATTAAAACCTGACATAAAACAAACATCGCTGGGAGAAAGCCCCTCTTTTAATAACTTGCAGGCAAGAGCTATTTTCTTTGCGATTATATATTGCTGAATTGATAGACCGGAAAACTTTTTTACACAGCGAGAAATGTAAGTCCCGTTGTGATGTATTTCTTTTTCCAGGGATGCAAGTGTGATCTCATCAGTAAGATGTCTTTCAATATATTCAAATGTTCTGCTGACAATATCAGGCATAATCTCTGGATAATCAACAAGCGGTGTGTCTGTAAAATTAGATGTCATTTTAACCATAATAAGTTTTAGGTAAGCATCACACAAAATCTCAGATTCCTTTGTTGGATGAGTGAGATTCTTTTGTAGCAGAATGCAGTAGTTCTTTATTTCCTCAAGTTCTTCATCATCAAGGTGAATGGTATGAAGTGAAGTATCGTTGTCATTGTAAGGCTCAAAGCAGGCACAAAGATTCATCTTGCATGAAGAAGCAGACCTTAGGATTTCATCTGTTACGTTGATCACAGCCCTGTCGTATCTTTCAGGATTCAAAATGTCCCTGGTATGAAACATATAATGCGGTATAAATCCCACATCACCATGCTTAAGAATTCTACCTGAAAATTCAGTGTAAAAATTTAGTTCCCCTTCAAAGACTATCAATATTTCGTGACAGAAATGATTGTGCATGTCATCGGTATAGTCAAATGGAGCATCGATAGATTTTACTTCACATTGCAGATTTGCATTTTAGGAAGATGCTTCTTTAAAACCTTGTGAGATGTCATATTTAAAAGATATACCAAAAATTGATTCAAAGTTTTACGGTGCATAGACAAGTTATAGATATAGTATAGCTTTTTAACGTGTTGCTTTATGGCTCTTTTTCATTTCATACATTCTTTTATCAGCAAGTTCTATAAGTGAAAGAAGAGAATCTGTTTC
>JAEEGF011432025.1_pt1 | contig 11639 bp, 10 predicted proteins | sample 9134171 | NCBI WGS metagenome assembly JAEEGF01 (sample SAMN16246542, study PRJNA631951) | gut metagenome | biome: gut microbiome; feature: rumen; material: AP-attached | host: Bos | place: Iran: Karaj | collected 2018-10 | reverse complement strand
AACTGTTTGATTTTCCGCGGTTTTGCACATGGAAAGCCCCCATGAAAACCGACCGGGGTGGAGGCCGCGTGGAAGCAAGGGGGTGCGGCTGGGTTCAAGCGGGCGGGCCGCCCGCAGAGCGACAAAGGGAGGCGTCCGCACGGCGGGCGCACCGCGGCTCGTTTCGCGCCTCCCGTCACTGCGGGCGCGCCCGCCCGCGTCAGGACTTGCGGAGGTCTTCGAGGTAGGCTTCGACTTCGGAGATGCGGGTGAAGGTGAGCATTTCGCGGGCCTGCCATTCGGCTTCGTCGATGTTGATCCTGCCGATGGCTTCCTGGACGGCCGGGATGCTCGCGGAGTCGATGCTGATGGTCCGCAGTCCGATGCCCAGCAGGAAGGGGAGCATCTGGACGTCGCTGCCCAGGTTGCCGCAGAGGGAGAGGGCCTTGCCGGTGGGCTTGACGGCTTCGGCGATGCGCGCCAGGGTGCGCAGGACGGCCGGGTGGTGCGGGGAGAAGAAGCTCGAGACGGCGCTGTTGGTGCGGTCCACCGCCAGCAGGTACTGGATGAGGTCGTTGGTGCCGATGCTCAGGAAGTCGGCCGCTTTCGCGAAGTCGGCCGCGAGCATGGCGGTCGCGGGGATCTCGATCATGACGCCGATCTCGGGCAGGCGGCAGGGGATGCCTTCGGCCCGCAAATCGCGGTAGCAGGCGAGGGTGATTTCCTTGGCGGTCCAGTATTCGTCGAGGGACGCGACCAGCGGGAACATGATCTTGGCCCGCTCGGACACGTGCGCGGCCCGCAGGAGGGCCCGCAGCTGCTGCTTGAAGATTTCGGGGTTGCGCAGGGAGAAGCGCAGGGCGCGAAGGCCCAGGAAGGGGTTGGATTCGTGCGGCGTGGGGAAGTAGGACAGCGCCTTGTCGCCGCCGATGTCGAGGGTGCGGAAGACGACGGGCTTGCCGGCCATGCGCTCGAGGACGCTCTTGTAGCCGACGTACTGTTCTTCCTCGGTCGGGAAGGCGTTGCGGATGATGAAGGGGAATTCGGTGCGGTAGAGCCCGATGCCTTCGACCTTGGCGCTCATCGCGAGGTCGAGTTCGCTGACGAGGTTGAGGTTGGCCATGAGGGTGACGCGCGTGCCGTCGAGGGTGCGGGTCTCGGGCTTGCTGCGGCGGGCGAGCTGCTCGGTGGTGGCGAGGTTGCGCAGCAGTTCGCGCATGGTCTGGATGGCCTCCTCGCCGGGACGGATGACGATCTGCCCGCCCTTGGCGTCGAGGAGCACGGGGGTCTTTTCGGGGACGGCGAGGAGGCGCCGGTCGCCGCAGACGACGAGGGGCAGGTCGAGGGCCTTGGCGAGGATGGCGACGTGGGAGTGCTGTCCGGTTCCGAGCAGGATGAGCCCGGCGGCGCCCTCGGCGGAGAGTTTCAGGATGTCGGACGGCAGGAGGCTTTCGGCGATGACGATCTGCCCGGTGTAGTCGGGCATGTCGGCCTCGGCGGCGGCGGGATTGAGGTTGTGCAGCAGGCGGTGGCCGAGGTCCTCGACGTCGAGGACCTTTTCGCGCATGAGCGAGTTGGGGCTGTGCTCGAAGAGGTCGGCGTAGTGGCGGATTTCCTCCATGACCGCGTCCCACGGGTTCTTGCCCGCGCGGATCTTGAGGCGGATTTCGCCGGCGAACGCGTCGTCCTTGAGCATCAGCACGTGCGCGCCGAAGATCATCGACGCGGCGTCCTGGATTTTGTCCTGGAGCCGCCGCTGCAGCTCCAGCAGCTGGCGTTCCGTGAGGGCGGCCGCGCGGTCGAAGTCGGCCTCCGTGAGCCCCTCCGGCGCGGGGTCGTTGAGGGCGGTGCGCTCCAGGTAGTGGCCGATGCGGGTGGACAGGCCCATCGCCATTCCGCCCGCGGCCCAGATGCCCGGTATGCAGTGCGTGCCGGTGGCGAGCAGCAGCGCCTCGGGGCCGTCGGTTTCGAGCTTGCCGCCGGGGCCGTCGGCGGAGGTGGAGACGGCGTCCTGGTTCTTGCGGAGGGCGAGGAGCAGGTGGGCGTTCTCGACGACGCCGGCGAGCTGCGAGGCGATGACGCGCAGCGCCTGGATGTCGTTCGCCGTGAAGTAGTTGTACTGCGGGTCCTGGACCACGATCACGCCCACGGGGTTCATCTTGCGCGTGATGGGGACCGCGAGGTAGGAGACGAACGCCTCCTCGCCGCTGTCGGGCACGAACTTGTAATTCGGGTTGTCGCGCCCGTTCGCCTCGCAGATGGGCTTCAACGTCTTGAGGCTGGTCCCGACGAGCCCCTCGCCGAGCGCGAAGCGGAGCCGCCCGACGAGCGCCGGATTGAGCCCCTGGTTGGCGCGGAGCACGAGGTCCTGGGTTTTCGCCTCGTAGAGGTAGATCGAGCATACGGCGGCGCGCATGTGCCAGGCGACCATCGACACCGCGCGCTTCAGGAACGAGTCCAGCCCGCTCTCGAAATCGAACAACCCGACCAACTCCCCGATGTCGCACATCAGCGCGACCGGATCTTTCTGGAAATCGCTCATGCCTTATGCCGCTCCATCCACGCCACCTAGATACCTAGATATCTAGATACCTAGAAATCCAGCTCCTCCCCTCCCCCATGCAAACCCCGCTTGACAACGCTCCGCGAAAGAGTAAGGTGGTGCGAGTTGCCTGCCCGATGGTGTAACGGTAGCACAGCAGACTCTGGATCTGTTTGTTCAGGTTCAAATCCTGATCGGGCAACCACCTTTCGGCCGGACCGCGCGTCCGGCCTTTTCCGTGCCCCGCCGGAAAATTTTCCAACGATTGGAAAAAAGATTTCCAATGGTTGGAAAACCCTTTTTTCTCCGCCTGACCTGTAGCAGACCTGTCCATCGTGCGCGGGATTGTACCGCCCCCCCCGCCCCCCTGCAAGCGGGAAAGTTCCCCCGCCGCGCCACGGCTGCTGGAACCCCGGCAACCTAGATACCTAGAAACCTAGATATCTAGGCCCCCTCCGTCACCCGCCGGGAATGTGCCGCTCGGGTTCGAAGCGGCCGTCCGGCAAGGCCGTGCCGAGCCGGCGCCAGCCGGACGTGGAATCGCCGGCCGGCCGGCCGGAATCGCGGGGGATGGCGGCGTCCCAGCCCGCGATGGGCGTTTCGCCGTCGGGCAGCCGGTACCAGTGGCGGTCGATGAGGACTTCGACGGTTTCGGCACCGGGATCGACGCGGTAGGTGTGCGGCGGGGTCCCGCCTTCGACGAGGGCGTAGCCGCCGCCGCCGATGGCATGGACCGTGGTCCGGGCGTAGCCGCCGGTGTCCAGGTACAGCCCGACGCGCTTTCCGGACGGGAACGCGACGCGTTTGTCGTATTCGACGGCAATCGGATTGTTCCGGCGGCACTCGATGGCGAAGGGGAACGGCGCGTCCGCCGGCGTCGCGTGCCAGTCGCGGCCGCCGGGGCCGTGGTACGAGACGTACGCGGACGCCAACGCCACCGGAACCTGGAGCAGGCCGAAGGCGAAGAGGATTCCAAGCACCAACCCCAATTGGGCGAGCGCCCACCAACGCCGCCGGACCAGCAACAGGACAAACGACGCCAGCAGGATGACCGCGCACAGCAGCAGGTACCCGTCGTTCGCGATCTCCAGCATGGCAGCCACCCCCGTCCCACAGCGCAGGAGGGGGCCGCGGAAGATGAAGCGGATGGCGTACAGGAACAGGGCGGAGGCAAAGGCGGCGGGCGCCCCCCACACCGTATCGAAAAGAATCCGCGCGATCTTGCTCATGATGCAACCATCTTACAGCTCCGCGCTCCCCGCGTCAAGCCCGCCGGCCGGCGTCCCGCAGCCGCGGAATGCCGCACCAGCGGGCTTTCGGGTTGAACCAACCCGGAGCTTGCGGTAGATTGGCGCCGTTGGAGAAAACCGCCATGGACCGACTCGACGAAATCCTCGCCCGACGCGACGAAGTGAACGCCCTCGCCCGCCAAAACCGGGCGGACCGGATGTTCGTGTTCGGGTCCTGCGCCCGCCGGGAAGACACCCCCGGGAGCGACATCGACTTCCTGGCCTCCTTCGAACCCGGCGCCACGCTGTTCGACCAGGCGCGCCTCGGCCTGGGCCTCCAGGAATTGTTCGGCTGCAAGGCCGACGTCGTCGCGCTCTCCGCCCTCGAGGACCCGGACTTCGCCGCGCAGGCGGGCAAGGACATGGTGCCCGTATGAAGGGCGACCGCCTGCGCATCGCCCACATCCTCAAGGCCGCGTTGCTGGCGGTGGCCCTCGCGGGATTCAGCGGCTGCTCGAAATGGCCGTCGGAAACGGCCCTCGGCGACCGCAGCTACCGCCGGGGCGCCCTGGAACGCGCGGCCCGCCACTACGACCGTGCCCTGGAAGCGGATCCCCGCGATGCCGCCGCCTGGCGCGGCCGGGGCAACGTCCTCGCGGAAAACGGTGAATCCGACCGCGCCCTGGACTGCTACCGCCGCGCCCAGGAACTGGCTCCGCAGGAGCCGATGGGATACTTCCTCGAAGGCATCCTCCTCGGGGAACGCGGGGAAACGGATGCCGCCATCGCAGCCTACGGCAAGGCCATCGCCTGCCCCGGCGGCTCGCCGTGGGCCCGGATCAACCGCGGCAAGCTGCTCCTCGAAAAAGGCGATTGCGCCGCCAGTCTCGCCGATTACGACGCCGTCATCGGCACCGGCGGCGACTCCGGCGGGGTGCGCATGATGCGCGGAAGGGCCCTCTCCTGCCTGGAGCGCTGGAACGAAGCCGAATCGGAGCTGGGCAAAGCCATCGCCCTCCACGCCCCGGCAGGCGCTTGGAGCGACCGCGCCTTCGTACGGGTCAAACTGGGGAAATGGGAGGAGGCCCGCTCCGATGAGATGAAGGCCCTGGCCGCGGACAAGACCGTCGCCAACCTCAACAACCTGGCCCTTCTCTTGCTCGCCTCGCCCCGCGAAGACCTCCGGGACACCGAACGCGCCCGCGAACTGCTGGCGGAGGCCCGGTCCCTGGACCCCGACAACCGCTACGCGCCCTGGCTGGCCAGCACGGAAGCGGGCCTCGCCTTCGCGGACGGCGATACCGACCGCGCCATCGCCCTTCTCCAGGGCCTCGTGGATGCCGGCACCGCCGAACCGGACGACCTGAAGCAACTGGACGCCTATCGCCGGGGCGTCCCGTACTACCTGGGCGGGGAATAGAGCGGTTTCAAAAACAGTGTGGCTTCGAGCCGTTATCTCACCGGCCATTTCCCACCGCGGACGCGCAGAAGCGCGTCCCTCCCCGTGGAGAACGCACCGGGAGGGTCGCGCTTCCGCGCGACCTTGTGGTTGGGAAACGTCTGGGGAGCCACAGAATAACTTAAACCGCTCTAGAACTTGCGTGGGCCGCCGCCATCCGGGCGGCGGGCGCGGGCACGGGGACGGGGATGGGCGGTGGGGCCTTGCGGCGGGCGATTAGAACGACCAGGGGACGAGGTCCGCCAGAACGGCCAGGATGACGGCCGGCAGCATGTTGGCGACCCGGATGGTCTTGCCCCACACCAGGTTCAGGCCGACGCAGAAGATTAGGATGGAGCCGACCAGCGAAAGGTTCGCCACGGCCCGGTCCGTCATGACCGGCGCCACCAGGCCCGCCAGCAGCGTGACGAGTCCTTCGAAGAGCAGCACCGGGATCGCGGAAAAGGCGCACCCCTTCCCGAGCGAGGAGGTCATGACCGCGATGATGATGAAGTCCAGCACCGACTTCACGGCCAGCGTGGACCAATCGCCCGCAATGCCGTCCTGCATCGCCCCCACGATGGCCATCGCACCGATGCATACGGTCAGGGAGGCGGTGACGAAGGCTTGGACGAACTGGCGGTCGCCGCCGTTGCCGGTCTTCGCTTTCAACCATTCCCCGAAGCGCTCGAACCCCCGCTCGATGCCGGCAAGCTCGCCGACGACGGTACCGGCCGCCAGGCAAAGGACCACCAGCATGGATCTGCCGCCGACCAGCGCGCCGCCGTCGATGGCGAGCATCCCCTGCATCGCACCGGCGATCGCGATGAACATCACGCTGATGCCGCACGCGGCGGTCAGGGCTTTCTGCTGTTCGGGACGGAAAAGCCTGCCCGTGAAATGTCCGGCCACCCCGCCGATGGCGATGGCGGCGGCGTTGATGATGGTTCCGAGTCCTGTCATGCGGAGGGGGCGGCGGCCGGGGACGGCGGGGGCGTCTTGCGGCGGACCATCTCGGCGAAGGAGGCGATCCGGTAGTCGCACCCCTCCCGCTGGCGCTCTTCGCGGGTGGATACGAGATTCCAGAGGCAGCTGGGGACTTCGCCCGCGCGGAGGTTCTTCATCATGCAGGGGGTGCAGCCCTTGCCGTGGTTCGCGGGATGCAGGGGGCATGCGCGGTCGGCGCAGGTGCAGTAATCGGCCTTGGTCGCGCTCATGGGGGGCCGCTCAGGGGAGGCGCGGGGGGCGGCCGGCGAGGCGGGCGGCGGCGCGTTCGGCTTCGGCGACGATTTCGGCTTCGCCGGGGATGCGGCGGTCGCGCATGACGAACCGGCCGGCGCAGAGGACGGAGCGGATGGAGGAGGAATCGGCGGAATAGACCCAGTTGCCGGTGAAGTCGTGGGCGGGCGCGAGGCGTTCGTCGGCGAGGTCCACGAGGAGGGCGTCGGCGAGGTAGCCGTCGGCAATCCGGCCGGCGTGGAGGCCGTAGGCCGCCGCGGTGGAGGCGGTCGCGAGTTCGAGGGCGCGCGCGGCGGGGAGGGTCTCGGCGGTGCCGCCGGGGGTGGCCTTGGCGAGAAGGGCGGCGATTTTCATTTCCTCGTGCATGTCGAGGTTGTTGTTGGAGGAGGCGCCGTCGGTGCCCAGGCCGAGCTTCATGCCCGCCGAGAGCATGGCCGCGATGGGCGGGATGCCGCTGCCGAGCTTGAGGTTGGAGCAGGGGTTCAGGATGGCGGTGGCGCCGGCGTCCGCCATGCGCGCCATCTCGGGGCCGGTGAGGTGGACGCAGTGGGCGGCGACGAGGTTGGGGCCGAGGGCGCCCCAGCGGTCGAGGAGTTCGGCGGGGGTGCAGCCGTGGGTGCGGAGGCAGTCGTCGACTTCGCGGCGGGTTTCGGAGAGGTGGGTGTGCAGGATGTAGCCTTCGGCGCGGGCCACCTCGGCGCAGCGGCGGAAGATTTTTTCGCCCACGGTGTAGATGGCGTGGGGCATGACGGCCAGGCGTACGCGGTCGGTCTCGAAGCGGTGTTCGGCGAGGAAGCGGAAGTGTTCTTCGATGCGCTCGGGCGGCTCGAGGTTTTCGGCGATGGTGACGCCGATGGTGGCGCGGATGCCCATTTCTTCGACGACGCGCATGGTGATCTCGCGCTGCCAGTACATGTCGGAGAAGAAGACGGTGCCGGACTTGATCATTTCGAGGACGGCGAGGCGGGTCCCGATCTCGATGTCGCCGGGCCCCAGGCGCGCCTCGAAGGGCCAGATGTATTCCTGCAGCCACCTGTCGAGGGGCATGCCGTCGGCGTAGCCGCGCAGGAGGGTCATGGCGGCGTGGCAGTGGCCGTTGTAGAAGGCGGGGACGAGGGCGAGGCCGCGGCAGTCGACGGTTTCGGCGTCTTCGCGGTCCTGTGGGGTGAGATCGCCCGTGGTGTTGACGAATTTGCCGTCCGCGACGAGCACGTCGCGCTCGCTGCCGTCCAGCCAGGCGGATTCGAGGATGAGTTTTTCCATGGCCGATTGCCCTCCGGGATGCGGCCTCCGGCGCACCGCGCGCCCGGGCCCAATCCGGCCCCCACTCTACAGGAAACGGGGCGCATGGGGGAAGCGGGAATTTTGCGGGAGGAGCGAGAAATTCGAGTGCAATCGATTGCACTCGAATGCAGTCGATTGCAGTCGAAAAAGGGAAAGGCGCGGCCGGAATGGCCGCGCCCCGGGGGGAAGAAAAACCGCCGCGCGCTCAGCTCAGGCGGATGGGCATGAGGACGTAGACGAAGCTGACGGTGGAGCGGATGACGCCGGGGGAGGTGTCGTCGATGAGGTCGAGGTAGACTTCGTCGGTCGTCAGGTTCTTCAGCGGGTCCATCAGGAAGGCCGGGTTGAAGGAGATGGTGACGTCCTTGCCGGAGTACTTGACGGCCATGCGCTCGCGGGCTTCGCCGATGTCGGGGGCCGTGGCGAGGATTTCGAGCTGGTCGGCGCCGAAGGTGAGCTTGACGCCGCTCACCGCGTCGCTGACGAGCTGGGAGGTGCGGCGGATCGCCGTCAGGAAGCTGTCGCGGTCGAGGGTGACGCGCTCGCCGCTGGCCTGGGGGACGACCTGGCGGAAGTTGGGATAGACGCCTTCGACGAGTTTGCTGGTGACGAGGATGCTGCCGTATTCGAAGGCCGCCAGCTTGGGCGTGGCGGAGATGCGGATTTCGCCTTCGCTGCCCAGGGTGCGGAGGAGTTCGTCGACGGTCTTGAGCGGGACGATGAGGTCGGCTTCGTCGCTCTCCGGGATGGCGAGTTCCTGCTCGACGAGGGCCAGCCGGCGGCTGTCGGTGGCGACGGCGCTCAGGCGTCCGCCCTTGAAGCTCAGCAGGACGCCGTTGAGCAGCGTGCGGTTGGCGTCGGTGCTGGCGGCGTAGCTGGTCAGGCGGAGCATGTTCTTGAAGACGCCCTGGTCGAGGGTGAAGGTCTTGGCGCCGTCGAGGGCGACCTGCGCGGGGTAGTCCTCGGCCCCGAGGCCGTTGATCTTGAAGTCGCTGCTGCCGGAGTGGATGGAGGCGACGTTCTCGGGGCTGATGTCGAGTTCGGCGGTGTCGACGGGCAGTTCGCGCACGACGCCGAAGATGCGCTTGGGCGGAAGGGTGGTGGTGCCGGGTTCGGCGACTTCGGCCTCGATGGCGGTCTTGACGGTGAGGCTGGTGTCGGTGCCGGTCAGTTCGAGGCGGCCGTCCGCCGCGCGGAAGAGTACGTTGGACAGCACGGGCAGGGGGTTGCGGGTGTTGATCACTGACTGGACCTGCTGCAGGGCCGTGATGAAGGCGTCCTTGTTGACTTTGATTTTCATGTGCCGTCTCCGGTTGGGATACTGATGGTTTTCAAAAAGAGTTTTTGATTTCTCTTATTCTTATGTCCTGTTCACGCTGTGCATATCATCACAACGCCTTGTTTTCAAGGGGCTTTTGCGGTCCCGCGGCTGTTCGCAACAGGCCCCCTCCCCCCTGTGCGGAATGTGCGCAACTTGGCGTTGTCCACAGGGCGGGGAGGTTTTCGACAGGTTGTGCACCGCCGGTGCACGCGGTTGTCGACAGGGCTGCCGGGCGCGCGCGCATCAGTTGGGGGCCGCGACGGTGCCGAGGCGCTGCTCGAGGGAGAGGATGGTCTGGCGCAGGGCGGCGTCGGTCTTCATCTTCTGGCCGATGAGGCGGTGGGCGTGCAGGACGGTGGCGTGGTTGCGGCCGAAGGCGTTGCCGATGGCCGGCAGCGACTGGCCCGTCATCTCGCGGCAGAGGTACATCGCGACCTGGCGCGGGAAGGCGATGTTCTGCGGCCGCTGCTTGCTCGTCATGTCGCCGAGGCGGATGTCGTAGTGCTCGGCGACGAGCCGCTGGATGCCCTCGATGGTGAGCGCCGTCTGGTTCTCCTGCTCCAGCGTGTCGCGCAGGAGGTACTCGAGGGTTTCCTGCGTGAGCGCCTTCTTGGTGAGCGAGAGGTACGACGTCACGCGCAGCAGCGATCCCTCCAGCTTGCGGATGTTCGAGCGGATGTGCTCGGCGATGAAGAAGAGCGCGTCGTCCGGCACCTGCAAGTCCATCTGCTCGCGCTTGCGGCGGAGGATCGCCACGCGCGTTTCGAGGTTGGCCATCTCCATCTCGGTGACGAGGCCCCACTCGAAGCGCGAGACGAGGCGCTTCTGGAGGTTCGCGATTTCGCTCACCGGCCGGTCGCTCGTCAGGACAATCTGTTTCTGGTTTTCGTAGAGCGTGTTGAAGGTGTGGAAGAACTCCTCCTGGATGCCCTCCTTGCCGGCGAGGAAATGGATGTCGTCGATCAGCAGCATGTCGATCCCGCGGTACTTCTTGCGGAAGTCGGCGATGGCGTGCTGCTGGATGGCCTGGATGTACTCGTTGGTGAACTTCTCGCTGGAGATGTAGCAGACCGTGCCCTTCTTCCCCTTGAGCACCGCGTCGCCCATCGCCTGGATGAGGTGCGTCTTGCCCAGCCCCGTCCCGCCGTGGATGAAGAGCGGATTGTACGCCCTGCCCGGCGCCTCCACCACCGCCAGCGCCGCCGCGTGCGCGAACGTGTTCGACGGCCCCACCACGAAGTTCTCGAACGTGTTCTTCGGGTTCAGCGGACTCCCCACGTTGCAGCTGCGCACCGCGGCCTTGCGCGAAGAAGACTTCGCCGGCGCGGCCGGCGGCACCCCGCCCTGGAGCCGCTCCTCCGGCATCTCCCGCAGCTGGCGCGAGGCGTCGACCGCGAAATGGATCGCTGGATTCTCGCACCCCGCCGCCGAGAGCGCCTTGCGGATGTGGGGCATGAAATTCTCCACCAGCCAATCCTGGTAGAAATCATTGGGCACGGTGAGCGTCAGCTGGCTGTCCCCGAGGTCGTCCCCGGCGGCGTCGATGACGCCGATCCAGCGCTCGTATATGTCCGGCGACAGCACTTCCGCGAGGAACTCCCGCGCCTTCTTCCAATATTCAATTGCCTGTTTCTCTTGCACGACACAAACCCTGTTACCCGGCGGGCGACGCACGCAACTATCGCACGAAACCCCGCGCGGCACAAACCAAATGGTGACCGGACGCCGATGACTCCCGTCGCCCGCCGTTCCGACGCCCCGGAAAAGTTATCAACAGGTTGTTCACACTGCCCATCCTTTCCTTGGCTCCGAAAACGGCCCCGACGATAACGGCCGAGCGCCCCCTTGGCAAGCCAAGCCGCCCGTCCTCCGGCAAAAAAGTGTTTTCAACAACATGTAGATGTATGTACGTTTTGGAGACACTGCATCTTGTATGCACGATTTTTTTCTCTCAAACCGCTTGACAGCCTTCCAATCGCTTCAAGTGGTTGATAACACCCGCCGATAGAACCCCCGCCCCTTGAAAAACGGCACCTTTTCCGGGAAGTAATTCACACGCCCGCGCGCCAAATGTCCCAACTCCTTCCACCGTCCCGCAATCCGCCCACGGACCCGCCCGGTTTCCGGGTCCGAAAATTTTTTCCAATCATTGGAAAACTTGCGAAAAATTTTTCCAATCATTGGAAAAAACGGTGCGATTTTTCCAACCATTGGAAAAAAAGTTTCCAATCATTGGAAAACTTTTTGGGGAGCGGGTTGGCGGCGGGGCAGGTTGGAAACGCGCCCGCGGCGCGAAACACGGAGGGGACGGAGGAAGGAGGCACGGAGGTGGAGTTTGCCGGAGGGGTGTCCACGCTCCGAAAACACGCTCCAACCACAGCGTAAAGTCCAAACATTCGTATTTTCCGGCCGCGGGTAGGGCGGGCAGTCCCCTGCCCGCCGTGCGAAATGGCCGCGGCATGAAAGCAAATGCAAAGCTTTCCATGCGCTTGGCAGGCACAAGGCGGCGAAGGGACTCGCCGCCCTACCCCCGAAAACACGCGAAAGAAAGACCTTTGCGCTGCAGCAGAGCGGTTGCGAAATATTGTGCCTGAATCTGCCCCCCCT
>JAEEGF011153020.1_pt1 | contig 11639 bp, 9 predicted proteins | sample 9134171 | NCBI WGS metagenome assembly JAEEGF01 (sample SAMN16246542, study PRJNA631951) | gut metagenome | biome: gut microbiome; feature: rumen; material: AP-attached | host: Bos | place: Iran: Karaj | collected 2018-10 | reverse complement strand
GTCGCCCTCCTGGGCACGACCGCCCTTTCCGCCCAGACCATCCAGAAACTGGATGATGACAAATACATTGTGTCCGTCCAGGACCTGTCCCTGACCGTGGATGCCGCCCACGGCGGCAAGATCCTCTCCTTCAAACTCGGAGAGCAGGAGGTCATCGCCCAGAATCCGGCGGCCGCTCCCCAGCCGGAGCAGACGGAAGGCCAGCCCCGGCGTCGCTGGTTCAACCCGAATTCCTTCGGCAGCACCTTCTGGACCAGCCCGCAGGCCGAATGGAACTGGCCCCCGGTGCCCGAGTACGACAGTCTCCCCTACACCGCCGAGATTACTGACGGCCCTGTCAAGGTCGCCGACGTCGTCATCCCGGCCCTCGTCCTGACGGGCCAGGTTTCTAAGCATGGTTACCGCGTCTGCAAATGCATCACCGTGGACCCGTCGGACCTCGCCTTCGTCATCACCTACTCCATCGTCAATGAATCCGGCGAGGCGCGCAAGGTAGCCCCTTGGGAGATCACCCGCGTCCCCAACGGCGGTTGCCTCGAGTTCGACGCCAAACCCGAAGGCGTCACCCCGGCGGACCTGATGAAGGTCACCTTCGACGACAACAAGGCCACCCTGGAGGTGGATGTCGCCAACGAGAACCGCAAGATCAACGTGGACGGCAAGGGCTGGCTCAATTTCCGTGACAACGGCCTCGTCCTCACCAAGCGTTTCCCCGACATCGCCCAGGAGGAAGCGGCGCCCGGCGAAGCCGAAATCCAGGTCTATATCGACGCCCGCAAGTCCTTCGTCGAAATCGAGGCGCAGGGCCCCTACACCTCCCTGGAACCGGGCGAGAAACTCGACTGGACCGTCCGCTGGTATCTCGCCACGGACAGATAGTCCGCATTTGACAGAAAATCATTATCTTTGCATTTCCAACCAGATTCTGCGAAGAAATGCGAAACGACAATCTTGATATTTGGTGGGCGTCCCTGACCATCGCCCAGAAGGAAAGAGTCGCCCGGAAAGGCCAGACGAAGGCCTCCCCGGACGGGAAGGTGGCTGAGGAGCAGGTGCGGTATCCCGCCTGCACCCGCTGGTGGAACACCCTGGAAGAGGCCGGAAAACAAAAGATCCACGACCATTGCGTGGACCATCACGGTTATCTCCTCCAGGAGTGGAACGAAGCCGACCCGTACGGCGGCGACTAAATCTTTTCCAGCCGGGACGGCGGGACCACCACGTCCAGCGTTCCCGGAACGATTTCCAGATCCAGATCGACGCCGGCCTCGAAAGGGTCGCCGTCCAAGTGCGCCGGGCCGGAATGGTCCCGGCGTATGTGTACATGGGCACTCCGGAACATCCGCACGCGGCGGCTCCTGTCGGCCTTCCCCGTCATCAGGAGGGCAGCCAGCCCCGGGATCTCCCACGTGGCGAACGGCTCCACGACCGTCACATCCAGCAGGCCGTCCCGCAGGGAAGCCTTCGGCACGATCCGTGCCTCGTTCCCCCACTGGTTCGCATTGCCCACGGTGACGATCACCGCCGGTCCGGACCAGGTTTCCGTGTCGGTCTCCACCACGCACCGGCTAGACCGGTCCTGGTGCATCCAGAGGCTCCAGGCCGTGGAAATGTACGTGCCCAGCCCCCGTTTGGTGGAATGGGCGAACTCGAAGGCGACATCGGCATCCAACCCCACGCCGGCCGTGCAGAAGAAGGGCCTCCCGTCCAGCCGGGCCGTGTCGATGCGCGCGATGCACCCCGCGTTCAGCGTCCGGACGGCCTTCGCCGGATTCCGGCTGATGCCCAGGTGCAGGGCCAGGCCGTCCCCGCTTCCGCAAGGGATGATGCCCAGCGCCTTTCCGGTTCCCATCAGGCCCTGGGCCACCTCGCTCACCGTCCCGTCGCCGCCCACGGCGACCACGATGTCCGATTCGCTCTCGCGCGCCCACGCCTTGGCATCTCCCGGCTTCCCGGTCATCAGCACTTCGCAGGAATACGCCGGGGCCAGATAACGGTCAATGGCGGCAAGGACGCCTTTCTTGTCCTTGCCGCCAGAGACGGGATTTACGATGAATGTGATTCGCTTCACTAGAACCGCCAGCCCAGGGTCAGGAGGGCGTTGAAGAGAGCGGACTGGGCGCCGATCTCAGGCGTCGTGAAGTTATTATCGATATAGGAGGTTCCACCGCCGGTATAGTACCAGTAAGGCGTGAAGTACTCGTTCGGAAGATACTGGAAGCGCACGGCGGCATCCATGAAGAAGGAGCCCGGGGAACTGTAGCCGACACCGAAGGTGACTGCGGTGCGGAGTTGGTCCCTGCGTTCGGCCGTGGTCAGGGAAATCACCTGGTCCTGGCCGCTGAGCGTGTTGTGCTGCGCACCGGAGGTGAGGTTGTACCCCACGCGGAGGGCCATCGAAGGCATCGGCTTGATCTCGGCACCCAGACGGAGTGCATGGACCGGGCCCAGGAAATCCTGGATGTCCAGATTCGCACCGGAGAAGTCGTAATCATAATCACTGTCGTAGGCCGCGGAGAGGCGCATTCTACTGTAATCCGTGTATTCATAGTCGGCGCTCAGGAGGCCGAGTTGGCCGATCGTGTAGGCGATACCGGCATTGACCCGGAACGGAGAAGTGACGTTGTAGAACCACTCATCCTGGGGGGAACTGGCCGTCATCGGCTCATTCTGGGCGACGGAGTGTCCTTCCATCTGGTAGGTCTCGCGGATCTGGATGACCGTGGGCGTCTGGATGGCCGCGCCGATGCGCAGGCCGTCGATGGGACGGGCGATGAAGCCAACCTTCGCATAGAGGCCGGTTCCGTCGTCATAGTAGGCGGAACGCATCCGCAGGGACTGGAAACCGTTGCCGTAGTCGATGCCGGAGAGGGCCTCTTCGGCGCGGGTCTCGTCCTGGCGGTAGGTCAGGGTGGTGATGCCGATGTTAGCGCCCACGTAGAACCTGTCGTTGAAGTCCATGGCGAAATTCATCAGCAGGTCGTACTTGTTGCCCTTGCGGTCCAGGCCGTAGTACTGGCCGATGCGGTCGGTGAGGAAGACGTCGGGGTTGGGGCCAGCCGACATAGACTCGGTCAGGCCCACATAACTCCCGTTCAGTTCTCCGAAGATACCGGACTGGTAGCCGACCATGGCCTCCCAGGTAGGGGCGCCGGTCGCATAGAACTTGCCAGCCAGTTCTTCGGTGGTAAAGCCGATGGCCTGGGTAGCGAGCGAACCGGCCAGGGTATTGTCGTCGTTGGTGCCGGTGGCGCGCAGATGGTTCGTGTAGTCACGGGTGACGTTGCCCACGATACCGAAGGATACGCGCTTCAGGCCGCTCTTGTTACGGGTGTCGTACACCATGATCGCACCGAAGTTGGGAAGGGTCATGCGGCCCTTGCGATACTTGTAGGTGTCCTCGAAGCCCAGCGGATTGCCGGCGTTGTCCAGCAGGGAGCCCTGCGCGGTCACGGTGGAGACGCTCAGGCCCGGGGTGATCGTGAACTGGGAGTAACCCGCCACGGCGGAACCCGCCGGGTTGAAGGTGAGGGAGCCGAGGTCACCGCCCACGGCGGTCATCGCGTTGCCCATGCCCACGGAACGGGCCGTGCCCAGATAATCGTTCTCCGAGAGTTGGAGGGCATCCGCCCAGCCTTGCGCTCCGGCCTGGAGCGCAACGGTAAGGAGGAAGACAAAAGCCAATATCTTTTTCATGACGATTTTCGATTGAGGGTTAAACATCCGTTTTCAGATTAACGGCGTCCACCGCCACCGCCTCCGCGGGAGGAGGAACCACCGGAATAACCACCGCCGGAACTGCCGCTGGAGCGGGAGGATCCGCCGGAATAGCCACCGCCGGAGTAACCGCCACCGGAACTGGAGCGGGAGGAAGAACTCCCGGAATAACTGCCGCCGGAACTGCGGTAAGAGCCGCTGGAGGAAGAGGAGGAACGGCTGGAGCCGCTGCTATAACCGCCCATGGAACGGGAAGAGGAGGAGGAACGGGCAGAAGACCCGCTGGAAGAACCGGAGGAAGTGGAAGGACGGCGGTAGTTCGCGGAACTGCTGTTCCGGGAAACCGTTCCGCCACTGCTGCGGGAAACGGAGCCACTGGTGGCGCCGCTGCTGCGGGACACGGAGGAACCGCTGCTGCGGGAGACGGAGCCGGTGCCGGCGCCGCTGCTGCGGGAGACCGTGGAACCGCTGCTGCGGGCGGTCGTACCGGTGCCGGAGGTGCCGCGGGTGGCGGCGGAGCCGTTGCGGGTCACGGTCGATCCGGTCGAACGCACGGCGGAGGTGCCTGCACGGGTGGCGCCGGGCGCCGCGGAGCGGGAGACGCTCGTCAGGCCGGTGGAAGACCGGCGCGTGGCACGGCTGCCGCCAGTTGTGGCGGTGCTGCCGCCGGCGCGGGTGAGGCCGCTGCTGCGGGTGAGACCGCTGCCGCGGGAAGCGCCACCCCGCGAGACAAGGCTGCGGGTGCTGCGGGAACCGTCGCGGTGGCCCACCTGGAAGGCGTGGCTGTTCCGCTGGATCCAGCGGCCGCTCCATCCGCCTACGCCGTAATAGCCGCCGTAGTAGTGGCCATAGTAGCCGTGGTAGCCATACCAGCCCGGATAGTAGCCGTAGCCATAGTATCCATAGTAGGACGGGCCCCAGTACCAGGGATCATAGTACCAAGGATCGTAGTACCAGGAAGAGTAGTACCACGGGTCATGCCAGGCCCAGGGGCTGTAGTAGCCGTAGTGGCGCCAGGGACGATAGTACCAGGGATCCCAGTACCAGGGATCCCAGTAGGACCAGGACGAATAGTACCAGGGGCTGTGGAAACCATAGCCGTACAGGTACCAGGGACGGTACGACCAGGAGTAGTCCCAGCCGTAGTTGTCAAAGACGGCGATGTCCGTTCCGTCCGTGTTGAAACGCAGTTTCGCGACCTTGCCCTCGGGAACGACGACCGTGTCGCCGGACGCGCTGAGGACATATACTTCCGATTCGATGGACTCCTTCACCAGGGCGTCCATTTCTTCTTGGGAAACGGCGGCTACGGGAGCCTCCGCACGGGGATCCGCATAGATGCCGTCTTCGAACTGCTGCGTGCCCGCAGCGTACCGGGCGGACGTGCCGCAGGACACCGCGGCGAGCAAGCCCAGCAGGTAGGGAGCCAGATGCTTTTTCATGTCAGAACCTCCTTTTTATCCAATAAAAATAAGTATCTTTGTGCCGGATTTAAGCCCGGATTGCGAGTAGCAACACAATTAATGTGCCAATTTCGCATTCACACGGGCAATGTTACTGACAATTTTTCAAAAAAACAATCGAATTATGGCAAAAGAGGTAACGAAACGGTCGGAGAACTACTCCCAGTGGTACAACGACCTCGTGGTGAAGGCCGACCTGGCCGAGCAGTCCGCCGTCCGCGGCTGCATGGTCATCAAGCCCTATGGATACGCCATCTGGGAGAAGATGCAGCATATTCTGGACGGCATGTTCAAGGAGACCGGCCACAAGAACGCCTACTTCCCCCTGTTCATTCCCAAGTCCTTCTTCAGCCGCGAGGCCGAGCACGTGGCCGGTTTCGCGAAGGAATGCGCCGTGGTGACGCACCACCGGCTGATGAACGATCCCGGCGGCAAGGGTGTCGTCGTGGACCCGGAGGCGAAACTCGAGGAAGAACTCATCGTCCGCCCTACTTCCGAAACCATCATCTGGAATACGTATAAGAACTGGATCCATTCCTGGCGCGACCTGCCCATCCTGTGCAACCAGTGGTGCAACGTCGTGCGCTGGGAGATGCGTACCCGCCTGTTCCTCCGCACCGCTGAATTCCTGTGGCAGGAGGGGCACACCGCCCACGCCACCGCTGCCGAGGCCGAAGCCGAGAAGCAGCGCATGGTGGACGTGTACGCCCGCTTCGCCCGCGAAGTGATGGCCCTGCCCGTGGTGGTGGGCCACAAGAGCCCGGGCGAGCGCTTCGCCGGCGCCATCGACACGATGACCATCGAGGCGATGATGCAGGACGGCAAGGCGCTGCAGGCCGGCACCTCGCACTTCCTGGGCCAGAACTTCGCGAAGTCCTTCGACGTCCAGTTCACGAACAAGGAAGGCCAGCAGGAATATGTCTGGGCCACTTCCTGGGGTGTATCGACCCGGCTGATGGGCGCCCTGATCATGGCCCACGGCGACGACAACGGCCTCGTCCTCCCGCCGGCCCTCGCCCCGATCCAGGTGGTGATGGTCCCCATCTACAAGAGCGACGAGGAGCGTAATCTCGTGCTGGACAAGATGTACGAGGTGAAGAAGGCCCTCGAGGCCAAGGGCCACAGCGTCGAGGTCGATGACCGCGACAACCTGCGCCCGGGCTTCAAGTTCGCCGAATGGGAACTCAAGGGCGTTCCCGTGCGGCTGGCCATGGGTCCCCGCGACCTGCAGAACGGCACCGTGGAAGTCGCCCGCCGCGACACCCTCGCGAAGATCACCGAGCCCCTGGAGGGTCTCGACGAGCGCATCATCGGCCTGCTGGACGACATCCAGAAGAGCATCTACCAGCGTGCCTACGACTTCCGCGCCGAGAACGTCCGCAAGGTGGACACCTGGGACGAGTTCAAGGAAGAGATCGAGAAGGGCGGTTTCCTGCTCTGCCACTGGGACGGCACCGCGGAGACCGAGGCCCGGATCCAGGAAGAAACCAAGGCTACCATCCGCTGCATCCCCGTGGACAGTTTCGTCCTCGAGGAGGAAGGCAAGTGCGTGTATAGCGGCAAGCCTTCGCACCAGCGCGTTATCTTTGCAAGATCTTACTAATCAATAGTTCAGCGATTATGAAGAAGGTTCTTACACTCGTTGCGGCCCTGGTCGCCGCCACTGTTTCCCTTTCTGCCCAGGATACGCAGAAGGCCGCCGCCGAAGCCGCCGCCGCACTGACCGCGGCGACCGACGCGCCCGCCCCCGCTCCGAAGCCGGTCTATTGGACCCGGAGCATCCTGAACCAGATCAACTTCGGCCAGACGTCCCTGTGGAACTGGGCCGCCGGCGGCTACAACAACTACACGCTCGCCGCCGCCATCGACGCGAACGCGAACTACAAGAAGGACAAGATGATCTGGACCAACCGGCTCCAGTTGGACTACGGTTTCCTGTATTCCGCCGACAAGCCCATCCTCCAGAAGACTAAGGACCGCATCTACTTCGAGTCCAAGTGGGGATACGACACGCCGGTCCGTCACCTGTACTATTCCGCGAACTTCGACTTCAAGACCCAGTTCAACGACAACTGGAAGTACGGCACGCCGAAGAATGAGGCCGGCTCCGATCCGACCATCGACCAATGGCTGGCCGCCCGTACCCTCATGTCGGATTTCCTTTCCCCTGCCTACATCAACTTCGGTCTCGGTGTCCTGTGGACGCCCAAGCCCTGGTTCTCCCTCAACTTCTCCCCGCTCGCCGTTGACTTCGTCGTCGTCCAGAATACGAAACTGCGCAACACGTACGGCATGGAACTCCGCGAAACGGGACTGGACCCGAAGGACGGCAGCAACTACAAGCCTTTCCGGTTCGGTCTCGGTGCCCAGTTGAAGGCGGACGCCAAGTGGGTCGTCAACGACAACTTCTCCTACACCACCCAGTTGGTCCTCTTCTCCAACTACCTGCACAAGCCCCTGAACCTCCGTGTGAACTGGGACAACAAGGTGTTCTGGAAACTGGCCAAGTACTTCGCGCTCACCCTCTCCACGAACCTCATCTACGATGAGAACGTGAAGGTGAAGGCCCTTTCCGACGGGACCAAGGTGCCCGCCGTGCAGTTCAAGGAATTCCTGGAGTTCGGCTTCACCTACACGATCGCCAGCAAGAATTAACTTTACGGGAACCATGGTACTGGTCGCCGTCAGCGGTGGCCGGGACTCGATGGTCCTGGCGGAAAAGGTTCGCCGTAGCGGCGGACCTTTTGCCGTTGCACACTGCAACTTCCGTCTCCGCGGGGCTGACAGCGACGCCGACGAGGCGCTCGTGCGGGACTGGGCCGCCCGTCATGGGGTGGCCTGTCACATCCGGGCATTCGATACGGAGGCGTTTGCGGCCGCCGAGGGAATCAGCATCGAGATGGCCGCCCGGCGGCTTCGCTACCGCTGGTTCGGGCAATTGTGCCGCGAGCATGGCTATGAGGCCGTCCTCGTGGCCCACCACGCCGGCGACAATGCGGAGACGTTCTTCCTGAACCTGCTCCGCGGGAGCGGTGTGAAAGGCCTCTGCGGGATGCAGGAGGAAGGATTCCTCCCGGATCCCGACTATGCCGACATCCCGCTCCGCCGTCCCCTCCTCCACACCACCCGGGCGGAAATCGACGCCCTCGTCGCAGAGTGGGGCCTCCCCTATCGGGAAGACAAGACCAATGCGGAGAACACCGTCAAACGGAACAAACTCCGGAACCAGGTATTCCCGCTCCTGCGGGAGATCAATCCGTCCTTCGAGGAAACCCTCCTGGCCGACATGGACCGTCTCCGCCTGGTGGAACGGATTGCCGACGGTTTCTTCCGGGAGCATGTGGGCCTGGTCTGGGACGGCCGGCGGGTGGACACGACGCTTTTGCAGACGATCCCGGGCTGGGAGTACATCCTGTACCGCATCCTGGAAGGCGAAGGGATGGCGCCAACGCTGATCGCCCAGGCGACGGACATCGTCCGGAGCGGACTGAGCGGGCGGCGGGCAGGCGGCTTCGTGAGCGCCAGCGGAAGGCTGGTGCGGGAAGAAGCCGCGGAAGCGCCCGAGATCCTGGTTTCCGAAGAAACCTGGGAGCCGGGGCGTACGCCCGTGATGCCGGAAGGCGTCCTTGCCGTGGACGCGGACAAGGTCCACGGGGATCTGGTCGCGGACCGCTGGGTCGCCGGAGACTGGATCCGACCGCTCGGTATGCGGGGCCGGAAGAAACTCCAGGACTGGTTCAAGGACCGGCATTTCTCCCTCGTGGACAAGCAGCGGGCGGTCGTCGTCCGTGACAGCGGCCTCTCCGACGCGCACCACGTGGTGGCCGTCGCCGGCCATACCATCGACGAGTCTTACAAGATTACGGCGGACACGCGGCGGATCTTCAAGATCATGCGCCATGGATAGGAAAGCGATGCTTTCCCTGGGCCTCGTCCTGGCCGGGACCGGCCTCTGGGCCCAGGACCGCCCCAACATCGTCCTTTTCCTGGTGGACGACATGGGGCTGATGGACACGTCCGTTCCCTTCCTGACCGACGGCCGCGGCGCCCCGGTCCGCTATCCGCTGAATGACTGGTACCGGACGCCGAACATGGAGCGGCTTGCCAGTCAGGGCGTCCGCTTTTCGCAGTTCTATGCGCAAGGGGTGAGTTCCCCTTCCCGCGCTTCCCTGCTGACGGGTCAGGATGCCGCCCGGCACCGCGTCACGAACTGGATCCGCAGCGAGGAGAACAACCGGGATGAATTTGGTCCCTACGATTGGAACTGGGAGGGGCTCCGGGGGACGGAGACGCTGCTCCCCCGCCTCCTGCAGGAAGCCGGCTACCGGACCATCCACGTCGGCAAAGGGCATTTCGCGCCTTTCGGGCGTCCGGGAGAGAACCCGCTGAACCTGGGATTCGAGGTCAATGTGGCCGGCTCGTCCATCGGCGAACCGGGCAGTTATCTGGGCGAGAATGGCTACGGTCTCATCCGGGGCACGCGTTCCCGGGCCGTCCCGGGGCTGGACAAGTATCACGGAAGCGACACCTTCCTCACGGAGGCATTGACTCGGGAAGCGATGGCGCAGATCGACACGGCCGTCGCCGACGGGAAGCCTTTCTTCCTGTACATGTCCCATTACGCCGTGCACAATCCCTTTGAGATTGACAAGCGCTTCATCGCTCATTATCAAGATATTGCATACAGCCGGGAAGCCCGCGGATACGCCACCCTCATCGAGGGCATGGACAAGTCGCTGGGCGATCTGATGGACCATCTCGAAGCGGTGGGTGTGGCGGAGAACACCCTCGTCGTCTTCCTCGGGGACAACGGCTCGGACGCGCCCCTGGGTGAAGCGCAGGACATCGGCTCATCGGCCCCCCTCCGCGGCAAGAAAGGCTCCGAATTCGAAGGCGGCACGCGTGTCCCCTGTATCATCGCCTGGGCCCGGCCGGATAATGGGAACGCCTGGCAGCGGAAATACCCGGTCCTGCAGGGCGTCATCACGCGGAAGGTCGGAACCATCATGGATATCTTCCCCACATTGACACTTATCTCCGGTGCCCAGGTCCCCCTTCCCCCGGCACACACCGAAGACGGCTACCTCCTCTGGGGCATCCTGAGCGGCTCGGACGACCCGTGGCACGAGGACACCTTCCTCAACCACTTCCCCCACGAGCACCGCGGCAGTTACTTCACCACCTGGCGTCACGGTGACTGGAAACTCATCTACCATTACCATCCCGAGGACCCCTCCCATCCCCAGTGCTCCCTTTTCAACCTGAAGAAAGATCCTTCCGAAAGCCGGAACCTCATCCGCAAACGCCCCCGCATCGCGCGCCGCCTCCTCCGCGAAATGATCGACCGCCTCCAGCGCGACAACGCCACCTACCCCGTGGACCTCAACGGCCACCCCCTCCTCCCCCGCGAGGACGCCGTGCTGTAAGCGTGGAGCATGAGCGCGTTATTTGCAGAATAATCCTTATATTTGTAAGTTGTAATCAGAAAAGCATTTGCCATGGCTAAGAAAGATACGAAGAATAGCGAAGGCACGGAGAAGAAGGGGATCCTGGGGAACTGGATCGTCCGGAATCTGCTGCTGGCGGCGCTGCTGGTCGCGGGACTGCTGCTGTTGGCGCAGGTGGGGCTGAGCCTGGTGACGCGGCATAACCGGACGGTGACGGTGCCGGACTTTACGAATATGACGGTCGCGGAGGCGCGCCACGTGGCGCGTGACGGGCATGTGGGAGTGAAGGTGACGGATTCCGTGTTCGTGCGCAGGCTGGGGGCGGGCGTGGTGTACCGGCAGCAGCCGAAGGCCGGGTCCACGGTGAAGAAGGGACGCAGTATCTTCCTGACCATCAATTCCATCGTGCCGCGCAAGGTGGTGATGCCCAACCTCATCGGCTATTCGCTGAACGAGGCACGGGCGGAACTGAACAACCGCGGGCTGTCGCTCGGGAAACTGAACTATACGCAGGATATCGCCACCAACCAAGTGCTCCGTCAGACGGTCCGGGGCCGGAACGTACGGGCCGGGGACCTCGTGGTGAGCGGGTCCGACGTGGACCTCACCCTGGGGCTTTCCACCGAAGAGGGGCCGACGAAAGTGCCGCGCGTGATCGGGCAGAAATATATCAGCGCCGTGGACGCCCTGCATGACCACTACCTGAATGTGGGCCGCGTGCGCTTCGACAGCGGCATCCGTACCTATGCCGACTCCATCAATGCCGTCGTGTACCAGCAGGACGGCCTGGACCAGACCCGGGCGTACGGATCGGCCATCAACCTGTATCTCACCCTCGATTCCGCAAAGGTTCCCGCCGAATAATGTCCCTCCTTGACGAAGAGACCCTTCTCCCGCAGGAGGACGAGCAGGAAATGTTCGAGCATTTCCGCCTGGTGGCCGACAAGGGCCAGGCGCCGCTCCGCGTGGACAAGTTCATCACCTCGCACCAGGAAGACACTTCCCGCAACCG
>JAEEGF010437083.1_pt1 | contig 11640 bp, 9 predicted proteins | sample 9134171 | NCBI WGS metagenome assembly JAEEGF01 (sample SAMN16246542, study PRJNA631951) | gut metagenome | biome: gut microbiome; feature: rumen; material: AP-attached | host: Bos | place: Iran: Karaj | collected 2018-10 | reverse complement strand
CACAGAGGTCACATATTTGAGCAACTGTTGCTTCTGCTTGATGTCGGGCAGCGGGATAATGGCGCAGTCGGAGGCCACCATGAGCTTATGGTAGTTGGGGTTCTCGATGACGGCGACATGGGCCAGCGTCACATTGGGCGGGCAGAGGCCGCGTTCCTTGTTGAGGATGGCGCGCATGTACTTGTCGGTGGGCAGCAGACCCTTCATCAGGATGTCGGCTTCGCCGGCGTTGATGAGGTCGCAGGCCATGGCAGCAGCCTTCACGTCGACGGGCTCGTGGATGACCTTGAAGTTGTTGATGTCGATATTCTCGGCCTTGCACACCTCAGCGATGACGTTCTGGTCGCCAATCAGCGTGGCTTCGATGAGACCTTCCTTGACGGCGGCATTCACCGCGCAGATGGTATGGTCGTCGTTGGCATAGGCGGCCACAAGACGTTTCTTGGGTTTGCTACGCAAAACCTCGAACATTTGCTCTAATTTTCTGATTTCCATAATACTATATTTAAAAATTTCAAGATTCCTGATTTCAAGATTTCCAATTCCCTATTTCAAGATTGGAAGATTTTGCAAAAATACAAATTATTATCTTTCAAGTCAAAAGAAAAAACAGAATAAAAAACGCCTTTCGACAGGGCGCTTCGACGGGCTCAGCGACCCTTGCCAAAAGGCGTGGTCCTACTGTGAGTAGGGTATCAATAATAGATGATATTCAGATCGAGTCGTTTTTGCTGCAACGACTCGACGGCGCGTTTCTTCACCTTGGTGTTGTAGACCTTCAGCTGTTTCAGCGTCGGGATGTTCTCGACGGGCGAGATGCTGCGCACGTTGGTGTTGTTGACGAAGAGGTTCTCCAACTTCTGCAGGCCCGAGAGGGGCTTCAGCGACTTCACGGGCGTGCCGCTAGCGTTGAGGGTGACGAGGTTGTCCATCTTCGAGAGCGGGGCCAAGTCGCCGACCTGCGTGTTCTCAATATTGAGCAGTTCCAAGAGGGTGCTCCCCTCAATGGGCTTCAGGCTGCTGACGGGGTTGTTTTGCGCGTTGAGTTCCACCAGAAACTCTTTGTTCTCCAAGGGTTTCAGGTCGCTCACACTTTGGTTGTTGATGGTGAGGCGTTCGAGCCACATGAGGTTGGTGAGCGGTTCCAAGGAGAGGATGGGGTACTCAGGAGTGATCTCGAGCTCTCTCAGGTCTCTGATCTGCTGCAGTTGCAAGGCCTCGGGCGTCTCCTGCTGGGTGCCAACGGCATTGCGGAAGATGGCTTGCCATATCGCGTCAAGGCCGTTCCACCACGTCTTCAGGATCTCGGTTTGATACACCACCGTCACCTGACGTTGTTGTTCTTTCAGCGCCATCACCTGGCTCTTGCCGATGATGGTGCTGTCGGCCAACACTACCTCTATCTTGCCGTCGTTGGCCAAAGGAGAGAGGTCGTTGACAGGGGTGTTCATGATGTTGAGGAACCGCAGGCTCGGCATGTCTTGCAAGGGCTTGAGATCGCTGATGTAGGTGTGCTCGATGTTGAGCGTCTCCAAGTTGGCTAAGCCTTGGATGGGTTGCAGGAAGCCAATCTCGGTGTTGGCGATGTTGAGCGAACGCAGGTTGGTGAGACGGCTAACAGGCATCAGGTTCTGCATGAATCCGTTGCCTGAGAGGTCGAGTTCCTGCAGGTTAATAATCTGGTGCAGCTGTTCAGTGGTGGGCTCCTTGTCGACCTTTATCTGCTTCGAGAACACGGCTTTCCAGTACATCGGCAGGCCATTCCACCAGCTCTTCAGTGCCTCGGTGTCGTAGATGACGAGGGTGTAGGGGTTGTCTTTGGTGAAGGCGCTGGCCTCGGCGTCGTGGATGCCCGAGTGGTCGCAGTAGATCTTGCTCAGACGGCGGTTGCCCTTCAGGGGCGATAGGTCGCTGATGGAGGTGTTGCTGCAATATAGCTCCCTGAGGTTCTCCATCGTGCTCAGCGCCTGCAGGTTGCTGATGGCCGAGCCCGAGATGTTGAGGCTCTGCAAGTCCTTCAGCTGGCTGATGGGTCCCAGGTCGCGCACCGTGGTCTTGCTGATGTCGAGGGTGCGCAGCTTGGTCAGGTCTTGCAGCACGCCGATGTTGGCGATGCGGGTGCCGCTCAGGCTGAGCCAGGCGAGGTCGGGACAGCTCTTCAGCTGCGTGAGCCTATTGACTTGGGTGTTGGCCAGGTTGATTTTGGTGAGGTTGCGCAACGAGGCGAGCACTGTGAGGTCGTCGAGGGTGGTGTTGGCCATCTCAAGCTCTTCGAGGGTGATGTTGTATTTGAGCGCGGAGAGGTCGTCGGCCAGGGTGGAGTTGGCACGCAGCACCTTCAGCTTGTTGAGGTTACGCACGGGCGAGAGGTCTTCGACAGAGGTCTCCGAGACGTCGAGCCAAGTGAGGTCCGACAGCTCGTTGAGGGGCTCCAAGCTGATGATCTCGCGGATGCCCGAGAGGTCGAGGCGTTGTTTCTGGGAGGCCATCTTCAGCTTGGCGTCGAGTTCGGCCATGTCGTTCTTGAAAATCTTGTCCCTGAGGATGGTCTGGCCCGTGAGGGGGTCGATGGTGGGATACGAGCCCATGAAGTCGGCGGCGGTGATCATACCCACGTTGGCCAACGGGATGCTGTCGTAGAGCATCACGTCGCTACCGATGCGGCTCTTCCAGTTTTGTGACAGGCTGTTCCACCAGTTGCGTAGTGCTTCGGTCTCGTTAATCTTGGTGGTATAGATGCTCGCGATCTTGAGGCTGTTGTTCTGACGGTCGAGGTTGATCTCGACGAAGCGGTTCTTCACGTTGTCGACAGCTTCGTCGTTGATGGTCATAGCGGTGAGATGGCGTGTCAGCGTGGCCTTGAAGAAGACGGTGCCGTCGGCGCGGGTGCTGTTGGCGATGCTCTGCACGTCGAACTTGAAGGTAGCCCACTTGAAGAAGAAGTCAATGTCTTTGAGATAGGCCTGCACGTCCTTGTTGATGGGCGTGTTGCGGTTCACGTCGAGGTCGTCTTCGATCTGCACCTTGTCGTCGGTGAAGACCTTGCTCCAGCTCTCGGTGAACACAATCTCCTTCTCTATGGCCGACGAGGTGCTGTCGCCCAAGAAGTTCATGGTCTCCTCGAGGTAGGTGACCATCGCCTTGATCTCGTTCTCATATTTGGCGATTTCGTCTTTCGAGAGTTTTTGGGCCTGTGCGCCAAAGGCGAAACCCAGCAGCATTATCGTGAGTAAAGCTACCTTTCTCATGGTTGATAGAATTTGATGAGGTTGATTTTTTCCTTTTCAGGCATGTAGATGACGTTCGACATGAGCCAGCCCGAGTTGAGGCCCGAGCGGTTGAACCACGACACCTCGAAGTACCAGTCCTTGATTTGCAGGACGTGGAACTTCACCGAGTCGACGTGCTGGAAGATCAGCTTGCCTTTCTTGATCTCGTAGAAGAACAAGGTCAGGTAGTCGGGTTGGAACTCCTTGGAGGCGTAGTATTCGATGACGTCTGGGTCCTGGAAGGCCTTGTAGATGTTCATGAAGTCGAGCTCGTGGCTCATGGGATGCAGGAAGTGCTTCTCGCGTTCGGCCATCTCTCCGTTGGGGAAGAGCTTGTTGAACTCCGAGAAATACACGTTGGTGAGCACCCATTTCGAGCCCAAGCCCTCTTTTTCGACGGCCAAAAACAGCATCACGTTGACGTCGCGCCCGTTGTAGCGGAAGGTGCACGACACCTCGGAGTACCACCGGCCGCCGAGGAAGGTCATGTAGGTGGAGTCGCCCTTTGTGACGTCTTCGATGAAATAGCGCTGCAGCTCGGTCTGCGTGCCGTATCTCTCCTGGTCGAAGAGGATGGGCAGCGACTTGCGGCGCATCTCGTTGCTGCGGTATTTGGGGTCTTTTGGGTTGAGCTGGTTGCCGAACTGGTCTTCCTCGTAGTTGAACCGGCGCATGAACTGGCCCATCTGCTTGGTCATGGCGTAGAGCTCGGTCTCGTCCATCTTAAAATCGCCAATCGTCTGACCTGCAACAGGCCAGACGATGGCGATAGTAAGTGCCAATAAGACAATATTACTTACGATTTTCATCTATTCGACGTTTCCTTGACACGCATGTCGCCGAGCAGCACATCCCAGAAGCCGATGGTGCGGCCGCCGATCTGTGTCTCTTTGCGTTTCACGTAGACGGTGATGTCTTTCTTGGTGGTGTCTTTGTAGGCCAGGTTGCCCTCCTTGTCGTAGCCGCGGAAGGTCTGGAAGATGGTGATGACGCCCACGTAGGTGCCGTCGGGCTGACGTTGCAGGTCGCTGACGTATTCGATGTTGTACCATTCAATCTCGACGCGGTCGTAGTTCAGGCGCATGAGGTGCTCGAAGTACTTGCGGACGCGATAGTAGGTGATCTTGTTGGAGCCGAGCGACGACACACCGATTTCGGCATCGCTCATGAAGAGCTCCTCGGCGCGGTCGATGACGCGGTTGGCCTCGCTGAAAGGCGTCTCCTTCGAGCCAACGATCTTGATGTATTTGCTCAGGTCTCTCACCTTCTCCAAGGCGAGGCTGTCGATGGCCTGCTTGCGTTCGTAACTCAGTTCGTCCTGTGCCATGGCGCTTCCCACGACGCACAAGGCAATCACTAAAGTGGCAATGATCTTTTTCATTTCTTTATCAGTTCTAGTTCGTTAATCTTTCCGGAGTCGTTGTATTTGATCTCATGCACCTTCTCGGTGGCTTTCTTTTGGTCCTTCACGTAGTTGAGATACTTCTCAATGGTGGTCGGACGGTCGTAGTCATTGAAGCCCTGGTTTTGCTTGATGATGATGAGCACGGGGGTGTTGGGCGACTCAAACATGCCCAAGGTCTCGTTGATGACGCGGTTGGCTTGGCTGGGGCTGCCGGCGTTGGCGATGCTGTTGAAGTTGCGCCCCAACACGGCATCGGCGGCATTGGCTTTCTCGCGTTCCTCGCGTTCACGGCGTTCCTCTTCTTCCTTTTGGGCACGTTCGCGGGCGAGTTTCTTCTCCACTTGGAAGAGCAGGTCGTCGACCTCGGCGTTCTGCAGGTTCCAGTCTTTGATGGTCTTCACACGGGCTTCCTTCTCTTCGAGGCTCCAGAGGGTCTCGTCGTCGAGGATGGCGTTGAGGTCTTTGATGGCTTGGTCCACTCTTGATTTGTACTCGGCCTCGGCTGCTTCGCGGGCCAGTCTCTTCTTGCTCTTGCAGCTGGTGGTGCCTCCTATCGTGATGAAAGCGGCGAGAAGGACCATCAGGATGGTTGTGAGTTTGCTTTTCATTTTTTTATAGAATTTTTATTTGTTTTTCTCTAATAACTCCAATGGGGCAAATAAATTGCAAAAGTACGGCTTTTTTTCATTGCACGCGGCGAATTAGAGCAAAATTAATGCCAAAGTAAAACTCTTATGAGAAGTGCTGGCTTTTTAGGCTTCAGAAAGCATGTCATCCCTATGCTGGACAGTGCGGTGGCTTGGGATCTATGTTTTCTGAAGCCTTTATTAAGACTTTTTCTTTGGCCGCTGCCCATAGATTTCTTCGCCTTTTGAAGGCATGTCATACCGAACCTTTAGGTGAGAGTATCTATGCCTTCAAAAGGCTCGAAATGACATGGGCACCATATCAACCCAACGGGATTTTCTTAATGACCTTATAAATCGGTCCCGTGGGCTGCAGGATGCTCTGATAATATACCAGCTCCTTCACGTCGGCATGGAGGTAAGTCTTGGGCTCGATGCCGTCGTAGACCTGCATGAAGAACTGCTTGTCGACCAGCGACTTGATGCGGCACACGGTGAGGTGTGGCACGAAGTTTTGGCGGTCGCGCAGGTAGCCCAGGTCATCGAAAGCGTCCAAGAGGTCGTTTTCGAGGTCGAAGAGGGCCTGCGGCTGGTTGTTCATGCCGAGCCAGAGCACGGTAGGCACGCGGTTTTTACCGAAGAAGCCGGTCTTGTCGAAGTCCATGGTGAAAGGCTGATGGCGTTTCGCCACCTTCTGGCAGGCCTCGATGATGTTGGGGATGTCGTCGACGGGTGTGCTGCCGAGGAACTTCAGCGTAAGGTGGATGTTCTCGGGCCGGCAATAATTGATGAATCGCTCATGGGTGAGGTTGTTCTTCAGGCGGTTGACCATCGCAGTGTAGTCCGTCGTACTCGGGATCTGGATGGCGAGGAAGGTTCTTTTGGTGTACATCGTGTGTCTATTTTGCTGCAAAATTAGTCTTTTTCGCCGCGCCAAGTCTTTTTTATTCCCAATTCCACAAAAATAACAGTGTGGAATCAAAGATTTCCGTAATTTAGCACTTTCAAAAATCACTAAAACGATGAACACTTATTCCATAGGAATCGACATTGGCGGCACCAACACCGACATTGGGCTGGTGCGCGACGACGGCCAAGTAGTGGCCAAGAAAAACCTCCCTACCAACAAATATTTCGATGCCGACCTTTATGTGTCCGACATCTACGACCAGATCAAGCTGTTGATGCAGGAAAACGGCATCGAAGCCATCGACGGCATCGGCATCGCGGCACCCGTCGGCAACTACTACACGGGCTGCATCGAGAACGCCTCCAACCTCAATTTCAAGGGCATCGTCGACCTCAAGGCGCTTTTCGGTGCGCATACTGACGCGCCCGTAGTGGTCTCCAACGACGCCAATGCTGCAGCCTACGGCGAGCTGGTTTACGGCGGTGCCAAGGGCATGAAGCATTTCATCATGTTCACTCTCGGCACGGGCGTGGGCAGCGGCGTGGTAGTCGACGGTAAGCTGGTGTTGGGTAAGACTGGCGGTGCGGGTGAGCTGGGCCATGCTATCCTGATCCCCGAAGGACGGCAATGCGGCTGCGGCAACAAGGGCTGTCTAGAGACCTACTGCTCGGCCACGGGCATCGTTCGCACGGCTGTGGAGATGTTGGAGATGATGCCCGACTATGACGGGGCATTGCGCAAAGTGGCCCCCGAGGAAATCACCAGCAAGATGGTAGGCGACGCGGCCAAATATGGCGACCCTCTGGCCCTCAAGGTGTTCGAGAAGACGGGCTATCTGTTGGGCATCGCTATGGCCAATGCCGTCACCTTCAGCGGTCCTGAGGCTGTCTTTCTCTTCGGCGGTCCCGTGAAGGCCGGCGACGTGTTGCTCAATCCGGCGCGCAAGTCGTTCGAGGAACATCTCTGCTTCATCTTCAAGGGCAGCGTCGACGTCCGCGTCAGCGAACTGCCGGACAACGACGCGGCCATCCTTGGCGCAGCGGCTTTGGTGAAGGCATAAGTTAAGCTTACACGAATCCTATTGAAATGAAAAATGCCGCTTTGCAGCGGCATTTTTCTTTATTCCTTGAAATACTTCTTTAGAAACACCTGCGCCTCCTCCATGCCGCCGTCGGCGGCCTTGCGCATGAGGAGCTTAGCGTAGGACTTGTCTTGCTCCACACCTTCGCCAGTGTAGTAGAGGGTGCCTAGGCGGTATTGCGCGCTGCTCACCCCTTTCTCGGAGGCGGGACCGTAGTATTCGATGGCTTTCTTCAGGTCTTTCTCCTTGCCGAGACCGAAGAAATAGCAGTCGCCCATCATCGCCATGGCGAAAGCGTTGCCCGCCTTGGCAGCATCGTCCCACCATTGGATGGCTTTCTGCTCGTCTTTCGCGGTGCCCATGCCGTAGAAATAGCAGTTGCCGACGTTGAGCATCGACTGGTCGTCGTTGACGGCGGCACCTTTCTTATACCACTCGAAGGCCTTATTAGCGTCGGCTTTCACCCCTGTGCCTTCACGGTAGAAGTTACCCAAGGCGGTGCAGGCGGGGCCGTCGCCCTTCTCGGCCGCCTTCAGGTACCATGCCGCAGCCTCTTTCATGTCTTCTTCCACGCCCCAGCCCTTCTCGTAGCACACGCCATAGGCATACTGGAACTTGACGTCGCCATGCTCGGCCTTGTAGCGGATGGAGTCGATCTGCGAGGCCACACGCTCTCCCACCGTGGCATCGCTGCCTTGCAGCTGGCTGAAATCCAAAGGCATGCCTTCTTGGAGCCTCAAGACGGGGGCGTTGGGGTCGCCCGTGGTGGGATCACCGCCCTTCTCGGGGACCTGGATCTGCTGCATCGGGGCCACTGGCACACCTTGATAGACATACTTCTCTTTCGTTGTGTCGTTGGCAGCGCCCGTCGAGGGGTCTTGCCCGTTGTTGTCTTTCTGTCCACAGGCCGCCAGCAGCAGCGCCGAGGCAAATATCAAAAGGAATCTCTTCATTTTTTACAGGTTTAGGGCTGCAAAATTAGGTAAAATTTGATGTAGAGACGCAAAATGTTGCGTCTCTACCATCATTTTATCTGAAAACGCACGCCTAAATAAGCGCGGATGCCGCTGAGCGGTCCCCACACCATCGAGGCGTCGAAGTCCTCGCTGGTGGGGTTGTCGGCCGAGATGATGGGATAGTCCTGCTTGTAGTTGGTGAGGTTCTCGCCGCCCACATAGAGTTCCCAGCACTTGCCTAACTTCTTCATGACCTGCGCGTTCATGATGACATAGAAGGGCGAGCGCCCGATGTCTTGCCCATGGGCCACGGCGGTGGCGTTGCCGCTGAGGTCGGGCACGCGGCTGTCGCCGTTGAACTGCGTCGTCAGGTCGAACTGCCATGTGCCGGGGGCATACGACATCGTCACCAGACCCTTGTAGCGGTTGACGAAAGGCTTCTCCTGCAACGAGTCGTTGATGGTCATCTTCACGTCGTTGTAACGGAAAGCCAACGTCAGGTCGAAGTTCTTGATGACCTCGCAGTTGACGCTGACCTGCGCGCTGTTGGAATACGACTTGCCGTTGAGATTGTAGATGCGGATCTCGTGCGCGTCGGCATCGCGGTCGAGGACGATCTGGTTGACGAAGTCGGTGCGGTAGAAGTCGGCATTGACGGTCAGCTCGCGCCATTCGATATCAAAGCATTTGCTGAGGTTGACGCCATAGTTCCAGGCCTCTTCCATCTTAGGCGTGTCGAGGAAACGGATGGCTCTCGACGAGGCAAACATGGTGGAGTTCTCGGCCAATACGTTGGGTGAGCGGTAGCCCTTACCCGCCGAAGCCCTGAGGGTCAGCTCTTTGTGGGTCTTATAGCGCACGTGCAGACGCGGCGTGTAGAGCATCTTCTGGTAATAGGTGTTGTAGTCGGCACGGAAGCCCGCGATGATGTTCCAATGGTGGTCGTCGCTGAAGTTATATTCCAAAAAGGCACCCGGGACTTGCTCAACACGTTGGAAAGCGCTGTCATTCAGGTGTTCATCATACTTGTCGTAGGTATAACTGGCTCCCACGGAATAGTTGTGATGCTCGTTGACAAGGTAGGAGTCAAACAGCAGATTGCCGAAATAGGAAAGTTGGTTGGCGTTGTAGTCAGTGAGGCCGTAGTAGGAATCCACCTTGTGGTAGGTCACCTGATGCTGTGTGCCAAGGCTGGTGTCTTTACGGTCGAAGTGATAACCGCCTTTGGCGAAAGCCTCGTAACGCTCCGTATTGATGCCGATACCGTACAGGTTGTAGCCGTCGTCGAGACGGTGTTCGGGGTCGAAGTCCATTTGCCCACCGAGACGGGTTTCTTTCAAGGCTTTGAGACCCACCTTACAACCGAAACTGCCCGTATGGGGATGGCTATAACGCAGGAAGACATTGTATTGCGTGGTAATCGGGTCGTCCATGAACGTATCGCCGTTGCCGTCCATCTTCATGTGGTTGTGGCTCACGTGGCCGAAGAGCATGATGCCGTCGTTCTTCCCCACCTTGACGCGGCCGTTGAAATTAAAGTCGGTCATCAACATGGTGTTGCCATAAAGATTGACAAACACTTTTTCGCTCTTGTCGGGCAAGGGCTCTTTGTAATCCACGTTGATTTGTCCAGTGATGGACTCGTAGCCGTTTCTGACCGAGGAGGTTCCCTTTGAGATCTGTATGCCGTTCATCCATGTGCCCGGCACATAGTTGAGTCCGAAAGTCGAAGCCAGACCGCGGAAATTAGGGATGATTTCGGTCATCATCTGCGTATAGATACCGCTTAGGCCGAGCAGTTGAATCTGTTTGGCACCTGTGACGGCATCGCTGTAGGCCACATCGACGGAGGCGTTGTTCTCAAAGCTCCCTGCAAGGCTGCAGCATGCCGCGCGTTTGAAGCTCTCGGAGGTGATGTGTTCGATGGCCTGCGCCTGTCGTTGGTTGACGTATAAGGCCTTCTGTCGGGCCGCCACCTGCACCTCATCCAGTATGTGGGAGGAATGGAAGACATGGTCGTAATGCGCAGGCTCCACCATGTGATGGATGGTGTCGTTCTCGTAGCTGATACAGCTGAACACGAGGCAGCCGATACGTTCGTGCAGGGGGATCTTATAGTGTCCGTTGGCATCGGTCACGGTGCCTTCGTTGACGATTTTCCAATAGACGTTGACACCCGGCAGCGGGGTGCGCTCGCCGTTCTCGTTCTCTTCGTAGACGGTGCCTTCGATGAAGCCCTGGGCAAAAGCGCCCGACGCGAAGGCGAATAATAAGAGGATGATTAGTGTGAGTTGTTTGGTTTTCATAAGTTCAAATATTAAGATTAACAACAGGTTGATTGTTGGGATTCCCTGCGGGAATGGAGACTGTCGTTGTCCTTTATTAGCGGCGGCTTGAGAGGTCTACAGATTGTATGTTTTTTCTGCCGCCGCATATTCAATTATTCGGACTACGCCATTCCCGAAGGGAACCTCCTTCCGCCGCATGATGCATTGACACAACATGCTATTGGCTCCGCCTAATCTTCGATTTCCCCGAGGGGAATCTCTTGGGGTCTAATCAGAAAACCAAAGGATTCAGCCGCAAGGCTGAGAAAAACACCAGTCTATCCCTCGCGGAGAAGAAATGGGGTATTTTTCGTGTGGTGAAATGATGAAATGCCTGTTGTACCTTCGGTAGCATCTCTTGAAGATTGAGATGAGTGAGGACTATTGGCTGGAAATGAATGTCGATGTGCTTATCCGGAGAAAAAACAAAGTTGTCGGTGAACTGTATCTTGCTGTCGAAGTCGTCGCAACAGCACTTGGCGTTGAAATGTACGATGTCGAGCGGTAAGGCTTCTTCCGCTTCCTCGTGCCCATGATGATGCCCCACGCAATGCACGCACTCGGCAGAAGCATCATTGAAACTGCCTGTCATGTGATGGTCTTCGGTACAGTAATGGAACTTCACGTCCCAGCCGACCGAGACAAACAGCACGGCGAGGGCCATCAGAAGGGAACCGATTTGCAATAAGCGTTTTTTCACGATGCAAAAATAGGGAAAAAGGTCGAATGATGTCGTTATTTTGTGTAATTTCGCGTTTTAAAGCTTCTGGCAACTGGCTATTGGCTGCTGGCAGTCTCTGAATATGAGAAGGGCTTTCCTTTTGTTGGGACTGCCAGTAGCCAGAGGCCAAAAGCCAGAAGCCAAAAATGAAAAAACAATGGCCGACGGATACCTTGAAAAACGCTATGAAGAGGTCTTTGGCAAGGGTGCCAAGAAGACCGTGGTGCGACACACCTCAGTGGAGACATTAATGGAGAAAAACCGCAGTTATCGGGGTTACGACCCAGGCTTCGTGGTAAAGCGCGACATGCTGGAACGCATAGTGGCGGTGAACACCAAGATTGC
>JAEEGF012355774.1_pt1 | contig 11642 bp, 9 predicted proteins | sample 9134171 | NCBI WGS metagenome assembly JAEEGF01 (sample SAMN16246542, study PRJNA631951) | gut metagenome | biome: gut microbiome; feature: rumen; material: AP-attached | host: Bos | place: Iran: Karaj | collected 2018-10 | reverse complement strand
ATTGGCAGAGGCGCGTGGTTGCATGATATAATGAAGAATGAAGAAAAGAAACACGATGACATATCGAAAAGAAAAAGGCAGCATGGCTAAGGTTTTGGCTTTGTTGCTGTGCTGTTTCGTTCCGCTGACCAGCATGGCTCAGCAGTGGGACGGCTATTTAGGCCCGGAAAAACTGAAACCCCTGAAGGGACTCGAGTACAAGGCCGAAGCACAAATCTCTGTTTCCGACGGCAAGACTCCGTTGTGGCTCAATGCCAATAAGTACGGTCTGAGCTCGCTGGAGGGTACCAATGGCTACATTCGGGCTGCCGTTCAGCGGCCCTTGCAGATGGACTCCATTCGTCATTGGGGCATCGGCTACGGCATTGACGTGGCAGCGCCATTCAACTATACCAGCAGTGTCGTCGTGCAACAGGCCTACGGCGAACTGCGCTGGCTGCACGGCGTGCTGACCGTGGGTGCCAAGGAGTTCCCGATGCAGCTGAAGAACAACCAGCTGAGCAGCGGTTCGCAGACGTTGGGCATCAATGCCCGTCCCGTGCCGCAGGTGCGTCTGGCGTTGCCCGACTATTGGGTGGTGCCTTTTACCAAAGGCTGGGTCCGGCTGAAAGGTCATGTGGCCTACGGAAAGACCACCGACCAGAATTGGCAGCACGACTTCACGCAGAAAAAGTCGAAATATACCGACGGCGCACGCTTCCATTCGAAGGCCGGTTATCTGATGATTGGCTATCCCGAACGCTTCTTCCCCTTCTCGGTGGAGCTGGGACTGGAGATGGCGGCGCAGTTTGGCGGTACGGCCTACGTGCCTTGGGGAAGCGAAATGCGCGTCTATAAGGGCAACAACGGGCTGAGTGGCATGTGGCATGCCTTCATGCCTGGCGGTGCCGACGTGCCCGAGGAAGGCACCGAGTACCAGAATGCCGAAGGCAATCAACTGGGTTCGATGATGATGCGCCTGAACTACGACGACGATTCATGGAAGCTGGGCTTCTACATCGATAAGTATTTCGAGGACCACTCGTCGATGTTGCAACTCGACTACAATGGCTATGGCACTGGCGACGAATGGAACGTGCGCAAGAAACGCCGCTACTTCTTCTACGACCTGAAGGACATGCTGCTCGGACTGGAACTGAACATGAAGTATGGCACATGGTTGCGCGACGTCGTGCTCGAGTACGTCTATACCAAGTACCAGAGCGGCCCTGTCTATCACGACCACACGCCTGCAATGTCCGACCACATCAGCGGCCGCGACAGCTACTATAATCACTACATTTACACGGGATGGCAGCACTGGGGGCAGGCCATGGGCAACCCCCTCCATCGTTCGCCCATCTACAACGAAGACGGCGTCATTGACTTCAAGGACACCCGCTTCATGGCCCTCCATCTGGGCATCGCCGGACAGCCCTCATCGCGCTTGTCTTATAGGCTGATGGCTACCTATCAGGAAGGCTTGGGCACCTACGACCACCCTTATACGAAGAAGCATCACAACGTCAGCCTCGGCTTGGAAGCCGCCTACATGCTGCCAAAGCAATGGAAGGTGACGGCCGCTGCAGGTGCCGACATGGGCTACATACTGGGCCATAACTACGGCATGCAGCTCACCGTATCGAAGAGCGGGCTTTTCAAGGTGAAATAGTGACGAGTTGAAATAGTTGAACGGTAATTAAAAGAAACGACGAGAATGATGAATATATATAATAATGTGAAGCGAATGTTGCCACTGTGTGCCCTGACACTGCTCGTTTCGTGCGGCCTGGTGGAGATAGAACATTCGGAAAACGGGAAACTCGACGGCAGTTGGCATCTCGTGCAGGTCGATACGCTCTCTACGGGTGGCACGCTCGACTTGCGCCAGGAGCAGTTCTACTGGCTCGTGCAGGGCACGGTGTTCGAACTTTTTACCCCGTGGGAGGGTGCTGGCCAGGGCCTGCGCTACGTCAGCCACTTCCGGTATGAGGGCACCTCGCTCACTATAGAGAAACTCTATACTTTCGATCGTGTGGCTGGCGATCCTGAGGTGGAAAACGTTGACGAGCTGCGCCCCTACGGCATCAACAAAGTGGAAGGCGAGGCGTTCACCGTCGAAGAACTCTCTGGCGGCAACATGACGCTCCGTGGCGACCAGCTGCGCCTGCAGTTCAAGAAGCATTAGAAATGATGTCGTGCTGATAGCAATTTCTGTTGGCAACACGAAGTGCGTGCTTCATCAAAAAACACATTTTGAATCATATAGGGAATCATATAGCTGTCTGTACAAAATCGGCCTGTAAGACCAGCACCACACAGCCCAAGGCAGCGCCCTGGGAGATAGTGTGGCATAAAAGAAAATTGCGCCCTACAGGGGCAAAATCATAAAACGTGTCCTAAAGGTATTGCCTTTGTGTGCTAAAACCATAGCTTTGGCAAGGCAAAACCATTGCTATTATAGAACAAAACGAATGGGTTGGCGAGGCTCAAACAATGGTTTGGGCTTTGACGAGTGATGGACGTTGAGTGATGAAAGGGGCAGAAGGGTTACTACTTAGAATTTCTTTCCGATGGCGATGTTCGTGAAGGTGTTGAACAGGATCTTCATGTCGAACCACCAAGAGCGGTGCTCCAGGTAGTAAAGGTCGAGTTCCAGGCGGCGCAACATTTTCTCCATGGTGTCGGTATAGCCGTTGTAGAGCGTTGCATACGACGTCACACCCGGGCGTATCTGATAGAGATAGGTGTAGCGGTGGTCGTGTTCCATGATTTGCTTGATGAAGAACTCGCGCTCCGGACGTGGTCCCACGAACGACATCTCGCCCTTCAGCACGTTCAAAAGCTGTGGCAGCTCGTCCAGATGGTGCTCGCGCAGGAACTTGCCCGTCTTCGTCATGCGTGTCTCGTTCTCATGTTGATAGAGTGCAGGGCCGTCCTTCTCGGCATCCATCCGCATCGAACGGAACTTCAGAATGTAGAACGGTCGACCGAAGCGGCCAATGCGTTCCTGGCGGAAAATGGCTGGTCCGCCGTCCTCACGGCGCACTGCTAAGTAGCAAATCAGGAAGAGCGGTGAGAATATAATCAGGCAAAACAAAGCAATGACGAAATCAAAGAGCCGCTTGGTGTTGCGCTCCATCTCGTTCATTCCATCGAGTACATATCCGTTTTCGAGTGTCGTCATGCTTTGTATAATATGTTATTCATATTATAAACGCACTTACTGATGAATTATTGCATTTCGCTGAAAAGATTTTCGAAAAAAAACGCGAAAGCAAAACGGCTGTTTTTCTTGGTTTATACTTGGTCGAGGAACTTTCTGAAGGCAACCATCTGACTATCAAAGTTGAACTCGTTTTCGGCAGCTGTCAGGCAATTGCGGCGCATCTGTTCATAATCAGCATCCGAAAGCGATGCGATAGTGCAGATGTTGTTGCGCAGAGCCTCGTAATCGCCAGGTTTCGACGTCAAACCCAAATGGTTGTCGGCCACAATCTGTTCGCCTTCGCCGCCTCCACAGAACAGGATGGGCACGCCATGAGGCAGCAAGTCGAAAATCTTAGAGGGCACAGCTCCCTTGATTCTGACCGCCAGAGGCACGATGGAGGCATGGTATAGGGACAGTTCGCGGTTGATTTGCTCTTTTGAAACGTAGCCATGGTTGACCACGGCACAGTCGTGAGTGGCCAGATAGTCGTTGATGGCATTAACCTGATTGCCTCCCCCATAGAGGTGAAGCTCGGCCCCGCAAGCCTTGAAGTCAATGGCCTGAATCATGCCCAGAATGTCCTGGGCAACACCAAACAGTCCTGCATAGACCAGCTTCAGTGGTTGGCGGCTCTCGCTCTTGGTCGACGTAGCCACGGACTGAGGCTGAAGGTTTCGATAAAGGAAGTGGAGTTTCTGTGGAACCATGGCATTGACATGGTCGACAATCTCCTGACTTTGCCCTTGATAGGCCGTGTTGTGACGGTAGATGAAACGCTCCATGTGGAGCAACACCTTGTAATAGAGACTTCCGCGCTTGACTGCTCCCAGCTCAACAGCCGACTCCGGCCACAGATCCGATACATTCAGCACGGTGTGCTTGCGGTAAAGGCATCGGAAAAGCAGGGTGGCAAAATAGGCAACGGGCAGCGGTGGCGATTGGATGACGACGTGATCGTACTTTCGAATGAGCCTTACTTTCAGTCCAAACACCCAGATGGCCAGAATAAAGAAAGCCATGCCCAGCAGCCTTGCCAGTGGTGTGCGAGCGACGGTGGCATAGGTCCAGTAACGATAGATGTTGATGTCGTTGATGGTTTCTTTCTTTGAGTAGCATCCGCGATAGCCTTCGAAAATGCGGCCACGTGGATAGTTCGGCAAACAGGTCAGCACGTCGACGCTGAGTCCTTGCCGCTGCAGTCCTTCGGCCATGTTGCCGATTCGCGATGCAGCAGCACCTATCTCAGGTGTGTAGTAGAACGATACGATTAAGACCTTGTTTGCCATTGGCATGTCAGTGAGTTAAGCTTAACGGCGGCCCTTGAAGATGCCGCAGAAGTCCAGAATGATTTTCTCGTCGCTCCAAGGCAGCTGCTTGAACGGGGTGTGACCGGTCAGGAATACAACGATGTCGGCCTGCTCGTAGGCCTGTTGGTAGTCGGTCAGCTTGAACACGCGGTGCTCCTTGATGTTGGGCTCGACCACCAAAATATTGGTATTGCTGTAGCTCTGCATCACCTTGGTGACGATGTATTTGGCTGGGCTTTCGCGCAAATCGTCGATGTCGGGCTTGAAAGCCAGTCCCATCATGGCCACGATAGGCACGCGTTTCTTCTCAATCTCGAAGCGCAGCATGGCATTCTGCACCTTCTCGGCACACCAGTCGGCCTTGTAGTTGTTGACATCACGGGCCAGCGAAATCATCCTGGCTTCTGCTGGGAATGCCGACGAAATGAAATAGGGGTCAACGGCAATGCAGTGGCCGCCCACACCGCATCCCGGCTGCAGGATGTTCACGCGTGGATGCTTGTTGGCCAGTTCTATGAGTTCCCAGACGTTGATGCCAGCCTTGTCGCAGATGATGCTCAGCTCGTTGGCAAATGCAATCTGCGAGTCGCGGCATGAGTTTTCGGTGAGCTTGCACATCTCGGCGGTCTTGCTGTTGGTGGCATGCAGGGCACCTTTCACGAAGTGGCGATAGAATTCCTGAGCCTTGTGGGTAGAAGCGTCGTCGATGCCCCCGATGACGCGGTCGTTGTTTACGAGTTCGTAGATGACATTGCCTGGCAGAACGCGCTCCGGGCAGTAGGCAATGCTGATTTTCCCCTTCAATTCGGGGCGTTCGGCGAAGATAAGGCTGGCCATCTGCTCCGTCGTTCCTACGGGCGACGTCGACTCAATCACAAAGAGATCGCCTTCCTTCAGGTAGGGGAGCACCATCCGAGTGGCCGATTCGACATAGGTAATGTCAGGCACATGGTTGGCCTTGAAGGGCGTTGGTACCACGATGAAGTAGGCATCGCTCACTTCCGGGGTGGTCGAAGCCTTGAGCATGCCCATGCTGATGACCTCCTGAAGCATCTCCTCGATGCCAGGCTCAACGATGTGCAGGCGTCCGGCATTGGTCATCTCCACCACTTGAGGATTGATGTCAACGCCTATGATTTCTATTCCATGTTTTGCGGCAATGATTGCCGTGGGCAGTCCGATGTAGCCCAATCCCATGAAACATGCTTTCATATTCTTAGTCTTCTACTTTTAGTTTCTCAATAATGCGCTGACAAGCCTTGCCATCGCCATAGGGGTTCACGGCCTGGCTCATCTGGCTGTAGGCTTCGGCATCGTCGAGCAATGTCGAAACGCCATCTACAATCGCATCGTAGTCGGTGCCTACGAGCTTGACGGTGCCTGCCGTGACAGCTTCAGGTCGTTCCGTGGTGTCGCGCATGACCAAAACAGGCTTGCCCAAGCTGGGTGCCTCCTCTTGAATGCCACCGCTGTCGGTGAGCACGATGGTCGAACGTGCCATCAAATGAACAAACTCTATATATTCTAACGGCTCAATGAAGAATATATTGCCCAAGTTGGAAAGATTCTTTCCAAACACTTCGTGGATGGGATGACGCACGTTGGGGTTCAGGTGCATGGGGTAGATGAAGTCGACGTCAGGGTATTTCTGCGACAACGTCTGGATGGCTTTGCAAATGTGCTGGAATCCCTGTCCGAAGTTCTCGCGACGATGGCCGGTGATGAGCACCATGCGCTGGCCATCGGCCAGCCTTCTGACGTCATAGCCATTCTCTTGCAGCGATTGTCCTATCTCGTTTTGCAGGCCATCGTTGTTGCTTATCTTGTCAACCACCCAATGCAGGGCATCGATCACGGTGTTACCCGTCACGGTAATCTTACGGTCGTCAATTCCTTCGTCGAGCAGGTTCTGCCGGCTCAGCGTGGTTGGCGAGAAGTGGTATGTAGCGATGCGGCCCGTAAGCTGGCGGTTCATCTCTTCAGGCCATGGACTATAGATGTCGTGAGTGCGCAGTCCAGCCTCGACATGGCCAACTGGAATCTGCTGATAGAAGGCCGCCAGGGCCGCAGCAGTAGAAGTTGTCGTGTCGCCATGTACCAAAACGATGTCGGGACGTTCCTTCTGCAGAACCTCGCGCATGCCCAACAGCACACGGCTGGTCACGTCATAAAGGTCCTGTCCCTGCTTCATGATGTTGAGATCGTAGTCAGGAACAATCTGGAAAATGTTGAGCACCTGGTCAAGCATCTCCCGATGCTGGCCAGTCACGCAGACGATGGTCTCAAAATCAGCGTCGTTTTCTTTCAGTTTGATGGCTAACGGTGCCATTTTTATAGCCTCAGGCCGGGTGCCAAAGACTAACATCACTTTCTTCATATTCATTCAATTGGGGTGCAAAGATACGATTTTTTTCCTTAATAGTGCGAGTTGTGGGTTGAAAATGGTCATGAAAATTGAAAAAACAGTAAAAAAAGAGCACATTATTTGCCGAAACAGAAAAAATAAATTATTTTTGCAAAAACCATATACCCCCACATGATGATGAACAAAATGATTCTTTTCAGCGCCTTTCTGTTTGTGTTGATGTCCGACTCGCCACGCAAAGCAGAGGTCATCCTTAGCGATGACGACTACGAACTGGTGTTCAGCGATGAGTTCAATCTGCCCAACGGAAGCCAGCCCGATAGCAGGATATGGAGCCGTAAGACGCGCAATCCGGATCAGTGCAACCGTTGGAACAGCGACTCGGAGAAGGTTGTGTTCATCAAAAACGGGCATCTCGTGTGCCGGGCCATCCCAAACAGAAGTGAGCCTAATGATACGGCGCGCATGCTGACGGGTTCGATATGGACTTATGGGAAGTACAACGTCACGTACGGAAGGATAGAAGTCCGCATGAAGACCAATAACAAGGTGGGAAACTTCCCGGCAGCCTGGCTGAAGTGGCAGCCCCGCAACTGGACTACTGACCCTTATGCCGAAATCGACATCGTTGAGATGTTTGGCAACATGGGCTCGGCCAATCATAACATTCACTCGCAGCTGACGGTGAAGAACCCGAAGCATGGGCAGAAGAACAGTTTCCGTGTGCCGCTGGATGTGAAGAAGTGGCATGTATATGCCATTGAGTGGACACCCACCTACGTCACGTGGACCATCGATGGCAAGCCCGTGGGCACGTATAAGAAGAGCACGGACCCGAAACTGTTGCGCGAGGGCCAGTGGACGTTCGACCAGCCTTGCTACATCGTGCTGAATCAAAGTGTGGGCGATGGTTCAATAAAAGGTATTGGGCGGTATCGGAATACTACCTACGAAACACAGTTCGACTATATACGCATCTACCAGAAGGTGAAGCGATAAAGAAACACTTTGCTGTCCCTACTTTTGCTGAATTTGATACCTGACTGTCGTCGTGAAATGGATAGCGATGACAGTCGTTTCCGTGAGCTTATTGTATTCTTTAGCAACGCTGTTGTGTAGGATTTCAATCTCATTGTGCCCTTCGACGCTGAGCTGCAGGCTGCCAATCGTGATGAGTCCCTCTGCAAGGAGGTCGGTACCAACTTCGATATCTGGTGCTACGTGCAGATAACTGATGGCCGATGAGGCTTTCCCAATGACTTTATCTTCAATGCTGAAGCCTGAGTCGCTGATGCTGAACGTTCGTTGGTGTAGCTTCTTGCTGCCAAAACCGTCGTGACGAGCCGTGATTCGCGTCGGCGTGTCTTCCTCGATGGTCACACGGGCCCGTTTGCCAACCCTGAAACCTCCCCAAACATGACTGGAATCCTGCCCGTCGATGCTCACGGTGTTGTGGGCTAGGGTACTCCGTTCATATTGTCGGCGTACTCCCTTCTCATAGGTTGAAATGCCTGTGTCCACAATATAGGGACTGCCCTTCCACCGGAGCTCGTAGTTGAAGGTGTCGGCATGGCTGTGGCCAGGCTGATACGTGGCTTGAATGTTGCCAATATCGACGACGGCTTCCATTTGAACTTGTCCATTAACGAGTTTTCTGTAGCCACACTCATTTAGTGGCAGCGCACGCCATTGAATGCCCAAACGTTGGGCATAGTCGAAAAGTTCGCAGGGCAATGGTGCAATGCCTTCGGCAGAGTCGTTAAGCAACGGGATGGTTTTATCTTGGTAGATGATCGTTTGCAGATGTCCCAACATTCTTTCAGCTACCGTAATCAGTTGCTTTGTTAGACTCGCCTGATTGGCAAAAACATCATTGTGAATCGAAAAGTTGATGCAGTCGAGAAGTCGGTCGAGCATGATGCAATGGTACATGGGCGACTGCTCGTAGTGGGCTCCGTCAGGCAGCACTTGCTCTTGTAGTTGCTGGTTGAGCAAACGGGACGCTTTCACGTATAGTTTCGCATCGGAAAAGTAGATGGCGGCTATGAACAAGGCGTAGGCATCCTCCAGTAAGTGATTGCCTAACACTCTGTATTCAAGGTTGTTTTCTAACCATTTCACCTGAGAATACAAGGCCGTATCTCGCTCTTTGTTCTTGAATGGTTGGTGAAGAGAAAAGAATTTGCACCAGTTTATCGACCTTAAAGCTGTGGGGTAGGGGGCAAGTCCCGCTGTGTTCGTTGGCAGGTTCTCGATGAAACGGTCTATCCACTCAATGCCTTCTTTGGGTAGCAGGTCGGGTTGAAGCAGCCAATCCATGTAGTTCTGGTTGTAGTTCCATAGGGCGCCATGAGCTGTTTGGTTCCAATCGGTGAAGCTATCGCTGATGTTGAGGAATGTAAGCACTCCATTCGCCAACGACACGGGTTTCGCTATGGGCGCAGCTATGGCTTTTGGGTTGTTGCTTTCTGGTGCATCAACAATCGTTAAGCCTCTGGCATCTGACCTACGAATCAGTTGGTGAATGATTTGCGTAGGCTTTAGATGGACGACGGTTTCAAAGAGTAGTCTTATGTTCATGCTAAATGTTTTCGGCTAATATATCCACAACGTGTTCTGGCTGGTATTTGGCAGCTTTCTGAATACAATTCATGCGCATGGTGAGAAGTGTGTCATGCCTATGAGCCAACTCTACGAGTAATGCCGAAAGTGAATCAGGGGACTTAGGCTCGATGATAAAACCAGTATTGCCGTCCTCAACAATCTCTGCATTGGCCATCCAATTGCTCGCTACGGCAGGGATGCCGGCAGCAAGTGCGTCGATGAGCGTTCCTGGGAAGCCTTCGCCATCGTAGAAAGTGGGGAAGAGCAGAAGGTAGTATTTACTCAAGACGGCAGTACTCTTATCGAAGGGAATGGTTCCCTTGTATTTGATAACGTCAGATTGCTCCTCCAAGAGCTCATGAAACCATTCCGGTTCTTCAATATTGCCAAAGATGTCGAGCGTGAAGGCCGTTTTTCCCAATGCTTCATTGGCTTTCCTGACGGCTTCAATGGCAATGCCGATGCCCTTTTCCCTATTGACTCGTGAAAAAGTGCATAGGGGTAGAGGGCTTGTTTCCTGCCTGAACAAGTTGTTTTCTGGGCAGATGTCGAGTTTCTTGCAATTGGGTAGAACTATCGCGTTATTGATTCCTTGCTTAGATAGCTCATCGTGCATTAGATGTGTCTCCACGTAGATTTGATGGAAACGTTTCAAAAACGAGCGATAGATAGGATGTTTGCTGGCAAACAGTGGCAGCCAACCGCCAATGACTACGTAATGGAGCTTCCTATTGAAAAACAAATTGAAAAAGGCAAACAGTGGTATGATGACGAGAATGCCTTTACGCGAAGGCATGACAACTACGTTTTGATGACTGCGAAGCAGTTGTAATGTCGTATAAGGCATCGTTAGCAATGCTTTGGAACCACCCTTTGTATCTTTTAGCGAGACTTCGTCATCGCCATAGCGCCTGACGAGTTCCTCGCCAATGACTCTCGTCTTGGTGATTTGCCCTCCAGTGGCATCGGAACCGAATGCAAAGTGGCCTAAAACAGCGATTCTCTTCATCATGGATGTTCTTGGTTAGAGTGGATTGGCAATAGTACTGACTATTCGAACTTGTCGATGGCGTTGCGTATGGCTTTAATATAGCCATGCCCGAACTTCTGGTCGGGTTCCACATAGTCGCCTTCGCCCCATTCGTTCCAAGCCTTTAGGAATAGCAGTTGGTGCTCAGGCTCTTTCTGCTTGATGAGTTCAATGGCTCTTTCCACAGTATCTTGGAAGCGGTCAGGTGTACTGTCGACAACGATCTCAGAGTTTTTCCCAGCCCTTGGCGTGCGGTCCCATTGTGGAAGAAGGGTGGGGTAGATGTTCTCACTGGCATCTTCGGGCACGTAGTAGTTTGCCATGAGACGGGTGTAATCCATCTTTGAATAGGTCGGTGCAAACGTCTTCCCGCTGAACATTCGCCACAGCATGCGTGCCTTGCCCTGCAAGAGGGCAACAGCACGCCGATAGCCTGACGACATCACGGCATCGAATCCTAAGTCGAGCACTGCTTGGTAGTACTCCTTGGCCTTGTCGGTAGAGTAGTAGTCGGCACTTTGTCCAGGAAGAGCTTTGCCGGCATTGTCGGTATGTCCCACGAAGTGTATGCCCGGTAGACCGTTTTCGCGTGCCAACCGTTGCCAAAGGTCTATGAACTCTCTTGCATCTGGGATATGGTGGGGTGCCCAAACAGCAAAGAGAGGTTTCCCGTCAACGGTAATATAGCGTGGGTCGCGGAAGGCAGGCAGAACGTAATTGAAATGCCTTACATAGTCCTCCTTGTCGTACTCCATTTTCATGATCATCGAGTCGCGTCGGAAGTTGTTGCCTTTTTGCCACGTCTTGTTCGTCCAGTCGTGGTTAGCCCAGCAGAGGCAGAAGGGGAAGTCGGGCTTGCCACTGGCGAGCACCTCGTTGAACGGGCGTTCCAGCAACTGCCTGCCATTGCCGAACCAGTAGTGGTAGTAGCAGAAACCCTCCAGCCCAGCTTCGCGTGCCAACTGTGCCTGTTGCTCGCGCACCTCTGGCAGACGCAGGTCGTAGAAGCCCAGGTCGGCAGGAATGCGTGGCTGATAGTGGCCGCGGAACAGAGGCTTGGCTTTGGCCACGTTCATCCATTCCGTGAAGCCCTTGCCCCACCACTCATCGTTCTCTGGGATAGGGTGGTATTGAGGTAGATATAAT
>JAEEGF012078365.1_pt1 | contig 11642 bp, 9 predicted proteins | sample 9134171 | NCBI WGS metagenome assembly JAEEGF01 (sample SAMN16246542, study PRJNA631951) | gut metagenome | biome: gut microbiome; feature: rumen; material: AP-attached | host: Bos | place: Iran: Karaj | collected 2018-10 | reverse complement strand
TCAATTTCAGCAAAGATTTCTGCATCAGAAATCAGCACAGCAAAAACATATATAAGTGATGCAGTTGATGACTTTTGCTTAGCCAATGGGAATAAAGCATCATTTTCTGTTCGTATTTTATTTGGTGGAGAAAACCGGGATTGGACGGATACCCCGCTTCAATGTATCTACGAATACCATTTGAATGCAGGAAAGAAGGATCCGGTAAGAAGAGCAGCTATAGACGTTGGACATTTGCTTAAGGGTATTCTTGTTTCGGATAGGGAAACGTATGTTTTTGACGGGAAGGATACAGGGCAAAGGTATAGGCTGAAATAAAAAAACTTGAAAGGAGTTGCACTGACACCATGGTTATGGATAGGCGGGACGAAGGAAGTTAGGACTCAAGTAAATTTGATGATCCAGGTGGACACGGGAGGTTTGCTGCCATAGAAGGAAGGGGACACAATAAAGGCCTGCATAGCGTTTTTTGAAGACGTCTTGCTTCGTGTACACTAAAACATCTAGTTCGGCACTTAAGATGCTACGAATATCCATTTCTGAGGCTCTTTGAAGGTAGATAAATTTGCAAAAAAGCCTTGTAAATAAGGCAAAAAGACTTGATTATATGGGAGGAAAATGAATATGAAAAGGAAACGTTTTTTATGCTTGCAGACAATTGTAATAACCATGACGCTGTGTTCCATAGCTGGCTGCGGAAAAAACAGCGATGATAATAAAAATGAGGATAACGTTAAAAAAACAACTGAAGCAGATGATATCAGTTCGTATGATAAGTTAGAAAGTACTGATAATGGAACGAATGTCATATCAACCGAAACGGAAGAGGAGTCTCAAACACAGACATCTAAGAAAAATGATTTTGATGATCAATTTGGAGGGCTTTCTGATTATATAGTGGCACAGTATGATGTCTATAGCCATTTGGGTGAAAATGTGATTTTTAGAGATGCGTACATTAAGCTCGATGATTATTACAATTATGACTATATGAATCTTGATAGTATATATTTTTGCCTAAATGTTAGGCCTGAAAATAGCAATGATGTATGGTATGTATATGCAGATAGAACCGAGTTTAAAGACCTATATGATTTGTTAATTAAAAATATATCGTCAACATACAAAACTACCCTTGTAGCTCAATGTGTTTTTCCGGATTCTGTAAAAGCGCATATGGCTACGCTTGTTGCTGAAAAAACGACATATAAATCGTATGAGGAAAAAAATAATGAGTATCTCGCTGATTTAAAAGTGGATACAGAAAAGAATTTTGAAAAGGGAACGCTTGATGCTTTAAAACTGGCAAAAAAAGGTTATAAAACATTGTACAGTGAAACCAAGGAGGAGCAGTACGCAGCCAAGATTGAGGAATGCGATAGTAAGATTGAAGGTATACTGGATAAAAAATATAAAAATGCTGAAACTCTTTTAGAAGAGGGTAAGTATTCCGAAGCTTATAAAGAGTTTAGCACTACACTGGAATATGAATACAAAGATTCACTTCAGAAATGCAATGAAATAAAGTTAAGTCATCCCTTTATAGTGGCAGAGATAGGAGATGTAGTCCAGTTTGGAGATTTGATTGGCTTTGATTGTTGGGAGGGGCTTGACATAGGAACAAATATGGCTGGCAAAAAAATTGTTTCTTGGGAAGACAGTAAACTTAATAATTTGACACAAGAATCTGATAACATTGCATTTAGTGAATGGATTCTTTTGGATCGAAAGGACGGGAAGGTATTACTTCTTTCAACTGGGGTGACATCTGCGCTGTCAGCATATGAGGTTTATGATTGGGAAAAATATACTGGGAAGTTGTCAACTATTGATGAGTATGGAAGATATATTATAAGAGATGAGTTTCGAGTCTATTCATGTGGGGAACTTTATACAGATATTTCCGCCTTTGATAACGTTGTATGGGAACCTGTATGGATACTTTTTGATGAAGTATACTCCATAGCCTTTTCGGATGAACAGAAAAAAAGAATTCAAGATAATAAAAATGGAAGAAAATGGTTTTTATTGAATTGTGAACAAGCAGGACAATATTTGGATATTTTAAGCAAGATTTACGCATTCCCTTCAAGCATTGTATTATTTGAAGATGGAGTTGGGAACGTTGGAAATAATGGAATGGAAATTATAACGGGAGAAAAGTTAAAAAAGTATATGATTCGTTTTGGTGGTTCTGATATGTTTAACGGGGCGATTCTTCCTGCCATGTGGGTTGAGGAATAGGAGTTATTCATCTTGACGATGGCTTTGTTGTCATGTTATGGGGGCTTGTAAGCTATTTTGTTTAGATATGATAAAGTGGTGTAAATCGTTCTTTAACAATATGGAAGGACTGTTAAAACTCATAAAGGAGGATTATAAATATGTATCTGCTGTTCGGTTTATTACTATTACTGCTCACCGGGTGTACTAACAATAATATTGATAATGATCAAACAAGTAATACACAAGAACCTGTGTCTAAAATAGAGTCGGAAAGGGCAAGTCCAGAAAGCAGCGAGTCAAATAAGCAAATTGATAGAGGTATACAAACAAATGAAATGTGGTATAACAAGGAACTTGATCTACAATTTAGATATCCTTATTCGTTAGACGATGAGACCCTTGATGCGTGCGTTAAGAATGCAGAGAAAACTTTCGGGGACCATGATCAATGTGATATGGTTTATTCGATAGGTCAAATGGGTCATAGCAATTGCTATCTTTACTGGTGTGTTAGACATGATGGTAATATAAATGAATGTATAAAGGAATATAAAAGCCAAGTCGAAAGTGTTATTAATGGTGTGAACGCAAATTATGGTACATCAAGTGAACTTACATGGGAAGAGAGGGAATATAAATTTCTTGATAAAAATGGGATAATGCTTGTTAAAAATACATCTAGTAGTCGAAATTATATCCTTTTTTTTGAATGTGATTCAATTATCATTCATATACTTGCCAGTTCAGAAGAGTTATTTGATCGTTTTGATTTTTATGATCCTGTTAGTCGCAAACTTTTTGATGCGGATAATTATTTTTTGAAAGCCGAAGATATCAGGACTGATTGGAGAAATGCATATTGGGAACCTATGTCAGATTATCTTGATTATTTGAAAAAAGCGTCAGATTTGCTAGCAGAATGCGGAGACCGGGGAAAGGATAAAAAGGAAGAAATCGATGTATTATTGCAAGGAACTCTTGAGGATGGGTATAGCGTAGCCAATGAATTGCTGGATAACAAAGACTATTTAAAGTCGGATAAGATATATCAAGTTTTGCTTGTCTATAAGTATAAAGATTCATATGATAAGCATTGGATGTTGAATTATAGAAAAGAAGCTGAGGAAAGGAAGGAAAAAGCAACAAGAGATGGATACTCTTGGGATGATAATAAAACGGAATATATTGATCTTTTATTAGAAGCGGTAGAACGATTTGAAAAATGTAATGGGTTGTTTGAGGCGGAAATAGAAGAATGCAATAAAAACGTAGAAAAATGTCTTAAGGATGGATATATATACGCTGTTGACCAATACCAGGCACAGAATTTTATTAAAGCATATGAGACATTTGAAACACTAAATCAATATGGATACGGAGATGCAATTGAGAAAAAAGAAGAGTGTCTTGATGCAATGCTTTCATTTGCAGAAAATTTGAGCTCAGAGAATAAAAATCGTGAAGCATATGATATTTATAAGTATCTGATAGATATAGGTTACAAGCAAGCTAAAGACAACTATGATTCATTATTGAAAGAGCACCCTTTTGTAGCAGCTGAAATAGGCGATACAGTTTCTTTTGGATATTTAGTAGCGGCAAATGAGATTTCTAATTTTGAGAAAATTGCGCATCCATCAGGAAATAACCTTTTAGATAATGATCAGGTTAAAGAAAAACTTGAAAAAAGTGGGGTGGTTTTGGATAGCTATAACTCGGAGTGGATCGTATTAGACAGAGTGGATGGATCCATTTTGTTGTTGTCAAAAAATGGTATACAAGAATTGGATAGAGATATAATATATGTTGCACAAAAAGGGCAAGATGATTATGGCGGAAAAGGGAAAATGTGTGTTGTTTCAGGATATTTGGCGGAATGGAATTCGTTTTATGAGACACCGGTCTATTGGTTCTTGCTAGATTATTTCAATTTAGCTTTTTCTGACAGTGATATAAACATGATTCAACCTAATGCAGATGGAGGTGTTATTACTCTTTTGAGTTCGGAGGAGGCTCAAAAGTACGCTGACATAATTCGAGGAGTAGACGGAAAGACAACTGCTAATAATATCGCGTTTTATCTAAGGGATGTATACGTTGATGGTGACAGTCCGGGTCATTATTATGTGACGTTGTATAATATGCTTAATGGAAATATACGTGCATCGTCTTTGAACAATGGCTACATTAGACCTATTATATGGGTAAAAGAATAGTGCTTATAGGTTAAAACCGCAGGCGGTGCCATTGGATAATTTATAAAAAGTGGCATACATGGGAATTTTTTTCCCGTGTATGCTTTATTTGCCCCCGGGTCCCATTTCGAGTGCCAAAACGTAAATAGGGCATGGCGGCAATATATTCCCTTCGGGTGCATAACCCATTCTCTGCACCCGAGGGGAATATATTGCCGCCCTGTCTTTTTAAGCCCCCTTAGGCGGAGTTATAGTCTCATTTTGTGTTCTTTCGACTCGAAACCGAATAATCCTCCGATTAAAAAGCTAATATTCTTGCGATTAAAAATCTATTTTTTTTCCGATTTTAAATTGATTTTTCTTCCGATTTTAGCTATAATGCAAAAAGAAAGTACGGCTTAGAAAAATAATTGTGTTTTGATGTGGCACGGGAGGTAAAGACCAGGATGAATAAAAATGAGTATATCGGCAGAATATTTGATAAAACAGTAGAATTTTCTATGAGGAGCAAGGGGGCGTTGGTCATTGTTGGACCCAAGTGGTGCGGAAAGTCGACTACAGCGAAGAGATATGCAAAAACTGTTATCGATCTGATGCCACTTGAGTCGAGAAGTGAATATATAGAACTAGCGAAGATATCACCGGCACATTTTCTTAATTACGGTCCTAAGCCAATCTTGGTCGATGAATGGCAGTATGTTGCATTCATCTGGGATCAGGTGAAATATGAAGTCGATAAAACGGGGGAGTTCGGACAGTATATTCTGACCGGAAGTGTTACGGATAGAAGTCGCTTTGAACTGGATAATGAAAGTAGCAGACATACGGGTAACGGTCGGATAATACGCAAGATGATGCGAACAATGTCGCTCTATGAGACAGGTGACAGCAACGGATACGTATCTCTGCTTGATCTGAAAAACGGAGTTTTTTCGCCGGCAATGTCAAAAAAAGATATAAATGACTATGCATATTATATTTGCCGGGGAGGATGGCCGGTCGCAATAGGCAAGGAGTGGGATGTTTCTCTGGCACAGGCAAGGGATTATTATGATGTAGTGGTGACAGACGATATATTTTCATTGAAGGATATTGCAATCAGACGGGACGAACAGAAAGCCCGGAAATTGATGCGTTCCTACGCTAGGAACGTTTCAATCGCGGCGGCGGATACAACGCTGTTGGAGGATTGTGCCGGAGGTGATGATACATTTGACAAAGATGTTTTTGCAAAATATCTGGCTGCATTGCGAAATCTTTACGTAATAGAAGAACTTCCCGCATGGAATCCGAACCTCAGAAGCAGGACGGCTATTAGGACAAAGGAGACAAGGCACTTTACAGATCCGTCGATCGGTGCCGCTGCACTGGGTATAACCCCTGAGGGTATATTCAAGGACATAACGACTTTTGGTTTTTTGTTTGAGTCGCTGGTAATACATGACCTTCGAGTATACGCGGATGCGATAGGGGCGCGCGTTTACAAGTATCGCGATTCAAAAAGGAGGGAGGCTGATGCTGTCCTGCAATTTGCCGATGGGGCATGGGCACTTATAGAAGTAAAACTTGGCGGAGAAGATGATATCAAAAAGGCAGCTGAGGGGTTGTTGAAGATAGCTGAGGATATCGATTATGAAAAGATGGGTAAACCTGCGTTTTTGATGGTCGTCACCAAAAACAAGGTGGCATATCGTATGGAAAACGGTGTATATGTAGTTCCACTGTGCTGTCTGAAAGATTGAGACCACTAGGCGGAGTTATAGTCTCATTTCGACTGCCAAAACATAAATAGGGCAGGGCGGTAATATATTTCCACCGGGTGCATAACCCATTCTCTGCACCCGAGGGGAATATATTGCCGCTATGCCCACCGCTACAAGCTATTTTTTACAAAATCTATTTTCCTCTGTTATTACCACAATAAAAAATGCTTGAAAAGAAAGATTGTTAAAAATAGTATTCAATTACAGATGGAGAATCCTGCCGAAAAGTGGATGCTAATCAGTGCATAATCGCTAATGGTGAATATGCAAAAAAATGAGAGCTGCGTAATGCGGTCCTCATTTTTTTTTAGGAAATTATTGTTACATGAAACTGAAACGATTAAGTGATTATCAACAAACGGAGTTTCTTTTTTTTGTGTATAATGCGAAGAATTATCATAAAAGTATAAAACAGGTTGAAAATAGATAGGGGGGTATAATAAAGAATGTACCACCACAACATTTTGCATTAAATCGAAAAAAGAAGAGGAGAACACACAATGATTAATTTGAAAAAAAACTACGCACTGATCCTTGCCCTTGGCCTTATGCTTACAGGCTGTACGGGACAGACAGGCACGGATGAAACAAAAGCAACCCAGACACAGGGAATGACAACATCAGGCACGGAAGAGACAGTAGAGCCATCGCCTTCCGCAGACAATACTACGGTCGATGTTCAGACAACAGAGAATAAGACCGAAGAAGACACGACTGCGGTAAAGGACACGACGGATCAGGAGACTGAAAGCGAAGAGGAAAGCACGGCAGAAGAAACTACTGCCGAGGAGCCCACAACTGAAGAGACCGAAGAGCCGACAGCAGAAGAGGAGACTACTCCAGAAACTACTGCTGAACCTACAACGGCAGAGCCTACGACTCCCGAACCCACAACAGCTGAACCGACGACACCAGAGCCGACAACTCCAGAGCCGACAACTCCGGAGCCGACCACGCCTGCACCTACGACTCCTGCTCCTACGGAGCCCACGACGGCTGAGCCCGCCACAACACAGCCCATCGTCATCGTAAAGGCGGTGAAGATCGAGGGAAGTGTGAGCGGAACTCACTATATCGGCGATACGCTGTCCGGAGCAGACTTTACGATAAAGGTAACGATGTCCGACGGCAATGTGCTTACGAACCCGGCTGGATGGGCAGCTGCACCCCTGCAGCTCTCTGCCGCTTCCAACGTGATCACCATCGCCTATGCGGATGTGAGCACACAGATCACCGTCAATGCAAGCGAGAAGCCGGCTACACAGCCGACGCAGCCGCAGAATCCGACGGCATCTGATAATCTGGGAACAGCGTATCACCCGGATGAGATGGTGGAATACATCGCGCATAACTTCTTTGATGATACCACTAACTCAGCATACGGAAAACCTTATGTATGTTCCACATTTGTTCAGGCAGTATTTGCACATTTCGGAATGTCGATACCGAGCGATCTGAATGCACTTTATAATCTCGACAAGACATCTCCCAATGTCACAGAGGTTCCGTGGTCAGAAGCAAAGGCCGGGGATATTCTGGTATATGCCGGTCAAATGCCCATTTATAACAGCAAGGGTGAGATAACCGGATATGCAAGCGGCCACTGCGGAATATTCTACAAGTGGGACAACTGGAAAGGAATAGCAGCGCTGGATCTGGGCGGCGACCATATGATGGTCGGAATATCTCATTTCGACAAAAAGTACAAGGTGCTGAGATTTTCTGGCAATACATACGCACAGACCGGCACACATACTGATAGATTCGGCGTTTCATGTGCCCATATTGAAGGACATACGAATCTTGTAATGATTGCAGCAACATTAGGTTGGGATTTTATAACAAAAACAACATGGGAAGATCCTACATATGTTGAGATGTATAAAAATGATGCCTCTCTGTCAGGAGATTGGTATTATTTTAACTGGTAATTATGGACGCACAAAAACGAAAGGACGATAATAATGAAAAACAACTTGCTGAAAAGAATACTGAGTGTATTGCTTGCAGTAGTGACCGTTGTCGCTTCATTATCGCTTGACTGGCTCACCTTGTTCAAAGCCGAAGCAGCGGCACCGTCTCAGAGCGGTTTTACTGTTGGATCGGTGACACTTAACAACGGTTATTACACGGTCACATACGCTTCATACACTTCATCCACAAACACATCATACAGCAATATCGTTATCAGGAACGGTTCTGCAACCCTTCCTCATGACATACAAAGCACGCTGACGGAAAACGCATTCAAGATGCTGAATACGAAATATCCGCCAAACGGCACCGACGCCAACACTTCCAGCAACACAACAGTATATTCACCGACAGACACAAGCAAGACCTATCTTACTGCCTATAGGTGTGAATACACCTACAGGCAGTAAAAGTGAGACTCGGGGACTTAAGTCCGGTCCCATTTCGACTGCCCCTTCTCCACCCCCCTCCATCCACAAACCAAATTGACAAAATCCTCCTTAAATGCTTTAATAGCATGAACATAATTTTCTTTGGACGCAAACACTACGGAGGCAGCACATGATCTCATTATTGATTTCTCTTGTAATACTGATAGCCGGCTACATACTTTACGGCAGGGTGACCGAAAAGGCATTTGCTCCGGACAATAGGGAAACCCCGGCATTTAGGAAAAAAGACGGCGTTGATTTTGTTCCGATGAAGACATGGAAGGCTTTTCTTATCCAGCTTTTAAATATAGCTGGGACGGGGCCGATATTCGGCGCGCTTATGGGCGCGGTGTTCGGACCGGTGGTCTTTTTATGGATAGTTTTCGGCGCGATATTCGGCGGTGCGGTACACGACTTTATGAGCGGCATGGTAAGCCTGAGGCATGATGGGGCATCTATAGCAGAGCTTTCCGGCATATATCTTGGTAAGGTTGCAAATGTTGTAATGCACATTTTTTCGGTGGTGCTATTGATCCTTTGCGGAACGGTATTTGTCACGAGCCCGGCGGGGCTTATCGCAAAGCTTATCCCTAATTTCATGGACGCCCGGTTCTGGACAGTCGTGATAATTGTATACTACCTTCTTGCGACCCTGCTTCCGATCGACAAGCTGATAGGAAGGCTTTACCCTGTATTCGGAGTGCTTTTGATAGTCATGGCCTGCGCGGTAACAGGAGGGATCGTTTTTTCGGGAGGAGAGTATACGATACCGGAGATAACATTTGAAAACATGCACCCCGAAGGGACCCATATATGGCCGTATATGTTCATAACAGTAGCTTGCGGCGCAATATCCGGCTTTCATGCGACACAATCCCCGATGATGGCAAAGTGCATCACTTCCGAAAAAGAAGGTCGCAAGGTGTTTTACGGAGCCATGATATGCGAGTCTGTAATAGCCCTTGTATGGGCAGCGGCAGGCGTGGCGTTCTATGGTTCGACGCAGCTTTTAAATGACGCTCTGTCGCACGGCGCATCAAACGTCGTATATGAAATATCTACGGGCGTGCTTGGAATGTTCGGCGGCGTGCTGGCCGTTGCAGGCGTTATCATCTGCCCTATTACATCGGGAGATACGGCTTTCAGAAGCGCAAGGCTTATACTTGCCGAGGTCTTCAAGCTTGACCAGAAAAAGATCAAAAACAGGCTTATTATAACCATACCCCTTTTACTTGTGGGGGGACAATTGACATGGTATTCTGTACATAACGATAAAGGCTTTCAGTCGGTATGGAGATACTTCTCGTGGAGCAATCAGACCCTTGCCATGATCGCCCTTTGGGTGGCGACCTCATATCTCATAAAGAACGGAAAGAGCAGGTTTGCCTCTCTTTTGACCGCTTTGCCGGCAACGTTCATGACTGCCGTAAGCACCACATACATTTTGACGGCGGGAGAGGGCTTCGGGCTTGATTATTTTGTTTCGGTAATAGCCGGAATCATTGCGGCTTCCGCTGCCTTTGGCATATATATTGTAATTTGGGTATTAAAAAGACTTGTTACCAAAAAATAAGAAATAAAGCTAATTAAAATGATAATTTCTTCAAAAGGTACACCAAAGAAGCTCATTACCATCCTGTACGTTGTACCTAAACCTGCATTTTTCAACAAAAGGTACACTTAAGCAGAGCAAATCCCCAATATGAAGTAGAGAAGAATGGTAACGCCATAACAGACGGAACCATCATATCTGTACAGTTTGAGCTCAGAAACAAGGCAACACATTTGAGCCTGCCATCTTTGGCAGGTGGCAGGTTTTAGCAGGCTGTCATTATAATTTCGAGTTGAAATATTCCTTTGTGACTTGTAATTGGCGCTTCAAAATCGTTTTCCACAGATTCCCATTTATTTGTCCGGGGTTTTTTGATACCTTGGTAAAACGTATATTTCCATCTTCGTCGCGCTTACGATAGAAATAATGGTCAGTCTGTTTGTACAGCTCCCAACCGTCATGTTCACAGAAACGCTTTAGATCTTTCCAACTTGGCATCGAATACTTTCTCCAATCTTCTGAATATCTCCAATAAAAAGAGCTTTAAAGACATAAGGTATGTGGCTTTTTCGATTAGGCGCGCTTCCCCAGTAGGAAAAATCAGAGTAATAATCTTCGGCATATTCAAGAATGGCAGATGCAAGCTTTAAGCGGGCGTCATACTCATCTTTGCCGTTTTCTACAAGATCTATTTCATTAAGGGCAAGGGTAACCGACCCATCATTTTCTTTCATCAAAACAGCAGAATAAGAGTACCCCTCAAGAAGCTCCTCCATAAAATGAAAATCCGAAAGAAAGACAAGATCCCGTGTGCGTTTAAAAAACTGGGGTTTTTCTCTGACTGTCGCATCAACTACGGTGCTCCATTCTTTTCTGACTTCAGTTGCGTTCATGTAGTCCATAATACTTCTCACCTCCTCTTAGAAAGAAATATAGTACATAATGTACATAATGTCAAGTATGTACATTATGAGACCCCGGGACGGAGTCACAGTCTCATTTTTTTCTCTAAAGTTTTATATTGTCGCCTTGATATGTTACAAAATATTAAGGTTTTCTGGCAAGACATAAATATGCTTGAAAATATATAGGGGGTATAATAAAGATGAGCTTCAAATTGTTTGTACAAGAGCTTGGAAAATTAAGAGGAATAGATAAGGTAAGCGGTTCATATCGCTATCTTTCAGGCTCGACATAGTATCAAGGTCAGGAATTATGATGTTTACATGTATTCTTACTGTCTATATGGCCGAAGAAGCATATAGGCAGTAGGAAAAATAAAAAACTTACTGCCTGTAGAACTGAAGAAGCGTACAGGCAGTAGTAAAAAAAATAAATTTACTGCCTATGGGGCCGAAGCCGCGTATAGGCAGTAGTAAAGCTAAGCATTCTTACTGCCCACAGAGCTAAAGAGGCGTACAGGCAGTAGTAAAATGAAAAATCTTACTGCCTATAGGTGTGAATACGCCTACAGGCAGTAAAAGTGAGACTCGGGGACTTA
>JAEEGF010354636.1_pt1 | contig 11642 bp, 6 predicted proteins | sample 9134171 | NCBI WGS metagenome assembly JAEEGF01 (sample SAMN16246542, study PRJNA631951) | gut metagenome | biome: gut microbiome; feature: rumen; material: AP-attached | host: Bos | place: Iran: Karaj | collected 2018-10 | reverse complement strand
CATATCGGGACTTGAAGCTTCCTATCTCATGTCCAAGGAGGGATATCCCTTTGAGATTAAATGGCTCTATGCTTCACCTACGCCATCTCTTCTTGCCGGATTTATCAATAAAAAAGGTGAACAGGAGAAAATGGATATAGACGGCAGTGAGCTTAAAAACAGTCAGAAAACTATTGCTGAAAAAGCTGTAGGGAAGTCTGTAAGCGCCGTTCATCCTGTAAGTATACTGGTTTCTAAGGAGCTTAAGGCGAATAATCCCTGGATGAGGCTTCAGGCCTATGCGTTAGACAGGGCGTTTAGTGCGGACGAATTCAAAGAGCGCATAAAAAGTATAACCAAAACTCATGAGATGCTTCGGTCTGTATTTTTTACAGATGAGGGGCAGTTTTACCGTGCAGTTTTTTCAGAAAATGATACGGAGTGCTTCTATGTTGATCTTACTTGTGAACTGCCGGAGGGAAGTCTGTGGTCAGATAAACAGAAGCGCTATTTTGATCAGGTAACGAGGTTACTTTTGGGCCGGAAAATGGATCCCTTTAAGGATGTGATGTTTCAGGCGGGACTTATCAGGATATCTAAGAGTACTTCCATATTGATACTTTTTTATTCGCATCTGCTCTTCGATATGATAGGAATCGATAATCTTGTTATCGATTTATTAAATGAAAAGAGAGACCAGGAGACATCCGATTCGAATATATTCGAAAGACGTACAAGGAAGGTTTTGTATGAAAACAGGGAAGAAGCTGCCAAATACTGGGATGGAATACTTATTAATGACAGCAGGCTTTTTAAGGTATTAAAATTCGGTGACACCGCAAATAAATCATCTGCAAGGATCCGCCTTACAGGGGACAAGAATGCACGCTTCAAGGTGAATTCTTTTTGTGAGAAAAACAGAATTTCATTCGCTTCTTTAATGCACCTGCTCCTTGGAAGAGCACTTGTAAAAATGTCGGAAGGAAAGGAGGTGTCCTTCCTGTCGGTGTGCTCCGGAAGAGATCACGAGGAGATACGACTTGCAGGTATGTGTGCACAACCTATGCCGTTTAAATTTAATGCACAGGATACATTCGCCAATGTGCAGGAGCAGATCATTAATTCACAAAATCATGCGTGGCTGCTGGATGTACCGGGGGCTTACGAAGAACAGGTAAGAGCGTATTTGGACGGTGTTCGACTTGATATCATTGATGACAACTACCATGAACGGATAATAAGAGACTGCACGGTATATGAGCTTCAAAAGGAACTTGCGCTAAAGGAGCTTATTCTTCAACATGAGCAAAAACAGCTACGTCCTGAGGAGGATGGAGGACTGATGGTCTATGTTGATCAGTGTTGGTCTGAATTATATGTCATTGAATTTGAAACAGGAGTGGTTGATGCTGATTTTGCCTACAAGCTTCGTGATGCTCTTAAATTTGAACTTGATTTAATTACCGGAGAAGAACAGGAGAATCCGCATAATAACATAAAAACAGAGACAAAGAAGGGCAGGAATAAAGAGGATTGTTGTGAATTTGCGGCAAGTGTGCTCACGCCTGTTCATGAGGTGAGGCTAGATCTTCTTGAAAGAGCTTATAAATCCTTACGAAAGCAACAGTTCGGATTCGATAATCTTGAATGGGTGATCCTTTTGCATAACTGCAGTGATTCTTATAAAAAGGAGATATACAGGCGGTTTGGGGATATTGAAAATGTGATGATAGAAGAAAGGGATGTGAACGGAACAGGGCTTGCTTATGCCAGAAGTGAGCTTATAAATCTTGCCGGCGGAAAATACCTATTTTTCCTTGATGGCGACGATGAAATAACACCTTCCTGCATCAAAGTGGCTGTTAGCGCAATGGATGAAACCGGAGCAGATATGTCCACCTGGGCGGTAGATATCAGGTCAGAGGATTCGGAACTCTGGTTTTGTTGTGATGCGGATCCAAAGGATGAGAAATTGGTAATAGATAGGGGAGACCCCAGAATGGGAAGTACTTTGTGCTTTAGCGGACCGGGGCTTTGGGCACATGCATTCAGACGCACATTTATTAAAGATAAAAATGTGTGCTTTGATGTTGAAAGCCCTGCAGGAACAACGTGTCTCGATGTAATCTTTGTATTTAATGCACTGCTTGCCGCAGACCGACTGGTCATACTGCCAAGACTTACAGGATATGTATATTATTATGGAATAGGTCTCTTTAATGCAGCAGGCTATAAGGTTGCCTACGATATGATGAGCCTTGTTGAGCGTTACAGGGATTATTACCGTGACGCAGGTCTTTTTGCTGATAACCTTATGTGGTTGATTATGGGATTGGGATTAATACCGACCTGGAGGCTCGTGCCGTATTCACTTCAAAGCGACTATCAAAAGGCCCTGAAGGATTGTGTTAAGTGGCTTAAGCCTCCGCGGATGAACTGGAAGAAGCTCCAGAAAATAGCTGATTATTTTTATACAGAGCTTATTAAAATAGCAGGTCAGTGATCATTCAAGGTCAAGATCATCAGCAAAGCCTGTAAGCTCAAGGACTTCAACTATGCTGTCGTTGGCATGTAATACTTTGACCTTCTGGCTCTTATCCTCCATGGTATTGATCGCAAACAGAATAACGCGAAGACCGGCGGATGAGATGTAATCAAGCTTTTCAAAATCCAGGGTCAGTGTATCGAGCTGGGGAAGAGTCTCTTCAAAGGCAGCGCTGAGATCACGGGAAGTATTTGTATCCAGGCGTCCCTCCAACTTGAACAGACCATTTTTGTTATCGATAGTCTTATCAATGGTAAGCATAAATTATCCTCCTTATTTTGAAAATCTCTAAACTCATTTTAGCACGCATGAGTCTTTTAGTACCAATAATAAATTATTAATTTTTACTGTTTGATTTTTTGTCTAATTTTTATTTGTAATTATGATAATCCTGATAAATAATATTTATATAAGGTCTTTGAAACAACCTGCATATATTTTAAGAGAATTTATATTATGCAAGGAATAAATCATATGAAGAAAAGAAATAAAAAGATTGTAAAACAGGCGCTCCCGTGGATTGCATGCCTGTTTCTGATAACAGCCATAGTTAATGGAATATGTATTTATTCCAGTAACAGTAAGAACTATGTTGCATCTACCTGCAGGACTATGCAGGCTATTCTTGTTCAGGTAAGAAATTCACTTACTGAGTATAAATCGCTTTCATGGTTACTTAACTACTGGCAGGATCACAGTGATGAAATGGATCTTCCGGGGGACCGGCTGAATCGCTCATCACAGATTCAAAGGCTACTCCTTGATCATGAATATGAATCTCTTTACAGCATTACTCCGGAACAGGCAGAGAGTTTATCAGAAGAAGAACAGAGAATCTTTGCGGAAGAATGTTATCTTTTGCTTATGCCGGAATTTTCATCAATGAAGAACAGCTTCAACCTTACTGAAATAACTTTTGAAATTGTGCTGGATGATACGAATATATTCCCGCTTTTCCAGGGAATTCAGGAGGGAGAGAAGTCCTTTGGAGGTAATTTCTGTGCCCTTGGTGAGGCGTGGCCTTTTGATATAAACGAGCAGCCGGGTATCAGGGAAATGTATGAGAGCAAAGAGGATAAGGCTTTTTTCGAAGAGGAGAGCTCTCTTGCTGATGCAGAAAACAGAGAATACCTCATGGGGTATCTTCAGGTGCCGGTTGACGGTAATTTGAAGTGTCATCTGACGGCTATCCAGAGAATCACAAATATGCGTAAGTCAATCGCGGACAGTGCGAGATCCGTTGAACTTATCAACGCAGTGCTGCTGTTTATCTGCGCCGTTATAATTCTTCATATGATCTATTCAAAAATAATAGATCCCCTGACACGCATAATGAGTTTCCTTAGCGATTACGCAAAGACAAAGAATACAAAGGACATCGTTCAAAAGCTTTTGACAATTGAAGCCGATAACGAGCTCGGAAGGCTTGCGGACGATTGCTCCGACATGATCATAGGAATTGAGAGATACTCTAAGGAAAAGCAGAGGATGCTCATTGAAACAGAGCGTATAAATACAGAGCTTGAGCTGGCTGCAAGGATTCAGAAGGATATGATACCTGGAGATTTTTCCGCATTCAATGATCGAACGGATCTTGATCTGTACGGTTCTATGACGCCCGCGAAATCCGTCGGCGGAGATTTCTATGATTTCTTTTTCCTTGACGAGGACCATATGTATATCGCTATTGCTGATGTTTCAGGAAAAGGTATCCCTGCAGCGATGTTCATGATGCTCACAAAAAACATACTTGCCAATAATGCAAGAGAGGGCAAGTCACCGGCAAAGATACTCACGGATTCTAACACAGCGATACTTATGCAGAATAAAGAGCTTATGTTTCTGACTGTATGGGTTGCAATACTCGAGATATCCACAGGTAAGCTGACCATGGCAAATGCCGGACATGAAAGACCGGCATTATTGAAACCGGGTGGCGAATTCGAACTATTAAATGATAAACACGGTTATGTTCTCGGCGTTCGAAAGGGTAAGCAATACACCGAGGAAGTGATTGAACTTGAAAAAGGTTCAAAGATTTTTGTTTATACAGACGGAGTTGTGGAAGCGATAGATTCAGAGAAAGAACAGTTTGGTACTGACAGGATGCTTGAAGCATTAAACAGAGTGGCTAAAGAATCACCGAAGCAGCTGCTTGATGAAGTAAGAAGCTCAGTTGATGCTTTTGTTGAGGAAGAGGAGCAGTTTGATGACCTCACAATGCTCTGCCTTGAATATAAATGATGTGTTTTTATTAGGAGCTTATCGAAGGAGGTGATTATGCTTCTTGTCAGAGATTATAGTACACAGCATAATTATCGAACACTGGATATTTCCGAGAACCTGTTTCACAAGGCGCTTTCCTGCGTGTTAAAAGGAGAGACACACTTTCATGTCAAAAATAAAAACGGACCCTCATTTGATCTTGAATATGTAAATAATCAGAAATGGTGTGAAAGCTTCCCGGAGTATCCTTATTCACCGCTTTTTCGCCGTGAACCGCTGTATCCTCCTTATTATATGTATGATGAAAATGATAAGGATAAGATATGCTTCGATATTCTCGATGGGATAGAGCGTATATGGTTTGAGGAAGTAAATGAGTACACTGTGGTGATCACAGGGATTGTCTTAAGGTATACGGATATTGCTGTTTTGTGGAACGATAAGAGAATCAAATGGTTTTATCCAAAAGAAGAAAAAATCCAAATTACCTACGAAGCGCCGGAGGATGAAAAGACGCTTCGTGTCCACAGAGCATTCAAGCCATCAGCATTCGACTGCGACTTTCTGAACATGGATCAGGTGGTCTTGTTTCACCACTTCTTTGTATATCAGTGGCTGACGGATCTGCCACTTGATAAGGTGAAATACGCTGAGATTCTTGTGGCAAAAAGTGAGGGAATCGGAAGTATACTTACCTGCTATACAAGAACCAGGAATTTTCTTAGTCGTTTTGGATTAGAGGTAACCTTACAGGCAGGAAGCTCCAGATATCCTGATCATGTAATAGAGAAGTACTTCACTATCAAGATGACACCGGAGGATTCGAACGAAGACAACACTATATATATAACCAATTATTACGGAATACTGTTCACGAAGATGCTAAGGCTTGCGCATGAGAGGGAGTTTGGCCTCGAATTGATGAATCCGGGATTTATTGATGAGATGAAGGAGTACTCGGATGCAATAATGAAAGGAAAGCGAATGCTTGGCGTTCTGCTTCGCGGTTCTGATTACATCACCTCTGAAATGAGCGGAACATCGGCTCCCGCTGCAGTTGAAAGCGCAGTACCGAAGATCAGGGAGTGGATGGATGAGTATGGGTATGACGGGATTATACTCGCCACTGAGGATGCGGATATCCTCTCAAAAATGAAAGCTGCTTTTCCGGACAAGATCAGAGTTGTGTCACAGGTAAGGTACAGCATAACTGATTTTGAAAGAGAAAACGTAATTACAATAAGCGAATTGGACAGCATTAAGTATTCCGGAACAGATTATGATGTTTTCCTTGAGGATTCTTTAGTGAATTATTTCTATGCGCTCTATATGATATCTATGTGCGAAAGCTTCATGTACTCCGGGGAAAGCGGCGGAATGGCAATGGCTAAGGCTCTTAATGGCGGCAAATATAAGAAAATGTACAGCTTTGCTGAGGGTAAAGAGGTAGACGAATAGAAGCAGGAATCCGGAAGGATTTTTATAGTATTTTAAAAGGTGATCATTGATTATTGATCACCTTTTGCTTTGTTGTAATTATATTTGTTTTGGTTGTCTACTTATCTGGCCTTAGGTCATAAAGTCCGTTTTTTCATTTGCTTTTCACTGTTCTGTAATCCATGCAAGAATCTCAGTATCATTTCCTCCAGCTTCATAGTACTTCTGGAATGTACCAATTGCATATTTTACCAGCTCCTCCGGGAAGGAAGATACAAGGCAGGCAATTATCCAGCACCGGATTGCTGAGTAGCACAGGCACACACATTCAAACTTTTTAAATTTTTCCTCATCATCAGTAGGATAATAAATTTTTATAAATTTATCCCATACTCTCAAAACCTGCTCTTTACTCATTCCTGCAAACTGAAATGCAAATTCATCAGGAACAACAGGAGCAAACAGTCTCAAAACTCCAAAACTCATGATATCAAATAACGGATGCCCATAAGTAGTTCCACCCATATCTATAAGAATAGGTTCATCATTTTCATACATCACATTCTTGGGATGGAAATCTCCGTGTACAAAAAATTCCGCATCCGGAATTGCCTCGATCATAGCACACATCCTGTCAAATATTTCCGGGGCAATCCTGTCCTTAAACATGTGCAATCTTCCGATGTAATGTTTTTTGCTTGATGTAAAGAACTCCTTGTCAATCCTAACGCTATTCATCCTCTTCATAAAGTTTACATACTGCTCGACATAATGGTCTTCCTTGTCCGGATTGGAGTTGAATTCTTCTGAGAGAGTTTTGGCATTCAGCATCTCATAGATTGTACCATAGCTGTCACCAACCTTTACAACATCATAGGATATAGCTGTAACAATCCCCTTTATAAATGCCTGCTTGGTTCTGTCCATCTCAGTAACAATGTCAGAAAGAGAATACACATCAGAAAATACTTTTATAATCTTATCCTGATCAAGGCGATATACTTTGGCAGTAGCGCCCATGCCTATCATTTCAAGTCCCTCTACAGAGACCTCACGCATTTTACGCCTGATTTTCAATATGTCAGAGAACCCGGTAACTTCAAAAATATCATATACATCTTTGTTGACATTGATGATTTCAAAATCATATCCTTTTTGCTTAATCATTAGAAAAATTCTAAGCCCTGCACTTGATATGTATTTTGTATCAGATGCATCAAAATCAAATTTCTGTATCTCGTTCTTTTCAAGATAAGATAGTACTTCTTCTCCGAAAGCGGGAGCATTATCAGCGTAAAGTCTCTTTGGAATGATAATTGCAGAAATACCATTGTTGTCAGCTACTTTGATTTCGCTCATAGAAAACACCTCCATAGTTGATCCCAAAACCCCCCTCATGTAGCGGATTCCTCAGGACAGTTTATTGTTTTCATAACCACCTTAACATATAATCATATTTTTATTGTCACACAATTAAGTCCAAACATATTTATATAGTTCATATCTTTTGCAAGCTTTCTGACATTCCTTATGCCTATATGTCCATCTTTTTTATCATCCTTATGCTGCTCATAATAACCTACAGGATCAAACAGAGAAGAATTATCAGTCATGGTGACACTTATTCCATCTGATGCTTTCATTACCCTGACTTCAATCTGTGTCTCATCTTTAGATTTACTGCTGCCGTGAAAAAACGTATTGGCTCCCATCTCTTCTACGCACATAGCTATAGCCATGGCATCAGCACTTCTTAACCCAAGATTAGCTGAGATTTCCTGCAGCATGGATGCCACTTCTGTTGCCTCCTTCTGATTGTGCAGGATAAACTCCGCCTCCGGATTTATTGCTCTAACGGAAGCATCTGCTATATCCAGATCAGCGAGTCCTCTGAACGATCGACGATTTATAATAGATGTAAGAATCAGAATAAATATAACAGTAAAAGATTCTCCGGCGACTATACCCACCCAAGGGAAAATGTCATTCCCTAGCATCTTTTGTGCAAGAAGGATCATCGCAACCCCCATAACATAGTTCTGAATCACACATATCACCTGAGACAGGAATGTTTTTTGAATGCCTTGATAAAAGCTTCTCATGCATGCAGAAAATGAAAAAGGCAGTATCGCTATTATAATTATCCTAAGCCCGGTAACACATGCACCGGTTAGTGAAGCATCACTGCTAAAAAGTGCGATAATAGGATTTGCAAAAATAATTACTACCGCAATAATCCCACAGTTTATCATCGTAAGATATTTTACAAACATCCTTATAAGATTATCCAATCCGTTTCGATTGCCCTCTCCATAAAATACTCCAGACATCATTAGTACAGTTGCAGCTATGCCCATTCCTGCTGAAAGGCATATCTCATACACCGTATTGATTACTGAAAATGTAGCTACAAGAGTCTCCCCACCATGACGCATAAATATATGATTCGCTGTCAGTCTGAAAAGAGCCCTGCACACCTGATATACCGCATAAGTCGCTCCAAGAACTGCAATTTTTTTCATAATAGATAAACTGAACAACTTGAGATCCATGGAAAAGGAAATTTTTTTCTTAATAAAGGGAACTGCCGCAACAACAAATGAAGCATAATAACTTAAAGATGAGGCAACACCCATCCCAAAGGTTCCTTGATGAAAAACAAAAACATTTAGAAGATCACTGCCCACATCAGCAACAATCATAAGAGCAACCGCCAAAAGAACAACTTTTTTTTTCCCTGAAAGCTGAAGAAAAGGGTTCAGTGTCTGAATTAGCACAAAGGCCGGACACCCTATCATATATCCAACAAGATAGTCCCTTGTCAATGCCTGAGTAGTGGTTCCCTTGACCGCACCAAGAACCACAGAAATCGGATCTGCAAAAAGCATCACTATAACAACGCTAATAATTGATATCACAAATCCCGTCGCTACCGCTGAAGAAAAAGATGCATTAGCTTCCTTAGCATCCCCCTGCCCTAATGCTTTACTACTGACTATCTGAGCACCGGCAGCAATTGTCCCTCCGATTGCAGCAAAGAGAAAAATCAGAGCGCCTGCCATTCCGAAAGCAGCCATAGCATCTTCACCAAGGAATTTACTAGTCAGCATTCCATCAATAAGCAGACACACTGTTACTGCAAGTGCAGAAAATATTTGGGCAACCACAATGCTCTTAAACTGTTTTTGTATCATATTTATTATCATTTCTCCCGCTTCGCTCAGGTCATCTTATATAGTCACAGAACGAAATTCAACACTGTTTGGATTGTCTAAATTAGAACTCTGACAAAAAAATTTTATTATCAAATACAATCTTGTACAATTATTTACTCATAAAATTTTTCTAAAATAATTATTCTTATCTTAACTTCCAGTCATTTTACCACTCAAAATCAAAGCCCTGCTAAAATGCTTTCGGCAAGCCCACAAAAAAGTCTTACGTAAGTAAGGTCTTTTTGTATCATCTTAGCAGAGCATGGATTGTAGATTTGCTTTTTACCTGGTATCTTCTGTTTCCATAAGAGCTGAGTATTTGTCCATAAAAAGACCCTTTATAACCTCAAAGGAACGCTCAGATTGTTCAGGGCTCGTATTGCGCTTCTTTACCCATGGAAGGCAAATGATTGATTCAGCAATGTTGTCACATCTGTCTATTATGTGCTCGAAGGAGTAGCAGATCTCGGTAAAATACATGCTTGCCCTTTGTGAACCACCATTTTTATGAAGGCGTTGAATATAACGCTGTGTAATATTGGAATGCAGGTCGGAGATGACTACTCTGAAGCTTTTAATGGCAGCTGCTGTATTGCCGTTTATGGTCTTTACTCCGCTTAAAGTAATTGACAGGATATCAGCTGTGGCTTCGGCAAACAGATCAAGCTCCCGCTTCGTGGTATCAGAAAATGCAAGCTCTTTATCCTTTATCGTTTTGGTGGTTTTGATCAGTTCATCAAGCTTCTCATTGATAGTTTCATAATCCAGGCAAACCTGTTGCACGGCCTGCAGATTTATGGTTTCTGCTTCGCTTAAGTTATGCTTGGAGATTTCGTTTATATAGTTCTTGGTCTCTTTTTCATACTCTTTGACTCTCTCTATTTTTTCCTGCACAAGCTCAATATTACCGTTAATATAGCAATTGAAGGCATAATTGATTGTGGCAGCTATCTGTCTTACAGCTGCGGCAGTCTGGGATATGGCAAAAGGAGGATTACTCAGGAAAATAGGCTCTAACATGGAAAGCTTTTCCTGCTGCGATCTCTTTTCAGTCTCACTATACGGAATGGTTTTTACGGCCAAAGCGACCAGGCATCCTGACAGGGGCAACATAATGGCGCTGAAGATCAGATTTATAAGCGTATGAAAAGCCGCTATTCCTATAGCACCAATTGGTTTATTCAATAGTGAGCCGGAATAGGTCATTTTGAAAATACAGAAAAGGATCATAAATGGTATGTTTTTGATGAGATTGTAGTAAAGCTGTATGAGAGCAGTTCGTTTCCCGTTCTTGCCTGTACCAAGCGAGGACAGGATAGATGTGATGCATGTGCCGACCTGTGAACCGCATACAACAGGAATGGCAAGGCCTACGCTAATTGACACAGACATGGCTAGCGCCTGAAGAATTCCTACGGCAGCATCTGAGCTTTGGATTATCATCGTGAAAAGAACGGCAAAAGTAAAACCGATCAGTGGATTGGAGAACGTAGTAAGCGTTTCCTGGAATCTGGCACTTTCCTTAAGTGGCGATATAGCATCGCTCATAAGCTTCATTCCAATCATCATTGTTGAGAACCCAAGAAGGATGGCACCGATATTCCTTTTTTTTTCTGATTTTGAGAACATCTGCATTGCGATTCCTATGAGAGCCAGGTAAGGAGTGAAGGAAGCAGGCTTCAAAAGATTTAGAATAAATGAACCGCCCTCCATGGAATTAAGGCTAAGTATCCAGGCTGTAGCAGTAGTACCAAGATTCGCCCCGATGATAAGACTCGCTGATTGGGCAAGCTTCATGATGCCGGAGTTTACAAGACCCACCGTCAGAACAGTAGTTGCAGAAGAAGATTGCACAATTGCGGTGATGATTGTGGCAAACAGAAAGCCTTTAATTTTCTTATCAGTGAATCTTTCCATCATTGATTCAAACTGACCACCTGCGAATTGGGTGAGAGAACTGCTTAGAACATCCATACCAAACAGAAACAGTGCTACGCCCCCGACAAGACCTGTAATGATAGAAAAAGCAAATTCCATAATGTTACCATCCTTTTTAACCGAAGATTAAAATTAGTGTATTATACAGCACCTACTATTTGACGTTACGACCTGTTCAGTAACTATATATATTTGGCAAGTTATCACAATACCTACAGTATTCAAGATTGTGGCGCCCTGTCATTATTTTGCGGCGGATTTCATCAAAACTATCGGAAAACCATATTTCTCTAAGCGTTAAT
>JAEEGF010378152.1_pt1 | contig 11643 bp, 8 predicted proteins | sample 9134171 | NCBI WGS metagenome assembly JAEEGF01 (sample SAMN16246542, study PRJNA631951) | gut metagenome | biome: gut microbiome; feature: rumen; material: AP-attached | host: Bos | place: Iran: Karaj | collected 2018-10 | reverse complement strand
GCCAGAGCTGTTCCATCTGGACTAAGTCCTGGTTTCCATGCTTCGTGGGTCGATTTTTCCCACGGAGGCCATCTGGCGAAATTTGGAACGCTCCAAATTTTAATTTGGCGTTGACTTTTAAAATTTTGAGCGCTCCAAATTTTCGTAGGCGATATGGTATCTTCACACGACAGCCACAAAAGCCACAAGAACCACGTTTTTTTGAGCAAATATCCCGTCGCGGATTTGCTCATCCCATTCTTTTTTCGTAATTTTGCCAAAAATATCAAGAAAGAACATGAACAAGCAAGAACTGATAGAACAAATTCAGCTGAAGCGCAGTTTCCTCTGCGTAGGACTCGACACCGACCCGCGAAAGATGCCAAAGTGCGTCTTCGACCTGCACGACCCCGTTTTTGAGTTTAACCGTGCCATCATCGACGCCACTGCCCCCTACTGCGTGGCCTACAAGCCCAACCTGGCATTCTACGAGGCGTTCGGACTGAAGGGGATGGAAAGCTTTGTAAAAACGGTGAAGTATCTGAAGGAGAAGCATCCCCATCACCTCATCATCGCCGATGCCAAGCGCGGCGACATCGGCAACACCTCGCAGATGTATGCCCGCACCTTCTTTGAGGAATACGACGTGGATGCCCTCACCGTGGCTCCCTACATGGGCGAGGACTCGGTGACACCGTTCCTGCAATACGAAGGCAAATGGGTGGTGCTGCTCGCCCTCACCTCCAACAAAGGGTCGGAGGACTTCCAGCTCACTCCACTTCACACTCCCCTCGTCGGACGCTGGGGACCGGGGAATTTCAAGGGTGAGCGTCTGTTTGAAAAGGTGCTCAAGACTTCCCAGCAATGGGGCACTGAAGAGAACATGATGTACGTCGTGGGCGCCACGCAGGGCAAGATGTTCCAGACGGTCCGTGAGATTGTGCCCCACCACTTCCTGCTCGTCCCCGGCGTGGGTGCCCAGGGCGGCTCGCTCGAAGAGGTGTGCCTCTACGGCATGAACGACGAGTGCGGCCTGCTGGTGAACTCCAGCCGCGCCATCATCTACGCCTCGCAAGACGACCACTTCGCCGAGATTGCCGGCAACAAGGCCCGCGAGCTACAACAGCAGATGGCTGAGGAACTGGCGAAAAAGCATGTCTTTGTGGGCAAAATGTAGAGCTATGGTAAAGAAAAGACGCACATTCATCAGCTTCGACTGGGCACTGAAGCACCTGCTCCGCGAGAAAGCCAACCACGACGTGCTGGAAGGCTTCATCAGCACGGTGCTGGGTACCAGCATCAAGATTCAACGGCTGCTGGAGAGCGAGGGCAACAAGAGCCGAGAGGACGCAAAGTACAACCGCGTGGACCTGCTGGCGGAGGACACCAAGGGCGACCTGCTGCTCATCGAGGTGCAGGGCGAGCCGGAGTTCGCCTACTTCCAGCGCATGCTCTTCGGGGCATCGAAGCTCGTCACGGAGTATATTGAGAGCGGCGAGAACTATGAGCATGTGAAGCGCGTGTACAGCATCAACATCGTCTACTTCGACCTGGGGCAGGGCGAGGACTGCGTCTACGAGGGCAAGACTGAGTTTCGAGGGATTACCAAAGGCGACGTGCTGCAGCTGTCGCCCTTCCAGAAGCAGACGTTCAAGGCCGAGGCGGTATCCGACCTCTATCCGCGCTACATCATTCTGAAGGTGAACGACTTCAACCGCTGGAGCCGTGACTCGCTGGACCAGTGGCTCTACTTCCTGTCCACCACCGACATCCCCGACGATGCCGACGCCCCCGGTCTGCGCGAGGCACGCGAGAAACTGGACCGCATGCGCATGGGGCGAGACGAGGGCATCCTCTACGACCGCTATCTCATGGACCGTGCCATCCTGCGCAACCAGATGGTCACCGCCCGTGGAGAGGGTGAGCTGGAAGGTATAGAAAAGGGACGCGCAGAAGGACGTGCGGAAGGACGCGCCGAAGGTGCAGAAGAAGCGAAGCGTGAAAATGCGCGCCGCATGAAAGCTGACGGAATGTCCACTGAGCAGATAGCCAAGTACACGGGTCTCGCGATAGAAGTGATTGAAAGTTTATAGTTAGCGAACAGCTAATCCTGTATCATTAATATGCAGCGATGGCGGGACAGACACCCTACATCGCTGCCCTTTTTGTTGCCCCGAAAAGAAAAATGCAAAAAGGCTTGGCAGTGTCGGGGAAAAACACTAAATTTGCACTGTAGAACAGAAACACTCATATTATCGTATACATAATACCAAACAAACAATGAAGAACATCTGTTTAGACACGAAAAAAGCCGCCTGCTTCCTTGAGGCTGGCTCAGTAGAAGCTTTCGAGTCCAAAGTGAAGGCCGCACAAGAGGCCCTTGAGAACGGCACGTGCCCCGGCAACGACTTCCTGGGATGGCTACATCTGCCCAGCAGCATCACCAGCGAATTCCTCGACGACATCGTGGCCACCGCCAAAGTGCTCCGCGACAACTGTGAGGCCATCGTGGTGGCCGGCATCGGCGGCAGCTACCTGGGAGCCAAAGCCGTGATCGAGGCACTGAGCAACAGTTTCGGCTGGCTGCAAAGTCCCAAGCCCGCCATCCTCTTTGCCGGCAACAACATCGGCGAGGACTATCTCTTTGAGCTTACCGAGTATCTGAAGGGAAAGAAATTCGGCGTCATCAACATCTCGAAGAGCGGCACCACCACCGAGACCGCCCTCACCTTCCGTCTGCTGAAGAAGCAATGCGAGGAGCAGCGTGGCAAGGAGGAGGCCAAGAAGGTCATCGTGGCCGTCACCGACGCCAAGCGCGGCGCTGCCCGCACCTGCGCCGACAAGGAGGGCTACAAGAGCTACATCATCCCCGACAACGTGGGCGGCCGCTTCTCCGTGCTTACCCCCGTGGGGCTGTTGCCCATCGCTTGCGCCGGCTTCGACATCAAGGCCCTCGTGGAGGGTGCCCAGCAGATGGAGCAAGCCTGCGGCCAGGACGTGCCCTTCGCCCAGAACCTGGCAGCACAGTATGCCGCAGTGCGCAACGCCCTCTACCAGAACGGCAAGAAGATTGAAATCATGGTGAACTACCAGCCCAAGCTGCACTTCATGAGCGAATGGTGGAAACAACTCTACGGCGAGAGCGAGGGCAAAGACAAGAAGGGCATCTTCCCCGCCAGCGTAGACTTCACCACCGACCTGCACTCCATGGGACAGTGGATTCAGGACGGCGAGCGCACCATCTTCGAGACCGTCATCAGCATTGAGGAGCCTGAGAAGAAGCTGCTCTTCCCCGAAGACGAAGAGAACCTGGACGGACTGAACTTCCTGGCTGGCAAGCGTGTGGACGAGGTGAACAAGATGGCCGAGCTGGGCACGCGCCTGGCGCACGTCGACGGTGGCGTGCCCAATATCCGCATCAGCGTGCCACGCCTGAACGAGTTCTACCTGGGCCAGCTCATCTACTTCTTCGAGATTGGCTGCGGCATCAGCGGCAATGTGCTCGGCGTGAACCCCTTCAACCAGCCCGGCGTGGAAGCCTACAAGAAGAACATGTTCGCCCTGCTCGACAAGCCCGGCTACGAAGCAGAGTCGGAGGCCATCAAGGAAAGACTGAAAAGCGAAGAATGATGCGTGACCTTCAGCTCGCCATTAATGAGTACTTAGCGAAGCACGGCTTTGAGGCTTTTCGCCCCAAGGCCGTGCTTTTCGACATGGACGGTGTGCTCTACGACTCCATGCCCAACCACGCCGTGGCCTGGCACCAGTCGATGAAGGAATTTGGCATAGAGATGAGCCATGCCGATGCCTACGCCACCGAGGGGCAACGGGGCGTTGACACCATCCGCCAGATGGTGAAAGCACAGAAAGGATGCGACATCAGCGAGGCGGAAGCCCAGGAGATGTACAACCTGAAGACGAAATACTTTCACCACATGCCCCCAGCGCCCATGATGCCCGGCGCGCTCCAACTGATGGAGCAGATGCACCATGGCGGCATGGCCATTGGCGTGGTGACGGGCAGCGGGCAGCGCCCACTATTGGCCCGATTGCTGAAAGACTATGGCCAATACTTGGACGAGAAAAACATTGTGACGGCTTACGACGTGAAACGCGGCAAGCCCCACCCCGACCCCTACTTAGAGGGGATGACACGCTTAGGCAACCTACAGCCTTGGCACACTATCGTGGTGGAGAACGCCCCCTTGGGCGTACAAGCCGCCGTGGCAGCACGCGCCTTCACCATCTGCGTGAACAGCGGACAGCTTCCCATTCACCTGTTTGAAGAGAAGCGCGCCGACCTCATCTTCGACAGCATGCCACAGCTCAACGAGCGATGGTGCTCGCTGCGACTGGGCTAAGCCTCTTCGTCCTGCTGCAACCGCAAGTCGTCGCGTTCATCCTCGCTGAATGGCTGGATGGACACCTCGCCTTGCGGGTTGATGCACATTTTCAGCTCCACGGCCTCGTCGTCGCCCGACGTAGGATAGTTCACCCATGCCACAAACTCCAGCACGCCGTCCTCGACACGCTGGAAACGCATGCCCTGCAGGATGGCCTTCTGCTGGTAATCGGCATCGAGCCATGCCGCAAACGACCGCTTGGTGAAGCTGCGATGAAAGAACACCGACTCGTCGGCGCGCTTCACCTCCACCGCAATCACGTTGTCAATATACTTCTGCCCCAGCTCGTTGCTCACCATGGCCAGCGAGTCGGCAGCCGTGCGGCTCACTTTCACCTGATAGCTGCGCCCCTCCACCCACTCTATCGGCTGGCTCTGCACATCGGCGTCCATGGCAATGGGCTCGGTGGGCTTGGGCGCCACATAGTCGGTGGTGATGATGTCCTTGTCATTCGATTTCTTGCTGCTGCAGGCCACCATCAGCATCAAGGCGACAGCAACCGCCAAAAATGTTTTTGCTTTCATCTGTCTCTTCGTAGCTTATCCGTTCATCGACATGAGGAACTCCTCGTTGTTCTTGCAGTTGACCAGTCGGTCGTAGACGGTGTTCATCGCCTCGATGGGGTTCATCTCGGCAATGAACTTGCGGATAATCCACATGCGGTTCAGCGTGGTCTGATCCTGCAACAGGTCGTCGCGGCGCGTGCTCGACTGCACCAGGTTCATCGAGGGGAAGATGCGCTTGTTCGACAGCATGCGGTCGAGCTGAATCTCGGAGTTGCCCGTGCCCTTGAACTCCTCGAAGATGACCTCGTCCATCTTCGAGCCTGTGTCGACGAGTGCTGTGGCAATGATGGTGAGCGAGCCTCCGTTCTCTATTTTCCGCGCTGCGCCAAAGAATCGCTTCGGCTTCTGCAGGGCGTTGGCATCCACACCTCCGGTGAGCACCTTTCCGCTGGCCGGGCTCACGGTGTTGTAGGCGCGTGCCAGGCGGGTGATGCTGTCGAGGAAGATCACCACGTCGTGTCCGCACTCCACCATGCGCTTTGCTTTCTCCAGCACGATGCCGGCAATCTTCACATGGCGGTCGGCGGGCTCGTCGAAGGTGCTGGCAATGACCTCGGCATTCACCGTGCGGCTCATGTCGGTCACCTCCTCTGGTCGCTCGTCGATGAGCAGCATCATGATGTAGGCCTCGGGGTGGTTGGCGGCGATGGCGTTGGCAATGTCCTTCATCAGGATGGTCTTACCCGTCTTGGGCTGTGCCACGATGAGTGCACGCTGGCCCTTGCCTATGGGGGCAAAGAGGTCAACGATGCGCGTCGACGGGTTGGTGGTCTGCGCATCGCCCGTCAGGTTGAATTTCTCTTCGGGGAAGAGCGGTGTCAAGTGCTCAAAGCTCACGCGGTCGCGCACCTCTGCGGGATTACGTCCGTTGATGGCGTTCACGGTCGACATGGCGAAATATTTCTCGTTCTCATGGGGCGGGCGCACCGTGCAGTCGATGACATCGCCCGTCTTCAGCGAGTACTTCTTGATTTGCTGCTGAGCCACATAGATGTCGTCGGGCGACGACAGGTAGTTGTAGTCGCTGGAGCGCAGGAACCCGTATCCGTCGGAGAGGATTTCCAGCACGCCGTTGCCCGTGATGATGTCGGCAAAGTCGTAGCGCACATTAGCAGCCGGGGCCGCCGGCAGCGCCGCCACGGGCTGAAACGCCGCTTCGGGGCGCTGAGGGGCCACGGGGCGGTCGAAGATGTCGAGCGTGGGCATGGCCGACTGGTCCTCGATGGGCAGATCGCACAAGGTGATGAAGTCGGAGCCGTCGCCGGGGTCGCCGTCCCACACGGCGCCGTCCTCGTAGGCCTCGTCCACATACTGCGCGTCCAGCGGGTCGCGGCCATCGCCTTCTGCCATCTCGCTTTCTTGCGCCCTGCTGGCCATCTTCTCCTGCAATTGTTCCAGCAGCAGGGGGTCTACGCCATTGTCAGCCGATGGTTCGTTGGCAGCGGCCTCGGGCACCTCCACATCAGCGGGCACCACCTCATCCACCTCTTCATTGCCCTCGGCCTGGGCAGCCTCCTTCTTGGCAGCTTCGGCAGCAGCAATGGCTGCCAACTCGGCCTTCGACTTCCTGCCCCTGTGCTTGGGAAATGTGGCCAGCGGGTCGATGACCACCTCGGCAGCAGCTTCTTCGCCTTTCTCTTCTTTCTTAGCCTTGGCGGCCTTCTTCTTGGTCTTCACCGGCTCATCAGCAAACAGAGAGGGCTGCTCCACAGGGGCTTTCCCTTTCTGTCCTTTCACATCGTGGTTTTCGCCATCCGAGCCATTCACGGTATACACATGGTCGGTATCTTTCTTTGCGATGCGTGTCCGTTTGCGCTTGGGCGAGGCGCTCTCAATTGTGGCGCTCTCAATGGCTGCCTTGTCAAGAATATCGTAGATAACTGTCTCCAGCTTGTCGTTCTGCGACACTTTCACACCCAGTTGCCCGGCAATTTCCATCAGCTGGGCAGCATCCATCTGTTCCAATTGTTCTTTAGTGTACATACAAATATACTAATAAAAGTATAGGATTTCTTTTTAGAATGAAATGTTGAGATATAAAAAACACTTCGCGGAAGGAAGTATAATTCTGAAATCGGCTGCAAAATTACAAAAAAAATCACTTCGGCTGAAAAAAAACGGCGGCATCCCCACAATTTATAAGATTCTTTAACTATATCCCCGCCCCGTGGGCCGCCATTCTGCTCGCTTTTGGGGAATCAAAGAGAGGGCAGCGTAGCCGGATGGCCCCGACCAAACATCACCGACAATATGAGTTGTCGGAGTAAATTCAATTAGGGTGTTTTTATACGCGCGTACGCAAACATTATAATTAATATTATATGATTACCGACGCTGGAGGTGTCGCCGTCACTCCCCCAACCCTGTAACTATTCTATATACACATTTACCAGAGTGCCTCCACCGCTCTCCTGAAAGGCAATTGCGAGGAGGGAGCAATTGGGGAGCGAAGAGATAGTGGGGCGTAGCCGGGGTCGGGGGAGGGATGCCTCCACATATTTTCTCTTTTACACTTTTGCACTGGGTTTCACCCCTCCCCTTAGCAGGGACTGGGGGAGCGGTGGAGTAACTTTTGTCCTGAACGACTTCTATATTACAAACCTGTTAATCCCCGTTTTGCTGGGGAGTGTGAGGACACCTGTGGTGAATTCCTATATTACAAACATGTAATTTAAGTTTCGCTCGTTGGGGCCAGCGTGGTGAACCGAGTTGTTACGAAATAGAACACTCGGTAGCTTAAAATCGGAAAGATTGTCAAATTTTTTCAAAACAAAATTTGTTCACGATTGCGAGGCAATCTAGCGCGAAAAACGTCCGTTTGGGAGCATTGTTCGGCCCTCGCCTGATGGAGAACCGAGGGGGAAAAGCCAAATTTTTGCACACACACCATGGCTTTGTGCACGTTTTTTGCCCCTATTTGGTGCCTTTTCGCGGTTTTGTAAGCACGCCGAAAAATAAAAAGTCAACGCCAAATTTTTTTTCGGCGTTGACTTTTTAAAGCCAGCGATGCCCTTTTTTTGCTATATTTGCCCCAATTAATTGAATGACAATCATTTAGCACCCCCACCTCAAAACTCAAAAATTTTCGACCAAAAGTTTTCTCGTGCAGAATTTTTGATTTATGGAGGGGTTAAATGGCCATTTTGTCAATATCTTTCACAAAAACTCATCCTGGCAAGTCACTTCCGCTTTTGAACATAGGGTGCCCTATTTGACGTTCTCTTGAATCAAAGTTGCTAATGGTTACAGCCCCCCGCTCGGCCAAAGGACACTTGCAAGGCAAGCCCCCCTCCCTTCAACTACTTTTACACACATTTGCCAGAGAATCTCCGCCGCTCCCCCAGCCCCTGCAAGGGGAGGGGTGCGCCTCACAAACATCCTCTTTATATACGTTGTCGCATTCATGCGTACATTTCGGTAGGGACGAACCTTGTGCCGTCCGCAAGCAATTTGCCCACGCGGACGGACACAAGGTCCGTCCCTACGGTGCCGTTCGGGCGGCAAATTTGGCCGAGCGGTCGAACGGTACTTGATACGCCCCTCCCCCCTTGCAGGGGCGGGGGGAGCGGCGGGGACACCTCGATGAGTTGTGCTCAATACTGTAGGATAGGGGCTTGGGGATCCCTATAATAAGCTCATAAATCGCAAAACGCAACAGACAGATATGCGATTCGTTACAGCTAACCGAAATTTGGAGCGCTCCAAATCGAAAAAAGTCAACGCCAAATTATTATTTGGAGTGCTCCCAACGAAAAATTGGGGCTTCTGCCAGTGAAAAAAGGTTTGTCAGCAAACGGAAAAGGCTACTTCTACAGCTGCGGACAGACTTGGGAGCCTGTTCCTACGGTGGGCATAAGATTGATAACAAATGGAAACGAAGGACTGCCGCACTAAGAATTGTTAAATACTCCGACTCTTCTGCAAGATTTCGCACCCTCATGTGTTTTAGGAGTAGAAACATGAACAAGCAAAAACAGGAATCAACATGAACAGAAGGAACTTGATGACAATGACAGTCAGCGTCATGGTGCTGGCAGCTGCGTTCTCTATTTGTGGCTGCTCCACCAGTGGTGACGGAGAGTATTACGACAAAATGGCGGCAGAGGAGAGTTCTTCAGAACTCACTGACAGTCCTGCCCCTGATGACGAGCCGGGGGGCAGCGGCAACAGCCATGCTGGCGTTGTCACGGCTGGTGAGTGGAACGACCTGAACCACTGGGCTTTCTGGTCGGCCCTGATGCTTGGCAACGACTATGGCGACAAGAGCGAATACTGGCAATTCTACACCAACAACCGCGTAGCCGTGGAGGTGGCCGACTACGATGGTAATGCCCTGGTGGGAGCTACAGTGAAGCTGCTGCGCCAGAGCGAGGGAAGAGAGACGACCCTATGGGAGACTGTCACCGACAACCACGGAAAGGCCGATTGCTGGGTGGGACTCCACCAAAAGGAGGAGGCCCACGCCGCCAGTCTGGCCATCAGCATCAACGACGAAATCATGGAGGGGCACCCCGCAGTGTGCCAGTGGGACTCGCTCGCACAGCAAACAACTGTCAACCGCTATGTCGTTGCGGCCAGCATGGCAGAGCAGCAAGCCGACATCGCCTTCATCGTGGACGCTACGGGGTCGATGGGCGACGAAATCGAGTTCCTGAAAGACGACCTGGAGGACATCATCAACAAGACGGCATCGCTGCGCCCCACGGTGAAGATGCGCACAGCAGCCTTGTTCTATCGCGACGAGGACGACGAATACTTGACACGCCATCAGGACTTCACCGACAACCTGAAGCAGACGGCCAGCTTCGTGGGCAACCAGCGAGCAGACGGCGGCGGCGACTACCCTGAAGCGGTGCACAGCGCACTGGATGGCATGCTGCAGAAATTGTCGTGGAACACACGCGCCCGCACCCGCATCGCCTTCCTCTTGCTTGATGCCCCGGCCCACCACGAGGATGCCATCATTGCCTCGCTACAGAAATCGGTGACGCTGTGCGCCAAGATGGGCATACGCATCATACCCGTGGCCGCCAGCGGTGTCGACAAGAACACCGAGTTCATGCTCCGCTTCTTTGCCAGCGTCACTGGGGGCACCTACGTCTTCCTAACCGACGACAGCGGCGTGGGAGGCAGCCACCTGAAGGCCTCTGTGGGCGAATACAAAGTGGAGCTGCTCAACAACCTCCTCATACGCCTCATCAGCTACTACACCGAATAGCTGCATTCTTCAGAAGACACAAGCAAATACACTTATAAGTGCGCAGCCATTCCCAAGTAGGGGAGTGGCTGCGCACTGTTTTTCGTCAGCATCACTGACGTAAAAGCCAATGTTTTTACCAATAACAACTCATCTCAGGGCAGTCAAAAATATCGGATTTACAAATTATCAATTTCCTCTGCCGTCAAGCCTGTTGCCTCTGCAATCTGTTCGGTGGTCATCACCATCATCAACTTCAGTTTACGGGCGGTGTCAATGTCTTTCTGCTTTAGTCTGGCTTCGGCTTCCTCAAATCTGGCCTCGGCCTCCTCAAATCTGGCCTCAGCTTCCTCAAATCTGGCCTCGGCTTCCACTGCCTTGGCATTCGCCTCATCAACCTTGGCATTCGCCTCATCAACCTTGGCATTCGCCTCATCAACCTTGGCATTCGCCTCATCAACCTTGGCATTCGCCTCATCAACCCTGGCATTCGCCGCCTCGACCTTCGCATTCGCCTCTTCCACCTTCGCATTGGCTTGCTTCACCTTTTTCTCCACCTCAGCCTCTGCTTGTTTCACCTTCTTCTCCCAATCGTACACCAAAGAATTATAAGAAGAAATACTGTCCCAGAACTTGTCGTAGGTTCGCATCTCAATGTCATTGAAGGCTGAACGCTCAACAATCTCGAGGGCCTCGCTTACATCGGCGTTCTCCAAAAGCTCAGCCGGCACTTCCTGCGTGTTCTCGTTGATTTCCGTGAGGAACCGAAGCCACAGAACCTGCATCTTCTTCTCGGCCATCGTGTGAGGTCTGAACTTGGGCAGCTCCACAAAGATGAGGTGCAGGCCGTCAATCACCTGGTTGGTGTATCGGTCGTGAACCAGGTGGTAGTAGTGATAATAGTCGTCAACGTCTTTCAAGAACTCGGCGTTGACAAAGTTCAGGGCATACACCGGCTGAAGGCTTTCATAAGCCATTCCCTTCCTTGTCTGTGCCACGTATGCTTTTGAAGCATTCAGCAGGACGCGTTTCTTGAAAGATTCCGTCCACGTCATCTGCATCTCAACAATGAACTCGCGCTGCTTATTGTCTTTGCAGCACACGTCCACAATGCTGTATTTCTCGGCCTCCGTCCTGTCGGGGATTTTATCGGCTGGCCAATATTCGATGCTCTCCACCTGCTCATCCTCTTTCAGGGGCAACAGGGCATTGAGAAGACTGATGACGAGGTTCTTGTGCTCGCCAAATATCTTCTTGAAAGTCAGGTCGGCTCTCGGATCTAAGTACTTTCCCATTATAGTCGTCTTTTTGTGTCTTGCATAATTATCGGACGCAGCTCGTTGGCATGCCTTCGCTCGTTTCGGCACGGCCCATCGCTTGATGGATATCGCCGCTCTGCCTATTCTCGCATGCTCTCGTGTGCAAAGTTAGCAATAAATTCTGTAATAACATGCAATTGGCTCCATCTTTTTCGTTTTTAGTTAAAAAAAAATAATAA
>JAEEGF011742628.1_pt1 | contig 11644 bp, 14 predicted proteins | sample 9134171 | NCBI WGS metagenome assembly JAEEGF01 (sample SAMN16246542, study PRJNA631951) | gut metagenome | biome: gut microbiome; feature: rumen; material: AP-attached | host: Bos | place: Iran: Karaj | collected 2018-10 | reverse complement strand
CGAATATCTCCCGCGCCTGCTTCGGGATCACTATCTGGCCCTTTTCGCCGACCGTGGCCGTCCACGCATATCTTCCCTCGGGTTTGCTCATCGTTTACCACCTCGCAAGTATGATTAGTATAACTAATCATACCACAGTGAGAATGTATCTGTCAAGGTTTTTTTATTTGATCTTTCATCGTCCTCTGATATTGTTATAATTGCTCACAGATTTAGCCATCAGCTAAATGTCCATTCTTTATCCGACAAGGCTTCCGCGAGCTTTGCCCTCGCCTCGGTCTGCCCGTCGATCGCCGCCTGCAGGCTCTTCTTAAATTCGTTCGTTTCCAGACTATATCCAGACTACTACATATCTTCCTGACTACGAAGACTACCTGAAAATTAGTGCAAAACTACCCAAGACACCGCGTTTTCCGGTGAAAAATCGTGTTTTTTCGCTCTAAAATTGTGTAATTTCCGTGAGTCGGCTCAAACCGGCCGTGGGAATGGTCGAGTTTTTCGTCTTTTCTCGCAAGCCTATCCGAAGACTATTAGGACTACCTCAGATAACTTGCCGCTGCTTCCGTGCTAAACGTCCGTAATCCTTACGCTGTAAATATCGTCAAAAATGGGTAATTCTGTCGTTACTTGAATATGACTTTTTTATGAACGAACGGTTCAAGTCCTCTTGCCCTGATACTTTTTGCCCATTTATGTTTCCGTGTTAATAGGCAAAAAGTACACCGACTTTTCGGGGTGTTTTGAGGTGTTTCGCGGCTGAGAGAGGAAATGATGAAGGCTCAGGTGGGGTTCCCGAGCCTGATTTATTCGTATTTTGACTGATTTTTCGCTGATTTGCGCCTGAAAGGCAAGAAAAAAGAACTTTCGTCTGGTAGACAATAGTTCTATTAACAGTGTTGTTAATGGGCAAAAAGTGCACTTTTCAAGGGTTAATGTGCAAAAAGTACACCAGCGGATCAGCTCGCCAAACTGGAATTTGAAAGGCTGAAGCCTTTAAAGTCTTTTTTCAAGCGTATACATACAATGCCCTCTCGGATGGTCCTCAAGGCAGCCCGTCACTGTATATCCGCGCTTTACGAAGAACGTGTATGCCCAGTCAAACGTGCAAACAAACACCACGGCCGCGCCGTTTTCCTTTGCCTCCCGTTCGGCTTCCGCAAGCAGATATGAGCCCAGCCCACGGTTGCGGTACGGTTCCTCCACCCAGAGCGCGTCGAGGAAACAGCCGTCCCATTCGTTAACGCCCGAAAGAACTCCTGCGACAAGCCCGCCGTCTTCGGCAGTCAGCTTCCTGTTCAGCGGGATGTAATCGTGCTTTTCAGGAGCAAAGGAATACTCAAACCGCTCCAGCGCGTCCCAAAGCCGGTCGGCGTCCTCCTCAGAGCCGCGTCCTATCTCAAACTGCGCCTGCAAGCTGTTGTCTTTCGGAATATAGTCCGGGATACTAGTGTCGAGACGCTTCGAAAGAGAATAATTCAAATATCCCTTCGGCCAGTCCTCAACGGTTTTGTACACGGTGTAGCCGTGTTTTTCATAAAGCCCCTTCGCCTCGAAGCTGAGGGAACCGAGTATGGAGATATAGCATCCCCTCTCTCTTGCCATATGCTCGGCTTCGCAAAGGAGATAAGAACCCAAGCCCCGTCCGCGGTATCTTTCATCCACCCACAGGATGTCAATCTCCATTTGACCCCAGTTATAAAAGCCTCCGACGCAGCCGGCAATGATGCTGCCGGTTTCGTCTTCGACCTTCAAAACGAAATCTTCGTCCTCCGGCACGCCATCATCCGGCACGGCAAGGGAATCGTCATATTCACCTACCTTTTTGTCAATCAGCTTGGCTTCTTCTTTTGATAAAGGTTTGATTTCGTATTCCATCTCGACTGTTCTCCTCGTAAAATCCGGATCAGTAATATCCCGACAAACACCGATTTACCGAGCTCATTATACCACTTCCCCTCCGCCGTTTCAAACGCAAAAACGGGCGGCAGGCCGAGAACAATGCTTGATCCCATCGTTACGCGTCCGCGTTTAACGGCCCTTCAAGTCCTTTCTGATTCCATTATGCCCGTGTTTTTCATCGGTCAAATAATGGTCGTACGTTCATTATATCACCTTGCGAAAAACTCGTTCTCCGTCTGAAGATGTACGGGAAAATTCAAACCCGTTACGGATATAAAAGCGTTCGGCCGTTCCGACGGGAACAAGCTCTATGCACTTTGCGCCCAAGGATCTAAGATGGTTTTCGACCATTCGATACGCAGCAGAACCGACGCCGGAGTTTCTGCGCTCCGGACATACATAGAAGTTGTTGATAAAGCCTCTGTTGTCTTCCTCACGGTACACGTAGCTGATCAAACCGATGCAAGCTTCATTTTCCGCGATCCGCATAATAAAATACGGATCGTGTTCCCGAAGCGTCTGACCGATCATTTCCGCGTTAAGTTCATCATTGTGGAGATCGTCGATCTCCTCTTTATACTCTTCTTCGCCGCATACTTCGCTCAGATATGAACTGAACAAACCGCAGAAATCATCCCATTCGTCTTTTTTCTGTAAATCATATCGTATCAGTTCGATCATGGGTCGATCTCCTTATTTCCTCACTCTGAAGGTCAGCCCATCATAGATCTTCCCGCGGACCTCCCGCGTGCCCGCGTTCCTTCTGCATTCCGCAAAACCGAGCTTTTCGGCGCAGCGGATCATACGGAAATTGCCCGACGAGGAATGGGTGTAAAGCTCGCTGAATCCGTTCTCGAAGTAATAGTTCATAAAGGCGCGGAGGGCTTTTGTCCCGATTCCCTTACCATACAGATCCGGCTCGCAGATGTCGATGCCGACGGCGCGGTTAATAGTCAGGCAGTCGATCCATTCGTAGTCATCGTCAAGACAGTAGGAGCTGACCCAGCCGATGTGCCTGCCGTTCCATTCGATCTCGAACTTGCGCCTGAGAGCGTCATAGGGCAGATCCTTCACAACCTCAAAGTATTCCGTCCATTTCCGGCGCTCGTCCTCTTCGGAAGTCTCCTCTTTTTCCCATGGAGCGTCCCAGTTTTCCCATTCGCGCTCCACCGTGAACCAACGCACGTAGTCCTCGATATCGGACTCGATCATATCGCGAAGAACAATGTCCTCAAACTCTATCTTCATCATCTGTACTCCACAAATCCCGATTTGTTTGTTTCTCCGTCCGTCCCGATAAGCGGGAATTCGTCTGCGTGCTGCTTACAGCTTTTTGCAGGTGACGCCGTCGATCACGAGGCAGTTGTCGCCGAACGTGATCTTCACGTTGCCGTTTGCTCTGCCGAAGGTATTCTCACCGATCGGCAGCAGCTTGAACTCAAAATAATCTTCCTCCGGGTCGTTGCACGCGAGCCCAAAAAGATCGCCGTCCTGCATCCGGACCTTTTTGAGCATGAATGCTTCACACAGCTCTTCATATTCGCCGCAGAATTCGGGCCAACGGCGCTTATCGGGATCCTTGATCAGGCGGCGCTGCGCCTCGTTTATCCAGTAGTACACGTATTCGCGGTCGAACCGATACCCCAGCTTTTCCGCGAGACGCAACGAACTCAGGTTCGACGCGTCCCAGACCGGTTCCAGTCCGTCCTTGAGGCAGGAAAGGATCAGTTTTGCTCCCACGGCGGCAGCGAGCCCTTTGCGGCGCTCCGTTTCTACGGTGCCGATCTCGACCTCGATGCCGTAGGGGTAGCAGTAGCAGGACGATGCGCCGGAAACCGCCTTTCCGTCTTTCAGTACGGCAAACCCGCGTCCTTTCTCCAGAAACGCTTCCTTCGTCTCGAACTCGCCTGTGAGATCCTCCAGATCGTCGTCATCGGAAATAAGATCGTAGATCTCGCCGTCGATGCGTCTGATCTCGTAGCCCTCAGGCAGAGCGTCAACAAAAGATTTAAGCTTTTCCCGGTCGAACTCCTTACACCGATGGATCGCGTAGCGGGTAGTCGGCTCGGCTTCCGGGAAGCATTCCCGGATCAGCTTTTCCCACTCTTCATTCAGCGGGATCACAATATCGTCGCCGAGCTCCCCGTATTCGACAAGCTCTCTGTCCGGTTCTCCGCCCAAAAATATGCCGTCATATGAAGAGTACGCCAACGCGGAACGCGGCGCGACCGGGTCGGTCACAAAGACTCTGATCGTTGCATCGACAGCGTCGAACCCGTACCAGAATTCAAACATGCGCTTTACCTTGGAAAAGTCTTTTAATTCATATATCATACGTTGCCTCGTTAAATTTCGATTTGTCGGGATATTCTTTACTTTGCCGTACCGGCGTGAATCGCGCTGAACGGGCAGCGTTTTCCTATGCACTGATTGTTCTTTGCGGAAAACGTGCAGACGATCTCCGGCTTTTCCATCTCAACGCCGAAGTGTTCTTTTATCAAATCAACGGCGGCAAGGATCGAAAGGAAAGAATCACGCTTGCAGCAGCGCGGCCCGCCGATTTCCGCAATGGACGACAGCGACTTTGCGGTCATTTTATGCGAGAGCGCGAACGGCTCGACTGAAAGCGGTGTGGATTTTGAAACGATTGATATAAACATACCGGAGCTTATCCCCGCTCCGCACGCTCCCCAGAATCCGCAGGCTCCGCCCGGAACGCTTTTGCCGCGATTCATCATCTCGGACAAAGCGCTTTCAAGATCAATTTCGCCTCCCGCGTTTTTGTACGCCGTCAGAAGCGCCGCGCCGACCATGACGTGATGCTCCGGCCCGTGCATATGGCAGAACGGAAGCACCATCATTTTTTCGATTATCTCGATCGGGTTTTTCGACTTTTCCGCAAGGCAAAGACCAATGATCGTATCCATTCCCGCCGTGTGGCAGGAATTGCAGACGTAATGCCCGTTAACGCAGCGCGTTTTACTGTTTTCTTTTTTATGGCAAATCGCGCACTCCATCATCGTATCCGTTTCCAGATATTCAAGCGGCGCTTGACAGATCAAACATTCTTCTTTCATTTGGATCATCCTCATTAATCCCGATTTATCGAGATAAGTTTACCACAACATGAAGCGATAATCAATGTCTCTCGTCACAGGAATTATCAGTGCAGTCTTCCTTGCCTTTACTCTTTACAAACACAGGGCAGCGCACGAGTTCTGCCCTGAAGCTCTGTTTGCAATTCCTTTCACATTCATTGCACTTGGGATTGAAGGCGATCCTTCCGCTTTCATCACGGAAGAATTCCCACTCCCGAGATTTGGCGGAAGGCTTCATGCTTATCTCTCCTTACCGGTACTCTTGGTCTTTGCTTTCTGCTTGCTCTTTTCGCGGGGACGTTCCTTCTTCCGCTGCTTTTCGAGCTTGCGTTTATTCTCCTCAAGCCTCTTTTCAACGGAAGGCTTACGGCTGCTCGAAGGGCGGGTGTCCCGGCTTTGAGAGGTCTCCCTGGAGTCTCTTGAGTCGGTTCGCGATGGAGTATCGTTTTTTTTTGAAGTCCCGGAACTGTTCTCGAAGCTCATTTCACCGATCGCCTCCTTGTCTTTTTCGTTCAGTATTTCGACGTGTGCGCCCGTTCCCGGTTCGATATTGCGATATCATTATGTCGTTGCCCGATTTGGCTATTCAGTTGTCAAGGTGCTTGAAGGTGCTTTGAAAAGTGCCTTCACTTATACCTGGCAAAAAAACAGGGGGGTGGGCCCCAAAAAACCGGGTTTTGGAAGAAATATATTATTTGGCATTGGTGCGTGGGTATTTGTGAGTGAAGAATTTCTGGTGATCAGTAGATTAAGAGTCTTTCATTATCAGCGGTTGATGGGCTTCTGCTTCATTGAGTTGTAAAGAAAATGTAGCATAATGTAGCATATTTGCCCAAAAATGAAAAAAAGACGGCCAAGAAGCCGCCGATTTCGAACATCAAAAATGAGGATGTCGCACTTTTTGAGTTAAAAATGTAGTATGGATGTAGTATGGATTTGAAAAAAGAAAGCCCCGAAAAACTCAATGTTTTTCGGGGTTTTCTGGCACACTTGCCGGGATTCGAACCCGGGACCTTCCGCTTAGGAGTTCGCATTTCGACCATGATCAACAAACCCAGGCGGTGCCTGGAAAAATCCAAAAAACCCAGTAATTTAGGGATTTTTTGGCTATGTTCACTTCGTATTTTTGATTTTTTCAAATAATTTCGAGTAACCTTTAGAGGCTGTTTGCGGTCAAAAATGTAGTCTAAAATGTACCCAGAATTCCAGCCTTTTCAAAGTCGTTCGAAATCGTTATCGAACAATAATATAAAGTCTTAATACTGTCCACCAAGAAACGTGGTTCGGAAAAGATATTGTCTTCTCGGGAGTACAAAGGGCACGATTTGCCCCATCTTAAGCAGGCATATTTTGGCTTCACTTTAGTTACATTATAAACAGTGTGATTATCACATGTTGTCGCTTATAACCAACGACACCAGACTAACTTATGAAAATCTCGGAATTACGCCTTTAATAATGATAGGGTTTGTGTTATCATATAACAAACACTAATCCGCTTGCGTTAATACTGAATCAATATTTCGGTTTAAAGTGAAATAAAAACATGACGGGTGGGAGTCGCTGTGGAAGAGAAAAAGAGAGAACGACTGAAGACAAAAGCCCTTCAAGGAGCGGCAAAAGAAGTTATCGACAGATTCGGCTCTGCCGTTAAAGAGCATATTGTTTCTTTTAGCGGTAAAGACAATGAAAAAGGGACCGTATTGAAAAGAAGTCTCAAATCGATCTCGAAATCAAAAGTTGACCCTGAGTATAAGGACCAAAACCTCAAGCAACAGGCCGGTTTTTCAGCGGAAGTGAAAGCTGCCGCCAGAGACAGCGCGGAAGCAATCATTAACCATTCTGATAAAAAGACTGTCCGAACAGACGACCTCCAAAGGCAAACGGATATGAGCGGTCGATCAGTCGGAGGAACCAATGATCAGCTCTTTGATCTTGTTGAAACCGATGCTTCCGGTATCATCGTTGAAGGTACAGCCAGACAAGTCAAGTTTATCGGCGGCACCCCGGAGGAGTGTGCGACAAAACTCCTCGACAAAAAATATGATAAGTACAGAGATAACGATGTGCCGATAGAGGTGCCATCTGATTTCTTTACTGGTGTCGCCAAAAAACTGGATAAAGAAAAAAAGGATCTTGATAAGCAGATTGACCACGCACGTCAGGAAAAGAACACTGATCTTGTAAAGCAACTAGAGAACAAAAAACTAAAAATCGAAAAGACAGAAAAGAACTTGCGACAGAGTTCTGTTTCCAATGCGGAAGCAATGGAAGCGCGTATCCACCCGGGCTTGTCGGTTGCGAAAGATGTTGCAAAAGTTGCTAACCGTGCAGGCATGGAGCAAGCAAAAGTCGGGGCAATCATTTCCGGTTCAATCTCCATTGTGAAAAACGTCGTTGCTTGCATGAAAGGGACCAAAGAACCCTTGAAGGCAGCAGAATCTGTTGCAAGGGATATAGGTACCGGTGCAGCGGTTAGTTACGTTTCTGCATTCAGCGGAACCGTAATCAAAGGTGCTATGCAAAACGCATCTTCTTCCTACATAAGAGGGCTATCACAAACTAACCTTGCAGCCGGATTGGTTACAACGGCAAAAGATATTGCAGTAACCATATCCCGCTACATAAAAGGCGAGATTTCCGGTGTACAATGTGTTGAAGAACTCGGCGAGCAAGGATTCGGCGAAATAGGAGCTGCTATGTTTTCTACGATTGCAGTTTCAGCCGTTAAAGGGGTAGGATCTGCTGCAGTAAAGGTTGTAGCGGGAATGGCAGGCAGTACATTAGGGTATGCAGCGGCCGTAGCGGTATATAAAGAGATTTCAACAGCCTTAAAGGAGTATGAGATTGCAAAGGAAGATCGAATCCGTATAGAAGCCGAATCTCGGGAAGCGCTTCATTTGATTTTGCAATATAGAATGGAAATAAAAGAGGGAACGGAACGCTATTTCCGGGAACATATGAGTACCTTTGGGAAAGCGTTTTCAGTGATGGATCAAGCGATTATTGAAAATAACGTTGACGGATTCCTATCCGGCAATGCTGAAATACAAAAGCTATTGCATCATGATGTGCAGTTTACGAATCAAAAAGAATTCGATACATTGATGGGTTCTTCTGATGACTTTATTCTATAATGCGGAGGTTTAGCTGTGTTGCTGCTGAGTAAGAAAAATGCTTTGAAGGTACTATACTACCTAATGATGATCGACGGGGCAGTTTCAGAGGATGAAACGTCGTGTTTTTTATCCGTTGGAAACGACCTGGATTCAGACTCCTTTTCCACATATAAAGAAGAACTTGTAACAGAATGCAAAGCGCAGGAAACGTTTTTGTTTGAGGAAGAAGACTATGCGGACGTTATCCAAGAAGGAGTAGATGTTTGTTTGATAAACAACGACCTGCCTTCAGATGAAGAAGGAGTCAATCCCCGGTTGCTGATATGGAATATGCTTACAGTTGCATACAGCAATGGTGAGTATTCTGCTGCGGAAAGGCGTTTAATCAAACACATCGTAAGAGTCACGCATGTAGACCCGAGCGTTTTTTGGGAGATGGAACAGTTGATACAAGCCAGCATTTCAGTTAGCAATGAGTTGAAATGGTTGCAGTCCAGTAATCGGCCGTATGCGGAGATCCGTCCTGTTGTGGAAGAAACTGAAAAGCGAATCAAAAACATCAGGCAGGCAGCAAATGAATTGATTGGCGATGAGTTGTATAATCCTGTTGAGAAGACTGTGATACCCAACAGCAAGCTTGCTCAAGGAGTAAAAGACTTATCTGAAAAAATCAACGACAAAATGCCGCCTGTGCTTCATGAAGCAACTGATAAAGCGTCACAGGTTCTGAACAGCGCGAAAGAAAAAGTAGCGAGTGCAACATCATCCACAACAGCATTCGTCGGCGAGAATACAAAAAAACTGTTTCAGGGATTGAAAACTCGTCTCAAGAAGAAAGAACAGGAGACCGTTCCTGAGAAGGAGGAGCAATAAAATGCCTATTCCTATTCTTTTCATTGGAATTGCTGCGATAACCGGTGCTACAGGAATCGGAAAAATCACCAAAGCAAGCATTGATCAAGTCCGCGCAAAAAAGTTGAGCGATAATTCCACCGAACGCATGGAAGCGGCGGCGAGACGATTGGAGTCGCTTCGCTTGCAGTGCAGTAATTCTTTGCAAACTCTTGGTGAAGAAAAGCTGTTTGTATTGAATGGCGGATTATCACAGTTCTTAACGATCTTTTCACAGATAAAGAATGTTGATTTCAGGGAGACATATGGATTACAGGAACTGAGCAAATTGCATGTTGACAAAAAGGAATTTGAAGAGCTGAAAGAGATGAGAAGCTTCGCAGCATCTTTAGTCTCGGGTTCTGCTGCAGGAGTCACCGGTGGAGCATTGACAGCATTTGGCGCTTGGGGTGCGGCGTCTACGTTTGCTGCAGCATCAACAGGAACGGCAATCAGTACATTGAGCGGAGCGGCTGCTACCAATGCAACACTGGCTTTCTTTGGCGGTGGTTCAATGGCTGCGGGCGGGTTAGGTATGGCAGGCGGCGCAGCGGTTCTCGGTGGTTTGGTAGCCGGTCCCGCACTGCTTGTAATGGGTATCATTACCGGCGCAAAGGCGGGTAAAAATCTGGAGATTGCAAAAGCAGGAGCGGCAGAAGCGGATGTCATTTGCGAACAATTCGAAACCGGAGCAGAGCAGTGCATTGCCATCAGGCGAAGAGCGTGGATGTTTTATAATGCACTTGCAAGGCTTGATGCACGTTTCGTCCCCGCAGTATACAAGTTGGATGATGTGTTGAAGAAAGAAGGATTTGACTATTCTTTGTATTCGGAAGATGCAAAGAAATGCGTAGCGGTTGCTGCATCACTTGCGGTTTCGATAAAAGCGATTCTTGATACACCGCTTCTTACTGCAGATGGTAATCTGACAGAAGAATCACAGCAATTGTTTGGATTGCTGCCGAACTGATAGATTTATCTTTTTTTTGAGACCCAAAATCCACAGGAGGCTCTGTGAAATCTTTTCTGTAAATGGCGGTCTTCTGTGATATGACCGTTGATTGGGTGGGCCGAATGACAGATACTGTCATTCGGCTCTTGGTTTAGTTATATCGGAAACAAGCGGGTCTGTCAAGGGCGCCCGCTTTACGGGCGCGCAGTTTACCCTTGACAGAACTGACCGATTCCGGTATCAGTCCGGCAGTCGCCCCTCGTACATGATTGCCAGTTCACCATAGACCTTGCCCCAATTGCGGATCGGTAATAAAGATGGATGGTGTCGGTTATAAGCGACACCATGTTTCTATTCGACATCCTCAATTATCTTCCACAGGTTTGCTATGATTCAGAAAAAGAGGAGGTACAGATATATGGAAAAGAATGGCGATTACACTTTGGCTGATTTGCTTGATCCAAATGGGGGACCTGTTGCGTTGCAAGCCCAGGATGTAGCTGTTTTGCTCGGATGCGGACCGGACGCCGCGCGGAATCTTATGAAGTCCGAAGGATTCCCTATCTTGCGTACCGGAGCCCGGACTTATGTGGTTTTAAAGCGTGACTTACTGAAATGGCTGGACAATCTTGAACAGAAGGGACGGAAGAGAAGATGAGACAGATTATTTTGTCAGTGATGGAAGTACCACTTGTTTTGAACATTTCCTACAACTCGGCCTTTGAACTGTTCCAGCAGTCTGATTTTCCGAAGTTTCGGCTGTTTCAATCATATTACGTGCGCGCAGATCGATTATATGAATGGCTGACCGCGCATGGCCTCGGATCATATTGCCCGCAGCAATGGGTTGATGCCTTTGGTCAAAAACCGAATCATAAAAAAGGTCTCGACTGAGACCTTTTTTCCGGTTCTTTACGGAATGGTTGTCAATAGCTGCCTGGATTCGGCAATCTCATTCAGGTGTTCGTTCAATGCGGCAACAGCCTGATCTTCCTTGTATTTAGTCAGGTGGGTATAGATTGAAAGCATCACCTCGATATCCTCATGGTCGAGGAAGCGCTGTGCTGATTTTACATCGACGCCCGCATCAAACAGCATAGTCGCATAGGTGTGTCTGAGCATGTGTGCAGTGATCGTACACCGGATCGTTTTCGTCGATCATTTTCGCAACATTCAGAGGCATAACCACTTGATTTCCGATCATTTTCATTGTACAATTAACCTGCTTTCTGTGTGGTTTTTGTGGTAAATTAATTATACATGAAAGCAGCAAACCGGGCCGCTTCGTATCGGCATCCTGCGTGCACGGAAGGAAGAGGCTGCGCTGCTCTCCGTTCCGGAGGGGAAAGCGCTGATCCAGGTCCGCGGCTTCAGGTATGAGGACGATGGATCTCTGAAGGAAAACCACCGCGTGATCCTGCGGCCAGACAGGATACGTTTGCTGCTTTGAGAGGTGAGAACATGAAACTTGCTGCGGTTGGAAGCAACTGCGTGGATTTTTATAATAATGTGGAGGGCGGAAAAGCCTATCCGGGCGGCGGTCCGGTCAACATGGCCATCTACACCGTGCGTCTTGGCGGCGAGGCCTCCTATATCGGCCCGGTCGGGAATGATGATTTTGGCGCGCTGATGCGCCGCGCCGTTGCCGAGAAGGGTGTGGACGTGTCGCACCTGTCCGTTCGCGA
>JAEEGF010040487.1_pt1 | contig 11644 bp, 12 predicted proteins | sample 9134171 | NCBI WGS metagenome assembly JAEEGF01 (sample SAMN16246542, study PRJNA631951) | gut metagenome | biome: gut microbiome; feature: rumen; material: AP-attached | host: Bos | place: Iran: Karaj | collected 2018-10 | reverse complement strand
TTGCAGGAGCAGATAATGTTGCAACTGAATTATTGGATTTGTTTGGCGAGGAAAATCTTCCTCTGCCATCAGCCATGATTCAGCGTCGCAATCAGATTAAAAAGGAAGCGTTTCAGGAATTGTTTTATCTGTTTAACAAAAGCATTCCTGTAGCAAAAACCTTCCATGAATATCAGCTTATTGCCTGTGATGGCACAAGACTCAATCTTCCTTATAATCCTGCTGATCTAAACACTTTGGTCGATAACATAGAAGGTCGCAAGCCCTTTAACCAGGCACATCTTAATGCTCTTTACGATATCATGAATGACATGTTCCTGGATGTTGAAATTCAAGATATGCGGGAAATGAATGAACGGGGCTCGTTTTGCAAATTTCTTGATAAACATTCTTCATCGGACGGAAAATCCATTTTTATTGCTGATCGTGGATATTTTTCATGGAATATCCTTGCACATGCTATCCACAATAATCAGCTTTTCGTGCTTCGTATTAGAAAAACCGATTCTAAAACCTTATGTCCAGACTATCCACAATTATTGGATGGATCCTGCGTTGATGAAAGTGTTACCATTCATGTTGGTCGTCGTCGCAAAAAGCGCAACTATAAGTATGAGAACTACCATTTTATTCGCAGTGAACATAGATATGATTTCATTGCTTATGGTGATGATGATATAGATACTCTTTGTTTCCGAATACTGAAGTTTCAATTATCAAACGGAACCTATGAATATATAGTAACCAATCTACCTCGACAAGAATTTCCATTAAAAGTGATCAAAGAACTATACAACTTGAGATGGGGTGAAGAAACTGCATTCCGCCATTTAAAGTATGCTGGAAACATGGTACACATTCATTCAATAAAGCCGGATTTCTTAATACAGGAAATATATGGAAAACTAACGTTATATAACTTTTCATCATGCATAGCAAAAGCAATAACTCAAAAGGAACCCACGAATACAGCTCGTAAATACAGCTTTAATCACACTCAGATGCAAAAGTTTGCAAGGCTTTATCTTATGGAAAAAGTAAAAGATCTTGAGATGCTAATCAACAGATTCTTGGTGCCAGTCCGACCGGGACGTAAATTCAAAAGAATCATACGTCGCCAGTCAGCTGTACCATTAGCATACAGATAAATCAACAAAAACAGAATACCCTGTTAGTAGGCAGCCTCGCCAGACTGCCTGTTTGCCTTTTTCAAAAATAAGATTTTTGACCGTAAACCCGAGAACTGGATATATTTTGTTTGGATTTATCATGCCTATAATAATATACTGTTATTATGATTTTTGCTATCTAAATGACATTGACCCCGTCCCCCAGGTCCACTTTTTCAAATCAGGAGGTCACATCATGACAGTATTGTACTTTAGTTCTACAGGCAATTGCCTGTATGTTGCAAAGCGTATAGGAGGTAAGCTCCTATCGATTCCGGAATGTATCCATGAAGAAAATTTTGAAATAGAAGATACAGAAGTGGGGCTTGTTTTTCCGGTTTATGGACTTTGCGTTCCACCGTTTATTGTAGAGTTCATAGAGAAAACAACCATTAAGACAACATATCTGTTTGCTGTAGCTACCTATGGCTTTTTCCCCGGAGCAGTATGCGGACAGCTCTCCGGGATCAGGACGAAAAATGGCAGAAGCTTTGATTATATCAATCGCCTTAAGATGGCTGAAAACTGCATAACCTTTTCAGATATGGCAAAGCAAAAGGGCGACAGTAAAAAGCAGCAGACTCAGATAGATGAGCTGCTTGCGGACATCACAGACCACAAAAGATTTATCAGGGAGGACTCTCCATTTAAAAAGCTTATGACTAAGAATCATCTCAAGAATTACGAGTTCGAGACCGGAGTGGGGATTACGGACATGATCAGTGTTTCGGCAGACTGCGTGGGCTGCGGAACCTGTGTCTCTCTATGTCCCATGAAGAATATCAGCATTGTAGGAGGTAGTCCTATATTTGACAGCAATTGTATAAGCTGCGGAGCCTGCCTGCAGAACTGCCCTCAGAATGCAATTCATCACAGGAAGGAAAAGAGCTCAGCCAGATACAGAAATCCTCACATTAGCCTTGAAGAATTAAAAATCACTTCATGAATTCTACAATATTAGTGTAAAGCAGAGCATCATCCGTGCAAAAGGGGAGCTCTGCTTTTCTTATGTATTACATTACATACTGTAAATAATGACTGTTTCAGCAGAGAAAGGAAGGAACAAAATGAATAGTTATTTGGAAACAAACAACCTGACCAAACGATATGGTTCCTTTGAGGCTGTAAAGGATATGAATATTCACATTAACAGAGGGGATATTTACGGTCTTATTGGACCAAATGGAGCAGGTAAGACAACACTTATGAAAATGCTGGTAAGGTTTGCGGCTCCTACTTCCGGTGAGATTGAGACGGCGGAGGGAGAGCATTACCTTAGAAAGGTCGGATGTCTTATTGAAAGCCCCGGAATATACGGGTATCTTAACGCTTATGACAATATGAAGCTTAAGGCAATTTCAATGGGACTCTATGACGAGGAAGAAATACGGTCCATTCTTGATTTTGTAGGATTATCACGAGAGCCTAAAAAGAAAGCAGGAAAGTTTTCTCTTGGAATGAAGCAGAGACTTGGCATCGGCATGGCGCTTATTGGAAAGCCGGATTTTCTCATACTTGATGAACCCATAAACGGACTTGATCCTCAGGGAATAATCGAGATGAGAGAGCTTATAAAGGCGCTCAACGAAGAAAAGAAAATGACGATCATGATATCTAGTCATCTTCTTGGTGAGCTTCAGAAGGTTGCAACAGTATTCGGAATCATTTCAGAAGGAAAGCTTGTAACAGAGGTAACTGCAGATGAATTAAGGAACAGCTATATGGATGAGGCTGATTCTCTCGAAGAATTCTATTTGAACATAATCATGAAAGGACAGAAGGCATGCTAAATTTTATAAAAATGAACCTGTACAGGTTTTTTAAAACAAGAGTTTTTTATATAACGCTTTTAATTACAGTAATTTCATTTGGACTTCTGTCCAGACTTGAGACCGACCCATCTTCTCAGTTTGATAATGAGCAGACTGTTCAGGAGGAAGAACATGTTGGCATAGTGGCTACTGAAGAGATAACTGCTGAAACAAGCTTTGAGCAGCTCTATGCCAGCCTTACAGCTTCGGGCTATATCCTGATCATGGTGGGAGTATTTGCGATAGTGTATACAGAGCAGGAGAGAAAGAGCGGCTTTTTGAAAAATCTTCTGACGACACGCAGGGAAAAGAAGAACATTTTTGCGGCAAAGATTCCGGTGGTATTTTTATATACCCTGATCATGTTCCTGGGATCACTTCTGGCAATAAGACTAGGATGCCTCGGAAGGGGAGAAGGCATGTATGAAATAAAAAGCATGGGGGTTCTATTCAGGTTTATTACTGATGAAGTAATCCTTCATACAGTATTTGGAATTGCGATGATGGCTATTTATGAGATTACCAGAAATACTATCATTCCTATCATGCTTGCTATTTTTGGATCAGCTAATCTTCATGGAATGCTTCTTAACATGATTGAAAGTAAGCTTGTTTCCATGAGACCTTCACTTGCAGGTTTTATGGAAAAGTATGCTCTTTCAAGGAATCTCATCGTAACCAAGATAAACGTTCTTGGAGATGAGGGAATGGCCTTTCCTTCTATGAATCTTATTGCAGTCATTACAATTGGACTGATTCTCTATTCAGTGATGGGAATGCTGATTTTTACCAAGAGAGACACAATTTAAGTGGAATAAAAACCGGGCCCCTGGCGTATACAAAAACCATGCCGGAATGGTCATATCTATTGTAAAATAGACTGAGGATGTAAATCCCGACTAACATATAAATCAAACCATGAGGTATGAAAAATGATGTTTTTATTATCGCTCCTTCCGGCAATTATTCTTCTTGTAATTATTTATAAAACTGATAAAAGAGAAAAAGAACCAATAGGATTATTGGCAAAGCTCTTTATTTTGGGAGTACTCTCTACATTTGCTGCCGCAATTATTGGACAGCTGGGAGATGCAATAGTTACTCCAATTCTGGGTACGGACAGCCTGCTTTACCTGATAATTGACAATTTTATACTGACAGCGCTCGTAGAGGAATTCGGGAAATATTTTGTGGTAAAGGCAACAGCATGGAAAAGTCCTGCCTTTAATTACACCTTTGACGCCATAGTTTATGCGGTGTTTGCATCTCTTGGTTTTGCTGCCTTTGAGAATGTCCTGTACCTTTCATCAGGCTCCTTTAGTCTTGCGATCATGAGAGGTATCTTTGCAGTACCTGGACATGCGATTGATGCGGTTTTCATGGGATATTATTTTGGACTTGCAAAGCGATATGAAGTTATGGGCAATCTCAAATTACGCGGAAGGTATTTGAGACTTGCCCTTATTGTTCCTGTTTTATTACATGGATTCTATGATTTCTGCGTATCATCAGGGTCAGACATTCTCCTGCTTGTATTCTTCGTATATGAGGCTGTTATTACCATAGTTGCGATCAGGAAGGTTAGAAAGCTTTCTAAAGAGGATACAGCTTTCTTCCAGGGCGGATATCCGGGAGCAACATATGTGCAGAATATGTATTCCACAGGAGTTATAAAGTATGATCCCGCGACAGGTAAGCCCTACTATGTTGATCCCACCAGAATGAACTTTGACCCCATGACAGGACAAAGGCTTAATGGTCCCAGGGGACGGGGTTAGTGGTTCATTTTAGAACAGCAAAAGAACCGGGTTTGGATACATGACAGTAGTAAACCTGACTTTTGGCAAGGAAAAAATACTGTAAAACTGGCGATCTATGCAGTATGATAATCCATGTGAATATTATCGTAAATTTATATCATTAAAAAGTATTTGGGAAAGGAAGAGGAAATCATGGGGAACAAAGCAATTTTTATGATCTGTCTTATCGCAGTACTTTCACCTGTATATGTGCTGTTTGCAGGAGCTACGGCAAAAAACATGAAAGATAATGGTACTGCACGAAAAGATACCAACTTATCCAGAGGAATGTGTTATGGAATGTGCGTCGGTATTATCGTGGGGATAATTCTTGGATTTGCTATCTGGCACACCGGCTCATCTGCATGTTTCGGAGCAAGCGCCGGAGATATTTTAGGGGCTTTCATTGGTGGATCAATCGGAGCTATAAAAGATAAAGCAGAGAAAAAAAATAGTGCAGAAGCTTAAATATCATGTCTGCAAAGAAACACTACTTTGCAGATCAGCTCTCTAATTTAGACAATATCCGTGCACAATCGCACCTATTAAGTGTAAAAAACGATGCAGTGTGCTCCACTGTGTACTATATAGTCAGGTAATACGCGGGACTTATCCACAATAAGGTAGGTCCCCATTTTTTGACTATCAGACCGGCAACCTGTCGGTAAGGAGGGAGTACATGGAAAAACAGGTAAAAAGATATGTAGCCCTAAGCTATATTGTATTTTGGCTTATGGTGCTTGGACTTTGCGGAACGGCAAGTATGGTATTTCACTGCCCGCCGGTTGTAATGAGGATTTTGTCAAATGTCTGTGCATGGTCACCAACCATTGTCTTGTTTTTGGGATTCAAATATTTTTGCCCCGGACAGACAATAAGTGAGTTTTATAAAAAGGCTTTTAGCGGGAAAATCAGCGTAACGACGCTCGCAGCATCAACAATTATAACTCTCGGGGCGACACTGACAACAGTATTTACCTTGTCGCTAATACAGGGCAAAGCATTCGGTGAATACTGGAGCCTTGGAACATATCCTTTCTGGGCATCGTTTCTTTTTTCAATAACAACAGGCCCAACCGGAGAGGAAACCGGCTGGAGAGGGTATCTTCGTCCGCATCTTAATGAAAAGTACAGCTTTTTTAAAGCATCAGTGATCCAGGGAGTTATATGGGCATTTTGGCATACAGTGCTCTGGTTTGTGGATTCTGATTACATGGGAATCCAGATGATTCCCTATATCCTATCCAATGTCATTGTTATGACAGGGCTTTGCTTTATCATGAACTATTTCATGGAAAAGAACGACAACCTCATCTATGGCATTGTGATCCATTTCTGCTTTAATTTCCTGTACTGTTTCCTGCAGGTCGATATCTGGTTCTACGTCATCTTGTCAGTTATATACATATTGGTAATCACATTGATTACTTTAAGAAAAAATTACATAAACAAGATGATTGATAACACGCTCAGATTGGCAAATGATAAAACTTGAGCGGCAAATATGGACGCAGAAAAAGTAAACCTGTGTAAAACCGATCAACTTTAGTGTAAGTTCGTTCTTCTTATAATTGGTATGTAATTATTGTTTATGAAGGAAAAATCTGACTATTACATGGTAGGAGGCCTGTGATGAAAGAACTTATAGCGTATTGTGGACTGGACTGCGAGGCCTGTGAAGCCCGCAAAGCAACCCTTGATAACGATGACGAATTGCGAATTAAGGTGGCAAAGGAGTGGAGCGAACTGAATCAGACAGAAATCACTCCTGAAATGATTAACTGCACGGGCTGCCGCGTTGCAGGAGCTAAGACTCCGTTTTGCGATAAGCTTTGCCCCATAAGGCAATGTGCTATGGAAAAAGGTTATGAAACCTGCGGCGATTGCAGCAAGATGGACGGCTGTGAGAAGCTTTCTATGATTACAGGCAACAATACAGAGGCCAAAAATAATCTGAAGAAATAACAAAATAAAGCAGGCATCCCCAAAAGCATAATTAGTCTGAAAGGAACAACAACATTTTATGTCAGTAACAAAAAATGAATTGATATAAGAACTAACAGACCTCGGCGTAGAACCTGGCATGATCCCTGATACTGTCTGTGGGGACGATACCATAAGTACTGCCGGATGGGTATACAGCAAGGGAGGATGCCATACCTTCAATACTAGGATGCTGGTACTGCAAATATGCAGATTTTCATCTTAAAGAAGAACGTGCACTTGAAAATTGGGGAATGGTCGGAATACAAAAAATCTAAGAAATGATAAAGTAGGTATAGAAAAATGGCTAACCTTAAGAATAAACTAACTGTGTATTTCGATGATCCTTTCTGGGTTGGTGTTTTTGAACGTACAGAAAATGGGAAGCTATCCGTGGCAAAAGTGATTTTTGGCACAGAGCCCAAGGACTATGAAGTACAGGAATATATAAACAGGAACTATTTTCGTCTGAAATTCAGCCCTACTGTAGACACTGTGGTCAAGGAAGGGAAAAGGAATCCGAAGAGATTACAGCGTGACGCAAAGAAAATGGTTCTGGAAAAAGGTATTGGTACAAAGTCCCAGCAGGCATTAAAGCTCCAGCAGGAGCAGAATAAACTGGAGCGCAAGACCAAAAGCCGGGAACTGAAAGAGGCAGAAGAGCTGAGGCTTTTTGAACTAAAGCAACAAAAAAAGAAAGAGAAGCATAGAGGACATTAATGGACCATAGGGACGGGGTTGAAGGGCCAAAATAAAAATGGACCGTTAACCCCGTCCCCTGGGACCATTAGTAGTGTAAAACAGACCTATATCCGTGCAACGGAAGGGCTGTTTTTATTTTGGTGTTAGATTAGATGTGAGCAAAAGTGTATGTGTTTTTTGAGGAGGTAATGATAGAAATGACTACAGCAGTAAAGCTTAGGGACAAATTTTTTGGTCCAGGAAAATTTTATATAAAAGCTCTGTCAATAGCAGTACCGATAATGCTTCAGCAGCTTATACAGAGCATGGTTTCTCTGGTTGATAACTTCATGGTATCAGGGCTTGGAGATATCGCTATGTCAGGAGTAAACGTGGCTGGACAGGTCATGTTCATTTTTATGGTGTATGTCAATACGATCTGTACAGCAGGCGGTATTTTTATGACACAGTATTTCGGTGCGAAGGATAAAAAGGGCATGGGACAGGCCTTCAGGTTCAAGCTGGTCATGGGCCTTGCTGCCGCGATTCCATACTATCTTGTCTGCAGGGTATATCCCAGGCAGATACTGTCACTGATGGTAATTGGAAACACCCAGGCAGATGCAATTCTTGACGCAGCCGTGAGCTATATAGGGATATGTTTTTTTATAGGTGTCCAGATGACTATATCCATTGCCATAGCCAGCTCTCTTCGTGATCTTGGAAAGGTAAAAATTCCGCTTGTGATCACAGTCATAGCAACCCTTATCAATACATGTCTGAACTGGGTTCTTATCTACGGTCACTTTGGCCTTCCTGCCATGGGTGTAAACGGAGCTGCTTATGCCACAGTAATTGCAAGAACCGTTGAGCTTATAGCCTTCCTTGCAGTATATACAAAGCTTAAGCCGGACTTCATGGTTGGGATAACAGATTTCTTCAGGATTGATGGAAAGCTCTTTGGACGTATGGCAAAGAAGGGCGCGCTGGTTCTTTTCTGCGAGATGGTATGGGTTCTTTCAGAGACAGTGACTACTGCTATCTATAATGGAAGAGGCGGGGCAGATGTTGTATCAGGAATGGCATCAGGCTTTGCGATAGCAAATCTATTCTTCGTCGCTTTCGGTGGCATTTATTCTGCAACGGGAGTTATCATCGGCAAGACTCTTGGCACTGGGAAGCTTGAAGAAGCCCGCATTCAGAAAAAGTGGCTCTTATCGGGAGCTGCAGTCATGGGACTTATGATGACTTTTGTGGGCTTCGGAACGACATTCATTGTTCCGATTGTATTTGGCAGATTAAGTGCCAGCGCAATAGGTATCTGCAGGAGCATGGTAATTCTTCTGGCCTTTTTCATGCCTGCATGGGTTATCATGAATGCTCAGCAGGCTATAGCAAGAGCCGGAGGCGATACAGCAATGGGAATGTATACGGATGCATTTATTACGATTGTTGTCATGCTGCCGATGCTGTTTGTTTTTGCAAGATACACAAATGTGGGACCTGTTACCATGTACCTTGGAGTAAAGCTTCTTGATCTTGTGAAGGTTATTATATTCCACTTCTGGCTCCGCAAGGAGAGGTGGCTTAATAATCTTACGGTTCCTCAGGTTGCATGATATTTGTCGCAACCGTCCGGCTGACAGATATCTGGCTACAAAAAGTACAAATGCAATTATAGAGCGGCATGGTAAAAACTGGTATATCCACATAGATGGGTGTGTGATTACAGTTAACGCAAACAGTTATACCATCATAACCTGTCATAAGGGGGCATAAGGGCTGATACTACTTGTCAAAAGGCAAAAATCGCACTTTAGCAAGTATCCATGGAGAAGAAGCCGTATTAAAAAATATCATGCTCTTATAGGAAGCCAAAGAATGAGTATTGTAAAAACAGTTAACGATTGTCGGTTATACGTTATATACTAGAATAATTGAAACTATTATTTGGAGTATAGACTTCTGAAAAAAGAATGGAATCCAGTATCCTGAGTTTGGATAAATCAGGCATTGTTGAGGGTTAGACATGAATAAGGAATGGTCAGATAAAAATAAAAAAATGCAGTCTCTCATTGGGAAGAAGGAGAGCTTTGATGAGGGCATTGCAGTTCTGCTTGAGCTAAGAGAAGCGCTTTTTGATCAGATAACATCAATAGTGAATACGTATCCTGGAGAAGTATTTTACCAGATGCCTTTTGCCGGGGCGAAGGGGTATCACAGTAAGACGCTTGCATATTCCATGTGGCACATATTTCGGATTGAGGATATTGTGGCGCATACACTGATTCGTCAGGACAGTCAGATTCTTTTTGCTGAAGACTGGCTACATAGGATAAACAGTCCAATCATCACTACCGGTAATGAACTGAAAGGCGAGGAGATTGCAGAGTTTTCAACAAAGCTGGACGTGAGTGTCTTGTATGAATATTGCAAGGCTGTAATGGAGTCCACAGATACACTGTTGAGAGAGTTGCAACACAAAGACCTAAAGAGGAAGTTTACGGATGACGACAGGAACCGGATAATCGAAACCGGCTCGGTCAGCAAAGATGAAGACGCCTTCTGGCTTATCGATTATTGGTGTGGAAAAGACGTAAAGGGCTTAATTCAGATGCCTTTTTCAAGACATTGGATCATGCATATCGAAGCTATGTGCAGAATTAAGAACGAGCTTTGCAGGAGAGTTAGAAAAGGCGTAGATCCTGTAGCATACTGTGGCCTTTCCTGTAATCATTGTTTCCTGAAAGAATGGTGTGGCGGATGCAGGACTTCCTATAACACCTGCTCCTACGCAACCTGCAGCTCTGATCATATATGCCCCAACACCGCATGTTGTAAGGAAAAAGGCCTCGATGGCTGCTATGAATGCGATAATTTAGCTGATTGCCAGACAGGATTTTATTCGCTTGGAAATGATGTAAATGCTGTGAAAGCGATGGCTTTGTTCATTCGTAAGTATGGAAAGAAGGAATTGGCAGCCACTCTTGATAATCTTCATGAGAAGTATGATTTTCAGAAGATCCAGGAAATACTTGATTTTGATCTGGATGAGGGACTAAAGATTCTTGAGAAAAACAGAGGGGGAATATAAAAATGTTGAGACTTAGACCATTTAGAACGCCTGACGCTAAGGAAATAATTAAATGGACCAGAAACCCGGAAGAATTTTATAAATGGTCAGCAGGTATCATGGGAGACTATCCGGTTTCAGAAAATAAATTACTTGAGGTTGTTTCTGCAAGAGAGGATAGCACAAGATACTTCCCTTTCACTGCTTTTGATGAGAGTGGTATTGTAGGATTCTTTATTGTAAGGATTCCCGGAGAAGATGATAAGAAAGTACGATTTGGATTTGTAATCGTCGATCCATCAAAAAGAGGCATGGGATATGGAAAACAGATGCTAAACATCGGGCTCAAATATGCGTATGAAATATATGGTGCTGATGAAGTAGGCCTTGGTGTTTTTGATAATAATAAGCAAGCGTACCATTGCTATAAATCTGTAGGTTTTATCGAAAATGGTATTACCGAAAAATACGAGATTTGCGGTGAAACGTGGACAGATATTGAAATGGTTCGCCCTGCTTTGTGAGGTAAACATGAAAAAGGAAGTAGTTTTAATAGCAACTGCAGCTATTGTCCTGATGATAATAATCGGGCACTGTTATGTGATCCATAATCAGGTCAGGTTTGATGGGGACAGAGTCTGCTCGAAGAACCCTGACAGATTTTACCTGAACTTCAACCTGATGAATACAGATGACTCGGAGACCATGATGCTTAATGAGGGAGAAATACTGCATGTTTCCTGGCAGATCGATGGAGGAAAAGCAGATGTAATGATTGGTATGGCAGATGAAGCACCAATTTACCGGGCAGATAACTGTGGCAAGGGCGAAAATGCAGATTTTGAATTGATTATTCCTAAGACCGGGGAATATACAACTTCTATTTCTGCTCATCGCGCCAAAGGCTGGTTGGAAGTAAAAGAGAAAAGATAATCTCTGTAAAAATGAAGTTTGTAGGAGGTTATTTCGGCCTGATAGTACCACCGATCTGCAGCTTAGCCCCACTAAGGGGTATGATATACTTAATAATACATATTGACATTATCTTGCAGGATAACGTAGAACGTTAAATTTTAAAATTGGTATAAATGAGTAAGACATATCGAGGTTTGTGAGGGCGGTTATGAA
>JAEEGF011581217.1_pt1 | contig 11645 bp, 10 predicted proteins | sample 9134171 | NCBI WGS metagenome assembly JAEEGF01 (sample SAMN16246542, study PRJNA631951) | gut metagenome | biome: gut microbiome; feature: rumen; material: AP-attached | host: Bos | place: Iran: Karaj | collected 2018-10 | reverse complement strand
ATGAACTGCACCTTGCCGGCCGTGGTCCATCCGATTTCATTCTCGCCGTGTCCGTGTTGTAAATACAACACAGGAAATTCCCGCTCATCCATCTCATATCCGAATGGCGTATAGACCACGCATCGTTCATAGGTACCGGTCACCATGGAGTAGATTATTTCATGATGCAACGTTCCATGTCGCACCCCTTCCATGCTCCAGCGTTCACAGCCTTCTACCGGCTGTTCCACGTAGTTATATGGTCTGGAATAGCCATAACCGATTGGCAGATACGGAGATAACACTTCATCTCCGTCCACCAGAATCTGCACATAGTTGATGCCACTTGCTACCGGAAAAACCAGTTCCCAAACATCTCCATTTCTCGAAAATGCATACGTCTGCTCTCCGGTCACCAAAGACACCGTGGATGCATGCGGATAAGACAAGCGCAGTATCGTCTTGCCTTCCTCATAGGTGATTGCCTGCGGATGTCCCGCCGGTGCAATCACCGGATCATATGCCAGTGCCTGTACATTCAAATCTTTCATAAAATCTCCATAATCAGTCGATTTCTGCTTCCTTCCGGAATGTCCGCCAGAAAAGAGAATCCACTGTCCAACTCATTCTCCCAATACTCTAATTCATGCTTACCCGGCAGGAATCGATGGATATGGGAAATGCCCATGGCATCCAAATCCTCGGAGAATTTCTTCACTACCGGAAATACCAGATCATCTTCCGTTCCGCAGGTTACCCACACCTTTGGAGCGTCCTCGCCCAACTCGCCGTAGAGATTCTGCAGGTAGTATTCACTCTCATAGTACTTACTTGCATCCCCATACACGTTGGCGAATACGCCCGGTGCAAATCCTGCCGGACCTTCTTGATGTTTTTCCAACAAATCATATCCGTCCACTGCCGGCGACATGGCCATAACCTTAGAGAAGGTCTTATGGTACTTGGCTCCGTTGTAGAGCGCACCGTAACCGCCCATGGAGATGCCGCCAATGTAGGTATCCTCCCGATCATGGGACAATGGGAACATGCGTCGTGTAACAGCTACCAATTCCTCTCCGATGAATCGGCTGTAGTTCTCATCCCGCTCCGGATGATCGATATAAAAAGAATTATACCCGTCCGGAAGCACAATTGCGATACCTTTCAGCTCACAATGCTTGCGCAAACTCAAGTAGGTAGCAAGAACCATGCCCTCACCGCTGTAGCCGTGAAGCATATACAAGGTCTTATACGGTGGCTGCACGCCCACGCCGGTAATGGCGTCATCCGGCAGAATCACCGTAAGGGATACATTTCTTTTCAAACAAACGGAGAATACCTCCGTACGAATAAATGACATAGCTGACAACTCCTGTTACATAAAGTTCCAAATATCTCCGGTATCCACGTAATGCACGCTGATATCCTGTGGCAAATTCTCCTCCAGCCAGTCCTTGGCAAAACGCAAGCCCAACTGCTCGAAGCTGAAATGTCCCATATTGAAGCAGGCCATTGGCTTACCCTGGGATACCGCGTCACGAATGTAGGATAGGATATTCCACTCGATGACTTCTCCCGGAATGATGGCTTGAATGCCACCTACTTCCATACAGCGAATCAACTCCGTAGAGTAGTCCGTGAAGGTGGTCTCCGTCTCGATGGTCTCACCGAATCCATCCGGGAAGAGGTGTCCCACGATGGCCACACGCTCAATCACGTCTGTTGGATTTCCAATATAACGCATACCATTAAGTCCTACGTCCCGAATCAGCTTCTCTCCCAATTCTCCAACGGTGGTTGGAGGAATATGAAACGCATAACCGAACGGTACACTCTTGTTGTCTTTCTCGTAGTATTCTTCCCAGCCTAAGTACTTGATCACGCCGGTAAAAATGGAATCCGGCTGGTGAGCATGGGCATGATCGTGATCACGATAGATGACGATGCCGTGCTCCTCCAGAAGGGCACGCTTGGTCTCATAGACTTCGTTTTTGAAGTCACCTCTCCACTCCGGATAATCCGGTGTCATATAATAACTTGGTTCATGTACATAGAGGAAGTTGCATCCCAGCTCGATGCACTTCTCAATGACTTCCATGGTCGGCACAATAGCTGCAACTACGCCGGTGCACTCTACATCCGGGTTGCCGCTCTTTACGCCGTCACATCCATCGTATCCTTCCAGATGCGGATGGTACGCTTCTATTCTTTCAATCACTTCTCGAATTAACATGTCATTCCCCTTTCGCGATTAGCCTTTGACAGCTCCGACAATAACACCCTTTACTAAGTACTTCTGGATGAACGGATAGATGGCCAAAATTGGCAAGATTCCAATCACTGCCATTGCCATTCTTATGGAGGTACCCGGCAAGTCCACCTGTCCGGTTCCCAGAAGTGCTGCATTCGAGTTGGATCGTAATGCCTGAATATTATCCATAATCTTCATGAGAAGCTGCTGGATACTATAGAGCTTCTCGTTGTCTACATAGTACAAACCGTTGGTCCAGTCATTCCAATAGCACAAGCCTGTAAAGAGACTGATGGTTGCGATAACCGGTACGGCAAGCGGAAGCATCACCTTCCAGAAAATGGTGAACTCGCTTGCTCCGTCAATCTGTGCCGCCTCAATAAGGGAATCCGGAATGCTGTTCTGATAGTAGTTCTTCACCAGAATAACGTTGAAAGCACTTACCAAATAGTTCGGAATAATCAGGGCCCACAGGGTATTCTTGATATGGAAAATCTGGGTCCACATGATGTAGCTTGGTACAATACCGCCGTTGAACAACATGGTAAAAAATACGAAGAAGGCTAATACATTGCGATATTTAAAGGATTTTCTTGCCATTGGGTAAGCCAACATTGTTGTAATTAAGACACTAAGGGTGGTTCCCACACCGGTTACCAGGAAGGAGATTCCGTAGGATCGTCCGATGGTAACGCCCTGTTTTACCATGTAGTAATAGGCATCTGTACTCCACTGCTTCGGGAAGAAGGAGTAACCGTCCCGAATCAGTGTGGTCTCTTCCGTGAAGGAAGCCAGTACAATTAGTAAAATCGGTAAGATGGCTGCCACCGTAAACAGTACCAGTACGATGGTTGCTACCCGATTGAATTTCTTACTCTCCGTCATGATGTTTTTCCATCCTTCCTAGAATAATGCGTTATCGGAATCAATCTTCCGAACGATGGTATTGGCAATCATTACCAGTACGAAGCCCACTAAGGACTGATACAGACCTGCTGCAGCAGACATTCCTACGTCATTTAACTCCATCAAGCCACGGTATACGTAAGTATCGATGGTCTGTGTGGTGGCGTAGATTGCACCGGAATTCTGCGGTACCTGATAGAACAATCCGAAGTCAGAGAAGAAGATTCGGCCGATTGACATCAGTGTCAAGGTAATGATGGTTGGCTTCAACATCGGAAGTGTCACCTTGATGATCTGCTTCAGCTTGGTTGCTCCGTCTACGGCTGCCGCTTCGAAAATGGACTTATCAATTCCGGAAATAGCTGCGGTGTAGACGATGGACTGATATCCGATGTTCTTCCAGATGTATACGATCAGTAAGATCAGCGGCCATGCGCCCTCTTTTGCATACCAGGAAATGGGATCCAATCCCAGACCACCAAGAATGGTGTTGTTAATAAAACCGGTCTCGGAATTTAAGAATGCGTATGCGATGTATCCGATGACAACCCAGGAGAGCATATTCGGAAGTAACATGGCTCCCTGGAACCACTTCACACGCTTCCGCTCACCCAACTCGCAGATGAACACTGCCACTAAGATGGAGAGCACGGTTCCGATAATGATAAACGCTACGTTGTAGAGAATGGTATTCCTTGTCATAATCCAGGCATCCTTGGTCTGGAAGAGGAAGCGGAAGTTCTCCAATCCGCACCATTCACTGCCGAAGATTCCTCGGAAGAAACTAAAATCCTTGAATGCAAGGAAAATTCCCATCATCGGTATGTAGTTGTTGATGATTAAATATGCGATTCCGGGCAACGCAATCAGTAAAAGCGGTAAATCCTTCCACGCTTTTTTCTCTTTGGCTGCGCTCCGCGCAACTGCATGTTCTGTCTTCGTCATAATCTCCTCCAAAATGTTCTCCGGCGGGAGGGCCGCCGGAGAAAAGTGCTCTTAAAGAGTATTATTTGTTGTTTGCAAGCCACTCATCCAACTGTTCCTGCTTGCCATCCAAAATATCCTGGTATCCTGCATCCTGTAATGCAGATACGAACTTGTCGATCTCGGTATCCGGATCCAAGCTTCCGCAGTAAAGACCTGCTAAGTACTGCTGGATTACGTTGGTTACTGCAGTGTACTGGGTCTTGTATGCATCAGAGTCAAAAGTGAAGCCCATAGCAGGAGAGGTCTTCGCCTTCTCGTTCTGCTCTAACTCCCACTTCAGGGATTCCGGATTGGTTCCTGCGGTTGGGTACATTAAGAAGAAGTTACCCAAAGTTCCGCAAGACAACTGTGCGGTATAAGGTACGGTGGTTGCATCCTCACCTTCCGGATAAGATACGCTGCCGTCTTCGTTCAATACATAGTCTCTGCCTTCGATACCGTAGATTAACAGGTTAATTACATCTGCATCGGTATAGGTTAAGTTCAAGAACTTCATTGCTGCTTCCGGATTCTTGGTAGTAGAAGCAATCATCCAGCTTACTGCATTTACATCAGAGGTAGACAGATAAGCATCACCAATCATCTTCGCTGCGATTGGGTTGGTTCCGCACTGTGCCTGAAGGCTAGCTGCGGTATCTGCTTCCGGATAGCTGTATGCTGCAATGTAAGCGAAGTAGTTGCCACTGGTCATGCACTCTGCTGCGGTGCTGGTAGTGGTTGCTGCATCCTTCATTACAAGGCCTTCGTTGTACCACTGACGGGCAAGCTCGCATTTTTCACGGAACTCCGGTGTAGAATAGAAATCTACAACAGTCATATCATCGCCCATCAAAACACCCTTCGGTGAATAGAAGTCGTCGGTCAACCAGTCTACGTTATCCCAAACAACGTTCATTCCGATCTGTCCCTGCTGTACAGGAGCAAGTGGTGTCATCTCCGGATGTGCCTCTTTTACGGCACGAAGTACGTCGGTAACATCCTCAACGGAGTTGACTGCGCTCATGTCTAAGCCAAGTTCCTCTGCGATGTCCTGACGATAAATAATCATTGGGGTAAGGGCGATTGGCTTCATGGTAGGAATACCATATACCTTGCCATCCTTGGAGCAAGCCTGCAACCAGTTCTCACCAACCAGTTCCTTGGTCTCGCTGCCGTACTCATCCAACAGATCTGTGATGTCATAGGTCATGTCGGTAGATACGCAGGTATTGAAGTTACCAAGGCTCTCGAAGATATCGATCTGCTCGCCGCCCTGAAGTGCTAAGCTTACCTTGCTGGAGTAATCGGCAATTCCGATTGGCTTCAAGGTTACTTCTACACCGATCTTCTCACGGGTAATCTCATTGATGGCTTCTTCCACGGTATCCAAATCCTCTTCGGATGGGATGTTGTTGAAGGTGCAGTATGCGTAAGTTACCTGATCGTAACCGCTGTCAGAGGCTTTGCCGCCGTCTTTTGCGCCACCGCATCCCACAACCGTAAGGGCCATGGTTGCTGCCATAAGAGCTGCTATTAGTTTCCTTCTCATCTTATATATCCTCCCAGATGTTCTCACGCCCTTTTCATTGGCGTTTTCGTTTTTCACTGTATTCATTATATTTTTTCGCCATGGGCATCTCTTTAAAAAAACAGATGCGTTTTTTCAAAAAACGGAGAATGGCTTATACACCACTCTCCGTTTTTCGAAACTGACTCGGGGTACTTCCCGTATATTTTTTAAATAAGGTGGAGAAGTAGGTGAAGTTATCGAATCCTACTTCCGTTGCAATATTGCTGATGGCTTCGTCGCTTCCAAGGAGGAGCTTCTTGGCTTCTTGGATGCGGTATTCGTTCAGGGCATCCTTGATGCCTACGCCCCGCTCCTTGCGATAACTCTTGTTCAGATACTCGCCGTTCATATGGAAGAACTCGCCCAACTCGCCGGTGGTAATCTCCCTGCGGTAGTTCTCCCGGATGTAGCGGTCCACCTTGTCTGCCAAGGTTTCCTTCTGTTTCGTCTCAGCGATTACATCCAGGGCACGCTCCACCAGATAATTGGAAAAGCGAATCATACCCATGGTGGAACTCTGAGCATTTCTGGCCAGCACCGAGAGATCCTCGTCAAAAAGATCCGTTACGGAAATGCCGGCATCTCCCAACACCGTGTACACCACCTGGGATAACTCCCGGTACATGCGACGTAAGTGTTCACCGGTCAGCCCCCGGTTATGCCCGTATTCATCCAGCGCGGATTTCACCAGGCTTAAAAATCCGAATTTGTCGCCCTTCTGTAACAGGCTTACCATCTCCGCCACCGGAAGCATTTGATGGTCGATGCTGTCTGCTGTCGGTACATCCCGAAGGAAGTAGGTACTTCCGTAACCCGGAACATACTGCTGAAAAGAATCCTTGCAGGCACGGAAGGCCTTGGCGAATTCATCAATAACGGTAGGTTCCGTTACACACATGGTAAGGGTTGCCTTGAATAAGCTGTGGAAACGTTCTTCCAACGCCTTGGTGCGATTCTGTATCACGTCCTCATCTGTTGCATCTACAACAGAAGCCAACAGCATCTGTCCTTCGTCCCGGAAGAGCACCACATTGCCGTCATCGGCACTTCCGCAGAGAATCTCTCCGTGAATATTGGTGACGATGAAGTCGAAGAGCTCCTGTCGCACCGTCTCAATATCCCGCTCCATCTCCGTTACTCTGGAGATAATCAGCGTATAAGGATGCTGGGGATTTTGTGGTAAATCCAACCCTTTTAATTCTTCCTCTGTTCGATTCGGACGAAGTGTATCTTCTGATTCCAATCGATGGCGGAAGAAGCTTAAGCGCACCTGGCGCATGTTGCTGGCCAGCCACTGGCCCTGGTTCTCGCTGGCTTTTTTTGCAAGTTCTTCCCGGCGCTTCGCTACAATCTTCTGTAGGGTTGCTTCCATAATGACCGGATCAAAGGGCTTCAGCAGATACTCCGATGCATGGAGGCGCACCGCATAGGTGGCGTAATCAAATCGCTCGTGACTGGTCAGAAGCAAGAACTCTCCATCCTGCTTCTGTTCCCGGAACCAACTTAAGAGATCTAAGCCGCTGCCCTTCGGCATCTCAATATCGCTGATGACAATATCGATGGGATGGGCCTCAATAATCTTCTTGGCACCGGCGATGTTATAGGCCGTATAGACCCCTTCGATGCCCAAGGCCTTCCAGTCCATATTTTGCTCAATGACTTCCACGGTGGTGCGGTCGTCATCTACAATAATTACATTCATAAAACCAATTCTTCCTTCTTGCTCTCGGCCAATTCGTTCACGGTCTCAGCAGGGATTTCAAAGATGTTCAGGCAACCGTGTGGCTGCACATTCTCAATGGTAAAGAGGCCTTCCTCTTCGTACATAAGCGTTAACATCCGGCGAATACTCCACAACCCCACGCGGGTTCCGTCGGCACTGGCAGCACCCTTGGGGTTAGCGAAGTCGCTTAACACGCTCTCCGGATATCCGCCGCCGTCGTCCTCGATTTCCAGGTGCAGATACTTTTTCCCATTCCGCTCTTCCTCGCGAGCCGAGATTAGGATGGTTAGGGTCTTGCCCATTTCCACCGCATACTTGTACTCGTTCTCGATGATGGTATGAATCATCAGCTGTGGAATCTTCCACTCCATCAGGTCCTCTGCAATCTGGGTGTAGTAGAAGACACAACCCGGATATTTTAGCTCCTGCATCTCGAAGTAGTTCTTCACATGGCGAATCTCCTCCGCCAGGCTTACCGTATGCAAGCCTGCCTTGAACATGTAACGCACGTTCTTGGACAGGGCATCAATGTATTTTTGAATCTCCGCATTTTTCTGCTGCATGCTCAGTCCCGATATGGTGGTCAGCGCATTTAGGAAAAAGTGCGGGCGTATCTGCAATCGAATAGCGCGAAGCTCCATCTCACTTAAGGAGATTTGCTTCTCGTAGGTTGCGATTTTTAACTCCATGACTTCGTCCATCAAGTCATTGAAGGTATTTTTCAGCATGGTAAATTCCAGAGTCTCATAGGCATCCGCAATGCGAATATCCAGATCTCCTGCCTGCATGCGGCGCATGTGATCCTGGATGGACTCCATGGGCAGAAGCACTGCACGTCGGATATAGCGAATGATAAGGGTTGCCATGATCACCGTCAAGAGGGCCATAAGAAACAGCACCACATAACCGTATCGGATCTGGTAAATCAATCCCTGCCGGGTGGCCACCGAATAAATCTGCAGACCGTCGATAGTATCCCGCAATTCTACGTTGTAGCTGGAGATACTGATATCACTAATCTTGCCGCCTACCTCCGCAGCCACCAGGTCACCGTTCACGCCACAGATAGTGCCGTTCTCATCCGTTACCACCACATCCAAATCCCGGATGTGCTCCCCGGCGTCGGTTCCCATCAGCTTATCCAAAGAGATAAAAATACCGGCGCTCCAGCCTTGCCAAGCGTACATTCGATAGACATAATCCTCTCCCCCGAGAGATGTGATACTCCACATGGAGCTATGGCCGTCCTCTGCTGCATCCAGCATGTGGGAACGAATGGCTTCCTTGAATTCATGGGTGACGCTACCATCGTAGCTCTCCAGGCAGGTATCATAGGCACTGGCTGCTACTACCAAGGCGTCAAAGTTGTTGTCTGTTGCAATCTCATTCTGCAATAGATTCAGCGTACGCACCGAGGCATAGAATCGATTCTCCTCGGAGGAAGCCTGGAGGAGCCTTAGGTCCGAATTATCATAGACGATGCGTCCTAAAATCTTGTCACCATCCTGCAACACGTCCTCCACCGCTCCGGTATAGAGGTTCATGTAGTTGGTAACCATGGTTCCGGTAGTACTCTCAGCCGCACGCAGCACAACCCACACCACCACGTTCAGTAGCACCAGCAATACCGCTACTTGGGCAATCAGTAATGCAATTGTCTTTTTTATGAAGGATGTTTGTTTTTCCATATGGTCCATTTTATATGGTCCCAGGGGACGGGGTCAACGGTCCATTTTATCCCACCTTCTCAATGCACCCATTCAACTGTTCCACGATATCGGCCTTCTCATAGCCTTTGCCGATGAAGACCACCTGGTTATAGCGGTCCCCGTAGGTCTCGTCCCAGTCATCCTTGATATCCGGAAAATCCGCAACAACGCGGTCCAGTTCTTCCTTTGGCCATGCAGAAATCCATGCGGACACCTCGGTGATGGAGGCGTTACGACCGGCCTGCTCAAAGAGTTGTACATGATTCCAATCGTCGGAAAACCAAATGTATCCCTTGGTGCGAATCAGTTCCTCCGGGTACATCTCCAGGAAATTCTCAAAGGCCTTCCGGTTGAAGGGACGACGCTCTTCAAATACAAAGGAGGAAATGCCATACTCGTCAACACAAGCCTTCTCATCGTCATGCTCGCAATTATTCAGCGCTCGCTGCACCGCACTGTAGGCTTCTACCTCATCAAAATCAAAATCTTCCCGATTCAGAAGTACATCCAAATCCACGTTGCCGTTGACGCAGGTAATCATCTCCGCTTCCTGCTGGATGCCGCGCAAGCCTTCCTTCACCTCGGCCAACTGCTCGTCCGTAAGCAAATCGATCTTGTTCAAAATCATAACGTTGCAAAACTCGATCTGATCCAGCACCAGGTTGATGACATCGCCGCCTTCTCGCTCGTCTTCAGACATCAAATCATGCAAAAATTCACGATAAATGCGATCCACATCCACTACGGATACCACGCTCTTTAAGTATACCCTGGTATCTTCTGTCATCTCTTCATAGTTTAAAAATGCGCCGGCAATAGAGGATGGCTCACTGATTCCGGATGCTTCCACGAAGATTGCTTCTATGCTGTGGTCTTGGGACAATCGCTCGATTTCTGCCATGAACTCATCCCTCAAGGTACAGCAGATGCATCCGTTCTGCATCTCCACCATCTCCACCTGAGCCACCTGATTACCGGTTTTGTCAAGAATGGAAGCATCAATATTAATACTACCCATATCATTGACTATCAAGGCGATTTTTCGTTGCTCCTGCTTCAAAATATTCTGCATCAGTGTTGTTTTCCCGGAACCGAGGTATCCGGTAATGACGACGATTGGTACTTCTCTTGTAGACATATTCTTTCCTTTCTTTACAAACAAAAATGAGAACCATTCTCAATTATAGAAACAGAACAAATTTCTGTCAATAAATTTGAGAATGATTCTCACTTTTAAATATGATATGTCTTCACCTGCGGTATCCCGTCAAGTTCTTCTTCATCCCGGGTTGCAATGAGAAGCGGGCGGCTTCCGCGGCATTCTAAGATGTATGCCAGTGCCTTGCTGCGTTCTTCGCTACTCATGCCACGAAACGGATCATCCAACACGAAGAAGTCCGCCGGAACGACACATGCTGCCACGATTTCCACCCATCGCTGCTTTGCCTCGCTTAGTTCTCCTGCTGCCACCTTGCATTCTTCCGGTGTCAAAAGAAGCTGCAACAGCTCCGCCGCCTGACTCTTTCCGATTTTCCGATAGGCCTTGTGCACGTTCCAGATAGCATTCTTCTTAAGATTCAGCTGTCCTTCTTGGCTAACATATGCGCTTCGCAAGGTAGGATATTTGTAATCCCCCATCCGATGTACGCCACCGCCGTCCGGCCGTTCTGTTCCCATGAAGATTTTTAAAAGTGTTGTTTTTCCAACATCTTCCGTCCCTACAATTCCATAACACCCTCCCCATTCAATGGAGATGTTCTTATGTTCTAAGACGTTGCGTCCGTTGTATGCTTTTGTAATATCTTCCAGTAAGATTGTCATGTCATTCTCCCATTCAAAATATATTCCAACTGAACGTCAAATGGTTCCGCCTCTGCCAAAATCTCATTAATCTCCTCTGCATGCTTACAACCAAGTGCAGCGTAAGCTGTCTGTGATTCTTTTGAGGAATGACCCGATATGTACAGTTTATCTGCTCCAAGCTGTAGAGCCTCTCCACATGCCATTGCAAAAAGCTTCCTTCCAATGCCCCGGTGCCGATATTCCTCTGAAACCTGAAAGCAGACCAGTTCCACGTAATTCGCTGTTTCGCCAAAAATGTGATGTGATACGGTTACGAAGCCAATAATTCGCTCACCATCAAATGCGCCAAAACCTGTTTGATCCTGGTTCATATGCTGAACTATATTCTCAGCGATTACCCGGCACTGTTCTATAGTCCAGTCTTCGATAAAGGGATTAGGCACAAGTACCCATTTATTATCCACTTCTCTCCAGCACTCAGTAACATCCTGATGGCGGACAAAAGAATCCAGCGAATGTGCGTTAAAACAATTGTCATCTAATCTCTTATATTTCATTTCCAATCTCCTTCATACCTGGTACCATGCGAAAGGAGTACCCCATCAGTCATCTCCACCTTACCTTGTATTATTCGCAATACATACATATTGTTCCCTTTGATACCTTAAATCCGTTCTTTTCGTAAAACTTATACGCTGGTGCTTACTCACTTGTATAAAGAACAATGCCAGCAAGTCC
>JAEEGF012278300.1_pt1 | contig 11646 bp, 7 predicted proteins | sample 9134171 | NCBI WGS metagenome assembly JAEEGF01 (sample SAMN16246542, study PRJNA631951) | gut metagenome | biome: gut microbiome; feature: rumen; material: AP-attached | host: Bos | place: Iran: Karaj | collected 2018-10 | reverse complement strand
GGAATACTCAATAGTGATATTGCCATTGATGTTAACATATCTATTATGCGTGCCTTTGTAGCACTTCGTCGTATGGCAGCCACTTTACCCAATACAGCATCTGATGTAGCTCAACTACGCAAGGACTTTGAAGAGTTGAAACTGGATATTGAGGATATCATGCGTGATCAGAACGAGATAAACGAAGATACACGGCTTCAACTAGACGCCATCAGCACCGCATTAGCTGCACTGCAATCCAAAGAAACAAAGCAGAAACCTAGACGCAAAATAGGGTTTATTCAAGACGAGGAATAATCAACTTGCAGAATAAATTATTTAAGTTAATTCCTGTCCAAAATCAAGTTTTTTTTTGCTCAAAAACAAGTCCAAAAAGAATTCAGCCTCCAAACCCGTCGCATTTACGCTGAATTCGACCCGTATTCAGCGTGCAAACCATCCGTATTCAGCTTTCATGCTCAAAGCAAAAAAAGCGAAGCCATTGGCCTCGCTTTTCCATCTCAAATATGATAGATATTACTTGATAAGCACCTTTCTAACAGTTCCATCACTCATGCGGATAATGTTCCCATTCGTTGGTATGATTTCATATTGACATCGTTTTTTACAACGCCACCTTAAATGTGCGGGTATCTGTCTTTACCAGATAAATGTTGTTTGGCTGAAGGGGAATTGTAGTCTTGCCATAAGAAGCGACCACAGAATTCACCATCTTGCCGTCAGATGTATATATGTATGAGTTTACGGGGTCGCCTTCATTATGGATATAGATGGTAGAGGCACTTGCCGTTACGCTTAATTGAGAATGAGTTTCGACTTCGTTTACCATATCTATCTCATCCTGATCCATTTCAAAGATAACACTAAGCTCAGAATCACCTTCCAACAAGGGAGTGGTATAAGAGTCATCCGTTATATTTGCCGTTACATCAGCTCCGTTAAATGATACGCTACTTACTTGCCAGCCTTTTTCTGTTTTTATATTGAAGGTATAGCTGGTTTGTGTATTGCATATCATCTCCAAATAGCCACCTATGGCACTCTTTATGGCGAGCACACACTTTTCTGGTTCATCTTTAGATGTACGAATGCGTGCAAACTTCCCCCATACATTGTCTTCCTTATACAGTGCTTCTGACCCCTCTGGTACATATAACACAGCATAATATGCATTGTCCGTAAATGCTTTGTTAAATGCAATTGGCGGCTCCGGGTTCTTTACACGGACTTCCTCCAATTTATCACATCTACCAAAGGCATAATCTTGTATCCTTTCAATTTTTTTCCCAAAAACGATGCTTGTAACCTCTTTACTATCGTAAAATGCACGTTCCCCAATACGTTTTATATCATCTCCAAACGTATATTCCTTCACTTTGCTTCCAAATAACGAACAAAGATTATTATCATATGAATATGTAGCAGAGGTGATAGCATTTGAATTTAATACGACAGATGTCAGGCTGCTGCAGTTTTGGAAAGCATAACTGCCAATACTCGTTACACTTTCTGGTATAGTAATAGAAGGTAGGGCATTGCAACCATAAAAGGCATAACCGTCTATCGACGCCACACAATCAGATATAGTGATAGATGTTAGGTTTCTGCAATAACAGAAGGCATAACTACCAATACTCGTCACACTTTCCGGTATAGTAATTGACGTCAGACTGCTGCATCCATAAAAAGCTTGACTACCGATACTCGTTACACTTTCTGGTATGGTTGAATTCTTACACCCCACCAAAAACATATTGGTACCTGTCTCGATGATGGCATTACAATTATCACGAGAATCATATATAGGATTACCAGGAATCACAACTATTGATTCGAGACCGCTACAGTTGGAGAAGGCATAACTACCAATACTCGTCACACTTTCTGGTATGGCGATAGCAGTCAGATTGTTGCAACCATAGAAGGCATAGCTGCCAATATTGTTGACGCCTGAAAGATTAACACTTCGAATAGATGTTCTGTAATTATACCAAGGGGCTGGATTATCATCATGATGAATCACAAGGTCATAAGAAGGAGTAAAATTATTATTAAACCAATAATTACTCATATTCGAGTAAATCCCATATTGGCTATTATAAATCTCAAGCAGTCCTGACTCAGTGTCCAACTTCCATTGTACGCTTTCTCCGCAACTGCCAGAATATATTTCGGCATGGGAGACAGCTGGTAAAAGCAATACCAAAAGGCACAACAGCCCAGTTCTTTTCAGAAAAGATTTCATTATTGATTTGATGTTAATAGTTCTTTCTTTAATTTGTTCTCTTCCACCAATGTACATGTGTTATGGAGGCATGTATATTTTTGTATAATCGCTGCAAAAGTACAATTAAATTCTAATTCGTACCAAGAAAGACGTTGTTTTTCTTACGAAATGCATTAGGCGTTAGGCAAAAAACAGTTTTAGCAATATGGCCTTTCTCTCATAGTAACATGCCGTTTCTCTAATAAATATGCGACCTGCGAATGAAGGCTGATGGCGGATGAAAGATGTGTATTGAAATTATCGATTTTTCGCAAAATAGGTAATATATACCCCGACAGGCTCTGATGGCCGATGGTTATCGCGCTGAAGGCACGGTATATGTTTGTGCAACATGTACCTTTCATGTACCTAACATATACCTGACATCTCAGCCAAAATCTTGAATCATGAGGTACATGTGGGGTACATGTAGGGTATATGTTAGGTACATGTTTTGACAACATGTACCGTCTGATAAGAACGATAACCATCGGGGGGAAAGCCTTGTTGAGGTATATGTTGACAATTAATGATAGCAATACTAGATTTGGACTCTAGCTTCAACTGTTGTTCTGTAAAATAATTTGACAATTGCGATATTAGCCTCGCCTTCATCAAAACGCTGTCAGGCATAAAATTATTGCTCCCTCACTAGGGCGCAAAATTTTCCTAGTGAGGGAGCAAATTTTCTCTGGCGTGGCAGTAAAATGAGCCAGAAAACGAACTCAGGAATAATCCTTACAATTTTATTCCTTGGCTGCAATTCTCTCTAAGGTCTGATATACTTGCATCAGACCGCGGGGAACGTGGAAGCATCCCTTCCACTTGCCACCCTTCAGGGTCAATAGCACCTCGCCTCTTCGGTTCAGGTAACCAAACCATTCGGGATATTCCGGATCCATGAAGTGACTCCAGACGTATTCATGAATGCGCATGAACCAATCCAGGCATTCCTTGTTCCCTGTCAGCTCGTAGCCCTTTATCATGGTGATAAGGGTCTCTATGTGTACCCACCAGAGTTTCTGATCCCACTCCAATTGCTGCAGGGGACGTCCCAGTCTGTCCATAAAGTAGAAGATGCCTCCGTACTCCTTGTCCCAACCATATTCTGCTTCACGCAGGGCAATATGTACGGCTTTCTCTATAAGATCCTTGCGCCCCAGACGCTTGCCTAAGTCCATAATGAACCACATGGCCTCTATGGCGTGGCCGGGATTCAGTACACGTCCTTCGTGGCAATCCACCAATTTGCCGTCCTTGCTCACGTTTTCGACAATCAAGTCAAGCTCGGGACGATAAAAGACATCCAGCACCTCGTGCAGACAGATATCGATGGTTTCTTTCAGGAACTTCGGGTCGAGCAGATCCTCTATTTCCAGTGCCACATTGCAAAGTATCATGGGCAGGGCAAAGTCCTTCAGGGCACGTGCTCCTGGGGCAGCTTTACTCCACTTGCCTTTGGGATTGTTACGTTTGGAGAGTACAATATCAAAGGTCTTCTTGGCAATGTCGGCATACTCCTGCTTTCCTGTAGCCTTGTACAACTGACCAAAGGCGATGACGGCGAAGGTATAGGAGAAGATGTTGTAGGGCTCTACCAAGGGACGTCCCTGTCGGTCTAACGAGAAGTACCAGTTCAACTGACCGTCGTGGCCGTACTTCTTCAGGAACTCGGCACCCTGGATGGCTGCATCCAACCATTCCTGTTTTTTCTCTACCTTATTATATAAAGTAGCCAGCATCCACACTTCACGACCCTGAAGCCAAATGAACTTGTCGGTGTCGTACACTTCACCGTTACGTTCTATGCAGGTGAAGTACCCACCATATTCCTTGTCTATACTATTCTGCATCCAGAAGGGCATCACCCTGTCCCGCAGTTCGCTCTTATATTGAGCAGCCAATTTCTTAAAGTCCGGTTTCATGATATTTACTATTTGACGATTTACTATTTACAATTTATTTACGATTTATCTCCCCTCGCCTTTAGGAGAGGGGCTGGGGGTGAGGCTGGAGGTGGCTAATGCAACTAGTACGCTCACCACAATTCCTGTTGCACCGAAGAGGAAGAAGTTAGCATCCGTGAAGAGGTACATCAGCAGTACCACCACCTCACCGACGATGAAGCCCGTCAGTGCCGACCAACCCTTGATACGCGGGAAGAAGACAGCCATCACGAAGAGGCCGCCCAAGCCGCTTGTCAGCAGTCCCAGTATGGTATTGAAGTAATCCAACAGCGAGGTGATGTCCCATGTGGCCATTAGTAGGGCAATGCCCAAGCCTATCAGACCACTGATGATGCAGGTCCAGCGGGCTACACGTAGTAGGGCGTCGTCCTTGATACTGGGACGGAATCGCTGGATGAAGTCGATGCTGAAGGCTGTGCTGACGCTGTTGATATTGCTGGAGATGGTACTCATGGTTGCTGCAAAGATGGCAGCGATGAGCAGACCTGCTAAGCCTGCTGGCATCTGACTCATCATGAAGTATGGGAAGATCGCATCTCCCTGCTGCATGGTGATGTCCAGGCTCTGCGGATGTGTCTTATAGAAAGTATAGAGACCTGTGCCGATGAAGTAGAAAGCCACAGAGATGAATACGCTCATGAAGCCGTTCACCAGGATGCTTCGACCGGCACTCTTCTCGTCCTTGGTGGTCATGTAGCGCTGTATGACGGTCTGGTCACTGGTATAGGAAATCAGGTTGTTGGCAATGCCGCCGCCCAAGATAGCAACCCAGAAGGTGACACGACGGTAATCCCAACTCCAAACAAAGAGACGCATCTTGTCGTTGTCCACTGCCATCTGCCAAGCTCCCGAGAAGCCTCCTTCTGTATTGCTCCAGAGATATAAGGCTGCGAAGATGGCTCCGCCCACCAGGATACAACCCTGCACTACATCCCCCCAGATGACGGCCTCCACACCGCCCATGGTGCAGTAGATGATGGTAACCAAGCCCATCAGCACGATGCATAGGTAGATGTCTATACCTGTTACGGCTGTCAGTGCCAATGAGGGCAGGTACAGCACCAGCGCCATGCGTGCCACCATGAAGACGCAGAACAGAGCCGATGCCATCAGACGGGTGGCAGCATTGAAGCGTTCCTCCAATATGGCGTAGGCTGAGGCGGCCTTGCTCCGGCGGAAGTAGGGCAGGTAATACCAGATAACGGGGAAGCCCACCAGCGGAATCATCCACAGCATGGGGTAGTAGGTCCAGTCGGTAGCGTATGCTTTGGCAGGTATGGCCATATAGGTGATGGCGCTCAGCATAGTAGCATAGATACTGATGCCGGCTGCCCACCAGGGCACTCGACCGCCACCCTTGAAGAAGTCCTCCGCTCCGTTCTCGCGTTGCATAAAGTAGATGCCCATTCCCAGCATAGCCAGCAGATAGAAAGCCAGCACCGTCCAGTTGGCAAAACCAAAGTGTGTATCGTGTTTTAGTTCTATGCGTGAGACCTGTGCCGACCGTATGCCTGGCATTGTCTCGCCACCGCTGTAGAACCAGCCTCCTTCGAATGGTGTCAGTGCAGCCCCTGCTCGTGCCAGTGCCGTATCGCCGGAGAAGGTAGTCCAGGAGTCGGTAATGGTATGGTACACCAGCACATCCTTGCGGAACTTGTACCAGGCCGGTTCGTGGCGCAAGTACAGGCTGTCTTGCTGTCCCTGTATGGCCGACAGGAAGATGTCATAGTCCACGCCGCCGAAGAACAGAATGTGGCTGTACCCGCAGGTTGTGGCGCAGGAGCCGACGATGGCCTGCGGTCCCATTGAACATTGAACATTGACCATTGAACATTGTTCTATGATGGCGGGAGCCGTTTCCTGCCATTCGAGCGTTTTCAGGTTCAGTCTGAGGCCATGCAGATAGACAGAGGCACTTCCCCAAACGGGGAGCGGGGAGGGGGCTGTGTATCCTCCGAAGATGTACAGCGCCTTCCCTTCGGGAGCATTCTGCACAGCCATGCAGGGTTGGAGTCGTCCTGCTTCAGGCAGTTCGCACAGCTTCACCCATTCCTTGCCGTCGGGCCAGTCCAGGGCATATACATCCTTGTTGGGGACACCATTGCTCTGTCCGCCTGCCACAAATATCCTGTCCGTTCCATAACATGCTGCAAAGTTGTCAAGTGGCTTAGGCAAGTTTGGGAGAGGTTTTTTGAATTTTGAATTTATTGATTTTGAATTCTCGAAAGTGGTTTCGGCTTCCGAACCACTTTCGGAGGTCCCCCCAATAAAAACCGTCCCCTCCGGCACCGCTACGCTGGCACCGTATGCCTTGGGGTAGAAAACCTTCTGTCCGCCGTCGGCACAAGGGATGCCGGGGAAGTTACAGCCTCCCCATGTAACCAGTTTCCCGTCCTGAATACCGGCAAAGTGGCCAGAGACGGCGCGTGGCATATCCTTGTCCTTCGTTACTGTAATGACGTTCTGTCCCTGGCAAAGTGCCAGAAAGAGGGTAAAGAATACGAAAAATAAAGCCGTTTTCTTTATCATGGTATTATTGTAAATTTTTATGCTTGTATTCCATATGTATCTGTTTCTGCGTACAAATGTAGTGATTTATTTTGAAAAAGTGCTAATAACGATACATTCTTTTCTTCTTTGTCCAAAAGAAAGTTCTTTTTGAAAGAAAGCCGCGATTAAGTGAGTGAGTGCGATGCCTGCATCGGCACTCCCGAGCATGAGCAGCTTTCGCTCTTCGGGTGAGCTATGGTTATAAAAAGAGACACAATCTGATTCCCTTCACTTGTTATTACCTTTGGGTGAAATGATGCCTAATATATAGGCTCTCTTCTCATAGGCAGATTCTTTATTTATCTATAACTCTGTGGTTCTGTTGGAAGCTGACAGGTGTCATACCTATGTAAGTGCGGAAGATACGGTGGAAATATTCCCGACTATTGAAACCGCAATGGTCGGCAACGGCCTCAGAGGTCCAGTCGGGATGTTCCAGCAATACAATTTTGGCTTCCTCTATGCGCAGGGTGGTTATCCATTCGCTGTATTTTAGGTTCTTATTCCTCAGCCAGGCCGAGAACTGATATTGCGGTATACCAAGACTTGCTGCGGCGACAGGGAGCTTCAGGTCTCGTTTCAGGTAGCATTTGTCCTTCAGCCACTGCTCGACAATACGGTCTATGCGCATGGATTGTTCTTCAGACATATCTGCTGTATTGTCAACTGTTGAGGCTTTTTCGCATTCTTCCTCTTCCTCGTTTTTCTCAGCTTCCTCCAATCTCTTGGGGGCGGAGCTTACCACATAGCTGCAGAAATTGTCCACCGTATAGAAAATGCTGGCAAAGAAGAAAAGTCCATACACTGCCAACCACGCTCCTGATCCGAAAATCAGTATGGGAACCATCAGCGCCAGCATCACCAGGATGATAACACTCAGCCGCATCCAGGTCAGCATACCTTCCATATCGCGGTCGTAGTAGTTCTGCAGAGAACGTTGCATAGCTCGCAAATTCACAGTATGGCGCCAGGCATAATGGCCTTGCATGGTAGCATATAGTATAGAGCATATGATTTCTGCTATCTGGATTTCAGGTGTTTCAGACAGTAGTGGTTCTCCGTCTATGGCAGCTGCAACACCCAGCAGTATTGTGCACAGGATCCATGTGATTCCCCCAATCCATCGGTCTATAGGTTTCAGTCGCCCCTTACCCTGCAGGTTCAGCACCGCCATGGAAAGCATCCATGAAACGGGGATAAACAGAGTCAGATTCAGCATCACAGCCTGGGTAACACCCATGGCACGCAGGTGCCAGATGTACTGCAACAGGAACTGCACACCCAACAATATGGTACTGCCCGCCATAAGTATGCGGGCCTTGTTTACCAAGGGGTTTAAGGCTACCTTGTTGGGTAGCATTAAAAGCTTGAATGTGAGTAATGCCATCAGGATGATGGCTGTGAATTGCATGTTCTCCATTCTGTTTACTTATATGCTGCAAAGTTAATGTTTTTTTTGTGTAAACAGGGTAAAAGGTGTGTAAATTCTGTTAATTTTCACACCCTATTCTTGAAAATCACACACCATTGTAGTTTTTTTTACACTTTATTATAATGCTGTTGGCGTATCTTTGGGGTGAAAATATTTGTCACAGAAAAATATGGATTTTATTTCATTCATCAAGGAGACTCCCCTCTGGCTCACCATCCCCCTTGCCATTGCCTATCTGGCTACGTGGTGTCTGGTCATCTGGGTTGTTATCCGAATGTTCCGCAAGAAATAAATCAACCAAAATAATATTATATATGAAGAGAGAAACTATCTTTGCATTAATTGCGATGGCATGCATCTCACTTTCCGCATGCTCTGAGAATGAAACAAATGGAGAGTCTACCGTTCAGAACCCTTCTCCCAAGGAGCAGTGGGGACCTACTGCCAAGGGTTCTGACTTTACCGTCCCTCAGTTGCCCGACCTCTATGTCAACTACTGGGAGTACAGCTACAGCGTGGAAGAGAATGCCAACCTAGCCCTGAAAATATCGGGCGAATTCCCCAACTGCCGCTATTTCAGCTTCAGTACTTATAACGATGAGAACGGCGAGGTAATAAGCGGTATGTCTGACTACGAGATGACCCCCGATGCCGGTTGTGTGAATCCCTTTGTTAAGACCTCAACGGGTAAGAATACCTTTACTGTATATATCGTGCCTGCCGCCACCACTGAAGAGCAGATTGCCAAGTTGCCCAGTAAGAATATTATTAAGTTGGGTGCAGGCATCAAGAAAGCTTGTCTCATTATCCGTGAGTACCTGGGTATTGATGAATTCGGTGGTGTAGAGTTGCCAGCCATTCAGGCATATGATATGAACACCATGAAGGAGGTACTGGCTCCTAAGCGCGGTACTAGCAACATGTGGCGTGATCCTGCTCCTTTCCAACCTCAGTGGTTCGATAGTGAGACAGATGTCCCCTTTATGCTGGCTCCACGTGGTAGCTTCTATCCCAACAACGCCACCGATTACCTGTACTGCCGTACAGCTGTCGAGGATAATCAGGTCATGACCTGGAGCTTCATTCCTGCTCCTTATCCCAAGAGTGTTGAGCAGTACGAGGGTGCTCCCTGCCGCTACTGGTCTATGTGTTTCGGTACTCAGTTGGATACCCGTTCTTACTATTCTGTTTATGATGCACAGGCTAACGTTCCCGATGGTCAGAAGGTGACTTTTGTCCTTTGTTTGAAGCAGAATCCCAGGTTGGCAGAGATTGAGCAGGCTGTTGCTGATGCAAAGACCGCCGGACAGTATATCCACCTGATTGTTTGGGACCGTGAACGCCCCTCTTACTTCGGTCCTGAGAAACCCATTGGCAACTGCATCACGGTTATGTACCGCAATATCCTGCCCAATAAGGAATGGGAGCACTCCATGTCTAACATGAAGCCCACCCCCTATGGTGACCCTGTTACCTCTGCCCGTCAGGATCCCGAGCACATGCAGGCTCACCTAGCACTGGGCGAGTATGGACCTCGCGGCACGAAGGTTTCTACCGAAGAGTTCCTCCAGAATATGAATGAATAACAAATAGATGGTTATAGATAATTTAATGAGCGCAAAAACTTTTATTTGTAACACTGCGCGGCCATTTCTGTTACTCGTGCTGATGCTTGTGACTGTTACGGTCCGAGCAGAAGATAAATTGATGTGTGTGGTTGTGTATGAGACAAAAGGCACCACATCGTTCAATCTGACAGAGAAACCCGTCGTAACGTTTGTAGGCGAGGAAGTCCAGCTGGTATCTGGTAAGGTTACTGTGCGCTATGCACTGGATGGCTATCTGAAGATGACCATAGAGGAAAAGACGACGGATATCAAGCCTATTGCGGACGATTCTTTCCGTATCACAGAGGGTGAGGTGAAAGCTTACGGATGCCGGCAGTTGTCTCTCTATACCGTCGATGGCAAATGTGTGGAGACTGCCACTCCTGGCAAGGACGGCACAGCAACCCTCTCTACAGCATCCCTGAGAAAGGGTGTTTACCTTGTAGTAACAGAAAGTAAATCATTCAAAATCTTAAAGAAATAATGAAAAAGCATCTTGTCATGGCTTTGCTTTGCCTGTGTGGCATGGCACAACAGGTTTCAGCCCAAGGGTATTATCTCTACAAGAATGGACAACGACAGTCTTATCGTGCCAACGAGATGGATAGCCTGGTTTTCTATAAGACAGAGGAAAATCCTGCTCAGGAACCCGAAGAGGAAGATTCCGGCCAGGATCCTATGGCCTCAAAGAAGGCAACTCAGGCTACGGCTGACAAGAACAAGCAGTGGTATACACGCCTGGATTTCGAAGATCAGGCTGAGTTGGAGAATGCAAAGCGCGGACTTATTGAGGCTACCCCAGACCTTGTTATCAAGAATTCTAACGGTGAGGTTTGGAACATGGCTGAGTTCAAGTTTGTGCAGGAAGGTGGCGAGGCTCCCTCGACCGTTAACCCCAGCCTTTGGCGCAACACTCTCTGCAACGTACAATGTGGTCTTTTTAAGGTGTGCGAAGGCATCTATCAAGTGCGTGGCTACGATATGGCCAACATGACGTTTATCAAGACGAAGAGCGGAGGCTGGCTGATCTTTGATGTGCTGATGTGTAAGGAGGTTGCCGAGGCTGCTCTGGATATCTTCAAGCGCAACGTAGATGCCAATCCCCGCATTGTGGCTGTCCTTATCAGCCACAGTCATGCTGATCATTATGGCGGTGTAGGTGCTATTGTCAATGCCCAGAACATTGCCGATGCCTCCCTGCCACTGGATCAGCAGTTGCAACCCGGTAAGATTGCCGTCATCACATCAGAGCATTTCATGAAGCATGTTATTGCCGAGAATGCCTATTGTAACGCAGCCATGTCACGTCGTGCTGGCTATCAGTACGGAGCCAACCTGCCCAAGGGCGCCACTGGCCGCATGGCTATGGGTATCGGTATGGGACAGAGTACCAATTCGCCCGTTACCCTCATGCCTCCTACTTTCGAAGTTGCAAAGGATACCACTCTTACCATTGACGGGCTCACCGTTACCTTCCAGGTTACCCCGGGCACAGAGGCTCCTACAGAGATGAATGCCTACTTTGCTGACTATCGCGCACTCTGGATGGCAGAGAACTGTACCGGTACCCTGCACAACCTCTATACTTTGCGCGGTGCTCAGGTTCGTGATGCTGAGGCATGGTGCAACTATATCCTGGAGGCTGAGCAGAAGTTTGGCGACAAGACCGATGTGGTTTTCCAGAGTCACAACTGGCCACACTGGGGTACCGAGACCATCCGCGAGTATATGCTGAATACCGCTTCGGTATATAAGTTCATCCACGACCAGACACTGCACTACGTGAATCTGGGTCTTACCCCTACCGAGATCTCCGACACCCTG
>JAEEGF010843841.1_pt1 | contig 11646 bp, 8 predicted proteins | sample 9134171 | NCBI WGS metagenome assembly JAEEGF01 (sample SAMN16246542, study PRJNA631951) | gut metagenome | biome: gut microbiome; feature: rumen; material: AP-attached | host: Bos | place: Iran: Karaj | collected 2018-10 | reverse complement strand
CAGGAGGAATTGGTTTGATGTGGAGAAATATCTGAAACACAATCTTAGATTACGACCTAATGATGTATATGAAGTCATTCGGGCCGACCGGTGAGAATACCGGGAGTTAATACCGGAAGAAAGTCCTTTGAAACTATAAGGACTTTTTTTAATGCCTGACTTTATGGGAAAGGCATTTATATATGCGCGCATATCGTGAGTCAGTCGACGGGCTCACGAAATACAACTGAATATTGGATAACGGAAACGGAAGCATAGCTTAAGAAGGGAGAATCCAAAATCGCAGTGAATGGAACACTGGTGATACGGAGCACCGGTTTGCCTTTCGCTTCCGATTCCGTAAAACACTGTAACTATTAACAAAACTGCGATTTTGGAAAATAATTTTCCCAAGGCGAGCCGACAAAACCCCTGAAGTCCTGAAATACAGTAAACACAAGGGTTTCGAGTTATGTCGCTGTAAGAGTTTTATCCGACAAAACTATGTAAAGGTATAAAGAGTTTTGTCGTTTTTTGCATGATATACTGTTCCTTTAATACATGCCAAAAGGCAGATAGGAGGAACTGTACATGATGGATTTTGTTAAAACAGATCCAGTAGAGAACCAACGGTATGGTGTTTATACCTACAGGACATCTACAGAGGATGGTCTGGTTTATTCCAGATCGTACATAGTCGTGAAGAATGACTATGGAATCATGAGGTTTACGAGGTTGCATGAGTTTGCCGGGTTTAATAACTACAAGCCTATAACCTCGGATGCGGAGGGGAAGCTTTACTACATATGTGGAATGCTGAACTATGTTCTTGTTGAACATGGAAGTGAGTTTGGAGTAAAGCACGTTTTTAAGATTACAACAGATATGCTGCAGAAGTTTTTTGATGCATATGCATATGAAAAGAAGCCGGATGGTGGATTCCGATCAAAAGAAACCATTTGTAGGTGTATATCTGTTGTGACTCATTTTATGTCGAATCTCGCATGGAAGTATGGGAATCAGGTATCAGTCAAGAGAAATGATCTTTACCGTGATCATTTTTATTATGATAGGCAGGGCCGAAAAAAACGTGAAGCCGTGCCGGCGTTTCAAGTTACTGGCATACCTGAGGTAAAGAAGATATTCAGGGAATTACCTGATAAGGCCTTTGAGATCCTCATCCCAATGGCCTTTCGTTATGTAAGGGACATTGCTTTCGGACTTTGTGTTCAGGCCTTTACGGGCCTGAGAGCCGGGGAAGTGTGTAACATGCGACAGGAAGACAGTCCTATAGGACCGGGGGTTACAGTAACTGAGATAAACGGCACGGTTATAGATATAAAGATTGATATAACCAGAGAGGTCAAGATCAGAAAGGATGATGCGGAAGTAGCATATATCAAAAAGGAAAGAGAGCAGCACGTACCACATATGTTCCGTGACGCCTTCTGTGAGGCGTACAGAAAGCATAAGGAATACCTTAGCACACAGAAATACGATAAAAGCTACTGTCCTATGTTTATAAATGAGAATGGCGATGCGATGTCATATGAAGTCTATAGGCAGAGATTTAAGAAGCTTATAAATACGCATCTGAGACCATATCTGATAAAGAGTTCGGATCCTGAATTGAGGTTATACGGACAACTTTTGTATGAGAATGAGCTTGGAACACATTGCTTAAGGCATTGGTATACACAACAGCTCGTTTTAGCCGGAGGAGATATTGGCGAGGTGCAACACTGGAGGGGAGACAGCAATCCGCAGAGTGCATTTGAGTATCTTCAGAATAAGGGTGATATAGCGAAAGAGTTGCAGCGAAGTAACGAAAGGTTACTGGATGTGATCACCCGGAAGTGGGAGGACGATGATGACGGATCTGTTTGAAATGGTGCTGGCTACGGCTGAATCTGAGGATTCAAAATACAGAGATATCTGCCAGTGCAGAGATGATCTGTTGGGGTTTCTTGATAGAAATGAATGGTTTGGTGTTGGGAACATATGGAAAGATGGAAGGTGTTTTGTTGAGGATTACCCAGAAGTTGAATCTAAAATTGCACTGTGGTTGCGAGCGTATCAGCGCTCCCCGGAGGAACGTTTTAAGATACTTCTGGATAAGTATAAGGATGTGTATCCGAACGTATGTAACCGTTTTGAAGAGTATGCGATACGGGAGAAAATTACCGATAAGCCGAGTGGATGGAAAATACTTGACTTCATTTTGGCGCATCTGAATGGAGATGAGCTGGATCAAAAGGATATGGAGTGTATGCTTGCTGAAACATCGAGTTCTCTTCCAATCGTATCTACAAAGATCCTGATGCAGTTCTTCAGTGAATGCAACCGGGATGAAAAATACGGATACATTGTCCATAAGCGTGGGGTGAAGTCGCAGATTAACGAGGCATATTCTTTTATGGATTATAGCCGGATGGCATATCTTGTCTTTAATGAGGAATCCTGGCGGGATAATAAGTTGATCGTAAAGGCGCTGGAATCGAAAAGAAGTGCGGATCTCTGGCTGTATATTGCGGTTCATTTTCTTGGAGCATTAAGAAGTACTGACATAACAAGGCTTCCGGTGCCCGATCTTGTGTATGAGCGGAATCTGACAAGGGATCTCCTTCGGGATAACAAATACCCGGAGAGTGCAGCGGTACAAGTGGCAGAGAACTTTCAGATGCGTCTGAAGCTTATGCCTTATAAGCCTAATAAAACAGGGGATTTTAAAGGTGTGGCGGAAATAAAGCTTTTTATACCGGAATCGCTTAAAACTGCTATGGGGATCATTCTGTCAGTTAAACTCATACATCTTGATGATGACAGGACTCTTGTGACTCCGGTGCAGGATCTCGTAACTGCAAGGAAGTTCTTCGGGGATGATTTTGCTAAAGCGACCGGGAATCGGCGGTTTGCAACCAGAAGGGCAAATAAGGCATATCTACAGGGCATTGAGCTCACGGCAGAAAACGAACCCGGAAAACCTAAGGGATATATGCTGGCAGCATTGGCAAGGAGTCATAAGGGTGGGATAGGTACTCTGCCTGAAATCACGGATGTATATCTTAAGGATGCAGCATTTTCCGGATATAGCCCAGAGTTTATCCTCAGGGAAATGTTTGAGAGAGGGATACTTGGTTTTATCCCGGCTATGATGCTGGAGAAATACGCTGGTGAGACATACAGGAAACTGACCGTATCACAACAGACCGAGCTTATAAAAGTACTCGGGATGGAGGCATATCAGCTTGAAGGCATCTCATACATGGTCAGAGGCGCGATCGATCATGCAAAGGAAATAGTCAGGTGTATGACAAATGAGGAAATACCGGTCGTTTTACAGAATCTCGCAAGTGGATATGCTCCTGGAAAGCAGGAGGAAATGTTTTGTGTGAGGTCGGCCGCCGGATATTGCTGTTGTGATCCTGAGCGGAGCAGTTGTATGGGATGCGGATATGAGGTGTATACAAAGGCTGCATTTCACTTGCTGATAAAAGAATTCGTGAGGATAACAGAACAGAGGGATGCCGCTGCGGGAAATGATCGAGAACGATACAGGTGGATACTTGAAAAGGGACTTATGCCATATATCACGGAAACGATCGAGAGTTTTCCGATCCTGTATCCTGATGCGGATATGAGTATCATTTTAGACTTGTTGGAAAGGGGATTAAAAGATGCTGCGAATGATGACAACTGAAGCACTTGACGGCTATTCCAGGATAAAGCTTGTGAGCAGTATAGATGAAAGAGTCATACAGGAAGCAAGAAAAAAGTTTAATCAGTACTTAATCCGGGGAGTTATATCGCAAGGGAAGTACGACGATGATTGCTGGGTCTTGTATAACGAGGTAAAACATCGAAGTATAAGCTTTACGGTGCCGGATGGAAAAGCGATATCTGATTGGACAGGGTGCAGCACGGAAGCTTATACGGACTATGCAAAAGCCTATATCATGATGGTATTGGGAGAAATGTCGATAGAAACACTGGCAACAATCAGTAAAAACCTGATGACCTTTGGGGCATCGGATTATGAAGATGCCTGCAGATGGGATGTCGATACGGCACATATCCTGCAGTTTATTATGATGATCCCCGATAATGACGGATATCTTGGAAGTGTAGCTGAATATATTGAGGAGAACAGAACTCTTAACAGATGGTGTAAAAGCCCAAGAGAGCTTTCTGACTTTGGAAGTTATCTTCGCTTTGACAGGGAGATCAAACATTTTTGGGAGAGCGCGTCAGACATGCAAAAGAAAAAGTACTTTCCGGTGCATTTGTGGTGGAGACTCACCAGTATACTTCCACTGAGGGCAACGGAGTTTCTTCTTCTCCCGTCGGACTGCATCAGAAGTGAAAATGACAGATATTATCTGACGGTAAGGAGGACAAAGCTTAAGAAGCGCAGGGGCGAGCTTGGGTATACGATTGCGAAAGATTACAGCAAGCATGAGTATGAGATTCCGTATGAAATGGCAGATGAGATAGCTTCATACAGAGCTGCGGTAAATAGCGATCCAAAGCATAGGAAAGATACACTGTTTTCGCCCTCATCAAAGTCTAGGCTTGGTTATCTAACGTATGTGCAGATGAAGAGTCTTCTGGAGGAGTATTGTTGCGAGGTGATGCATGATATCAACTATCCGATAAACATAGGTGACACAAGGCATCTTGCCATGATAAACCTGATTCTCTCTGGGGGATCGCCGGTCATATGCAGGGAGCTTGCAGGGCACGAAAGCATAGATATCAGTGCCAACTATTATGCGAACCTTTCGACTGTTGTGGAGAGTGCTGCATATGATTCCTATCAGATGGGGAAAAATGAGATTGTATTCGAAGGCGATATGAAGATAAAACTGCATGTCCCGGAGAATTCATTTCGCATTGCAGATGGATATTGTGATGCAACAAACATAGCGGAAGGCGATATTTCAGAGTGCATGAAGAATTATAGCCGTTCCGGGAAATTTGCGGAGTGTTATGAATGCATACATTTTTATCCGGATGGAGAAACGCTCAGACTGAAACTGAAGAGGGATGCAAAGGACAAGGTTGATGCGGATGGGCTGTTTCTTATGGAGATAATCGAGCAGGTAAGAAAAGGCAATGGAGCGCAGGAGGATATACAACAGGCCCTTTTACGATTGCAAAACAGCAGTGCGGATTACAGAAGTATTCTTATCAGAGATTGGGAGGGAAAATAACCATGGCAAGACCAAAGAAGGCATCCGATGAGATGCTCGTTAGCATAGTTGAGGAGTATTATTCCGTAGTTGCATGCGGCGACATGGCTAAGATGAAGTTTGCCGCATTTGAAGCATATTCCAGAGAAAAAGGCACTGAGATTAAAGAGCATGTGTTTCGAAGAAACGAGTCGGTTCTTAAGAGATTGAGCGAACTGAAGGACATCACTGATAGTGAGCAGGGACTTAAACTGTCGGTAGGGTACAGAAACCTTGATATTGAAGGTTTCATAAAAGGCTGCAGTTCTATTGAAGAGTTGAAAAGCAAGCTCATGGAACTGGATGGATACTGGAAAGATATCTATGAACGCAGTTCAGCTTATGCCGAGGAAAGCCGGAAGGAAATACTTTCGAGGAGCAAGATTGAAAAGAGTAATGAAGCTCTTGGGCGTGCAAATGAAGCACTTTCCAAAAATTATGAGGATGTACGGAAAGAAAACAACGAATTGAAGCGTGAAAACATATATTTTCGACAGCTTATAGATAAGTACATCATGCCGGAACTAGCCCGGGAGTTAATGCGTCAGGCTAATCTGCCGGTGAAAGAAAAACGGAAGTACCTGAATCCGAAGGCATATGATGAACTGATCGAACCCAAGATGCCGTTACCATTTACGGGAAAACAGGGCACCGATGAACATAAGATGACGCGGCAGGAAAAACTCATAGAAGAAATGAAAGGAATTGTGGAGAAGAAATGAATCAGTATTCGTTGATTAAAGGAAAGACCGATCTTGAAACTGTAAGACCGGATCTTGCCGCACAGTGGGATCATGTAAAGAATGGAGAGTTGAAACCCAGTGATGTGCAGCCGGGATCAGATAAGAAGGTATGGTGGAGATGTGGGAGAGGACATAGCTGGGAAGCACTTGTTTATAGCAGAAATGCCGGGACGGACTGTCCTTTCTGTGCAGGTAACACATTGGAGAGAGGTGTTAATGATCTGGCGACTAAAGCACCGCAACTGTTGGGAGAATGGGATTATGAGAAGAATGCTCCACTGCAACCGTCAGATGTCGCTGCAGGATCGTCGAAAAAAGTTTGGTGGAAATGCAGTAAGAATCATAGCTGGGAGGCGGTGATCTCAAGCCGGGCTTTGAATGGAAGACGATGTCCATATTGCTATAATAAAAGAGTTCTTGTCGGTTACAATGACTTGCAGCATGTGAATCCGAAGCTTGCGGCCGAGTGGGATTACGAGAAAAATGGTGATCTGAAGCCTACAGCCGTCACACAGTATAGCCATGCATATGTATGGTGGAAAGCCGGATGCGGACACAGCTGGAAGGCTAAGATATCCAATCGAAGTAATAGAGGTGGATGTCCGTATTGTGACGGGAAAAAGGTTCTTTACGGTTTTAATGATCTTGAAACCCAGTGCCCTAAGCTTGTTTTGGAATGGGATGATATCAGAAACTCCATGCCATCATCGGAGGTGTATTGCAATACTACAAAAAAGATGTGGTGGAAATGCGATAAGGGACATAGCTGGCTGGCATCCGTATATTCCAGAAGAATGGGCGAGGACTGTCCCGTATGTTGTAATAAAAAGATTGTCGCAGGAATCAACGATCTTGCTTCGCTTCATCCGGAACTGCTGGGTGAATGGGACTCAGAGAAAAATACCGGTTTGTCACCGAAGAAGATTGGTTATAGGACGGATCGACAGGTATGGTGGCGTTGTCAAAAACAGCATTCCTTTAAAGCATCTGTATATAATCGGCATAATGGTAGTGGATGTCCGAAATGTGCCCAGCAGAAGGATAAGCACCGTGTTTTTGCAGGGGTAAATGACCTAAAGACATACAGCCCGGATATTGCTGCGGAATGGGATCCTAAACGCAATGGCGGACTGAAGCCGGAGGATGTTATGCCTTTTTCAAACAGAAAGGTATGGTGGGAGTGTAAAAAAGGACATCACTGGCAATGTTCGGTTCAGATAAGGCAGCGTGGTACCGACTGTCCATATTGTGTAGGGAAGGTACACAGAGGATCTAAATTGATATAGAAGGTCAGAAAGTCGCTTGGTTTCCTAAGCGACTTTTTGAATATAAAAAGAAACCGGTAAACAGCCGGGAAGGAGGAATTATGAGGATACGGGATCCCACTTGATTGGAATCTTACAACTGAATATTGAGATTATACGGAGAGTTAACGAGTAAAGGGGCATCCGGTGCATGAAGTTTGGCGACGACAGCACCAGATGCATTTGGAATACTCGGTGGTATTCGCATGCACATTATATCATGTGGAACCGTAGAAACTCTCCTTTTTGTTACTAAAAATCAAATTTATTTAATAGGAAGGAGGATGAATCCCACTCTGAACATGCAACAAAAGAGCGACAAAATTAGCGACAAAACTAATCTTGGGTTCTCTCAAAATTGCAAAAAAACGACAAAATTCGGCGTTTGGAGGCTTTGGGATTCGGAGGTGATCATGACATTTTTTACTAATAGTGTAACAGCCCTTAAAACCGTCGTAACCGCCATCGGCGCAGGTGTAGCCGTATGGGGAATCATCAACTTGCTGGAGGGCTATGGCAACGATAACCCTGGTGCGAAATCACAGGGAATTAAGCAGCTGATGGCGGGCGGAGGTATCGTAATCATCGCCCAGACGGTGATCCCTCAGCTTACTTCTCTCTTTTCATAAGGAGAAGATCACGATAGATGAACACTATCGTTGAAAAGATTACCGAACTCATAAAGGAAATGCTGCAAGGTTGGGTAATGTCTAACCTCGAAGGTATGTTTACCGATGTGAATACAAAGGTAGGAACAATCGCCGGAGAGGTTAGCCAGACTCCCAGCGCATGGAACGCAGGTATTTTCAATATGATCAAAAACCTGTCAGATACGGTCATCATACCGATAGCCGGGATCATCATAACCTATGTGCTGTGTTATGAGCTGATAACGATGGTAATAGACAAGAACAACATGCATGAATTCGATACGAGCCTTTTCTTCAGATATCTTTTCAAGGCTTGCATAGCAGTAATGCTTCTTAGCAAGACCTCGGATATCGTTATGGCGATCTTCGATGTGGGCGGTCACATGGTAAGTGAGGCTGCCAGTGCCATCACAGGCTCCACTTCGCTTGATGTGGGAGCCACGATTCAGTCAATGTTTTCGTCACAGCTGTCAACCATGGAGATAGGCGAGCTGATAGGTCTTGGCATAGAAACGATGTTCTGCAGCTTTTGTATGAAGATCATGTCCGTTTTGATCACCGTCATATTATACGGGCGCATGATTGAAATCTATCTTTATGTTTCGGTAGCACCGATGCCTTTTGCAACCCTTGTGAACAGGGAGTGGGGAAGCATCGGATCCAACTATATCAAAGGATGCATAGCACTGGCTTTCCAGGGATTTTTCATTATGGTTTGCGTGGCAATATACGCAGTCCTTGTAAATGCTGTGGCAGTGGCTTCAAATCTGCACTCAGCTCTTTGGCAGGTAATGGCTTATACCGTTGTCCTGTGCTTCTCCCTGTTTAAGACCGGATCACTTGCGAAGAGCATCCTTCACGCGTCGTAGAACGGAGGTGACTAAAAACATGGCAATCGCAGTTGATGTGGCAAAGGACCCGAAAGCGATCAAGTCGAAATTCATCGGGAATTTCACAAAGCGTCAGGTCATTTGCTTTGGAGCGGCTGCCGTGGTGGGAGTACCATTTTATCTTCTGACAAGAAAGGTAATCGGGACGGACGTGGCTGCCCTCATGATGGTGGCAGTCATGCTCCCGTTCTTCTTTATAGCAATGTATGAAAAGGACGGAGTGCCTGCGGAGCAGTATCTGAAGCAGGTCATTGAGATGAAATTCATCCGGCCCGGGATAAGAAGGTACAAGGTGGAAAACCTCTACGAGCAGTTAAGAGAAAGAGAATCTATGGAAAAGGAGGTGGAAGCTCTTGAACGCAAGCAAAAAAAGTGGAAAGAAGAGCGTTACGGCAAAGTCGCAGAAAAGCGTGAAGCAGACAAATAAGCCTGCAAAAGCCGTGCAGAGTAAGAAAAGCGGCAAGTCGCTGTTTGAGAGATTCACGGGACTTACGCTTGCTGAGTTCTTAAAGCTGAAAAAGCTTAAGAAAACGCTCTCCGGAGATAATGGTCAGTCCGGCAAGCAGATTTCCACACAGCAGACCATTACCTTTGACAAGATGTACCAGGATGGCATCTGCAAGGTTAGAAAGAATTATTATACGAAGATGATCGAGTTTTATGATCTGAACTATGTGCTTCTGGATGAGGAAGAAAGGGCGGATATACTGGGGCTGTATTCACAGCTCATAAACTATTTTGATCCGACCATCAGCTTTCAGATATTCCTCTTTAACAGGCATGTGAATGAGGAAACACTGGCGGCACAGTTTGAGATTTCTCCCCAGGGAGATAAGTTCGACGATATCCGTGAAGAGTTTTCGGATATGTTAAAGAGCCTGTCTGCAAAGGGGAATAACGGAGTCATCAAGAGCAAATATATCATTTTCGGCATCGAAGCAGAGAATATCAAGGAAGCAAGGCAGAGGTTCATAAGCCTTGAGGCAGATATCATAAAGAACCTCAAAAACCTTGGTACCAATGCGAAGTGCCTTGACGGAAAGGAACGCTTAAGAGTCCTGTATGAGTTTTTCAATCAGGATAAGATGGAACCTTTCCGTTTTTCATTTAAGGAAATGGCAGAGTCCGGCAATACGGTTAAGGATTATATCGCACCGCAGGGCTTTGAGTTCCGTTTCCCCGGCAGATACAAGATGGGGCATATGTTTGGAGCCACGAAGTATCTTGACATCATATCCCCGAAGCTCAATGACGAGCTTTTAAAAAGGCTGTTGGATATAGACAGCAATATCTCCATATCTATCCACATGAGAACCATTGAGCCTACAGAAGCGATCAAGCTCTTAAAAAGAGCACTGTCGGATGTTCAGAAAACAAAGATCGACGAGCAGAAAAAAGCAGTCAGAGCCGGGTATGACATGGATATTCTTCCTACAGACATTGTTCTGTATGAGAAAAACACCATGGAGCTTTTGGATGATCTGAATACCAGTAACCAGAAGCTTATCTGGACAACGATCCTGATATCGAGCTTTGGAAGAAACAAGAAGGAACTGGAGAGCGTATCACAGAGAGTATCGGGTATCATTCAGCAGGCAAACTGCAGGCTTATCGACCTTCAGTACAAGCAGGAAGTGGCTATGAATGCCGCAGCTCCCATAGGCATCAATGAAACGAAGGAGGGCAGGCATCTGATCACAAAGAACCTGGCAATCCTTGTGCCGTTCAATACACAGGAGCTTTTCCAGTCGGGACAGTCTTTGTATTACGGACTGAATGCCCTAAGTAACAACATGATCATGGCTGACCGTAAGAAGCTTCGTACACCGAACGGCGTAATCTTAGGTACGCCCGGTTCCGGTAAATCATTTTCTGCAAAGCGTGAGATCCTTGGAAGCTTCCTTGTATCAAGGGACGATATTTTGATCTGTGATCCCGAGGGCGAGTATTACCCGCTTGTAAAAGCACTTGGCGGTGAGGTGGTGAAACTGGCAACCAATTCAAAGGATTATCTGAATCCCATGGATATACAGCTTTCCCATAAGAATGACAGGGAGGCTCTTAAGCTTAAGAGTGATTTCCTTATCACGCTTTGTGATGCTATCGCAGGCGGGGAGACAGGTCTTGCCAATGATGAAAAGGGTATCATCGACCGCTGTATCGAGGGTATTTATGATGAGTATTTCAAGGACCCGAGACCGGAGAAGATGCCTATATTGGAGGACTTATATAACGCACTGGTTAAGTATGAGCCGGACAAGGCGGTATCAGAAGAGCTTGCCATTGATGCAAAGCAGAAGGCGGTTCGTATTGCCAACAGCCTTGTTTTATATGTGCATGGTTCTCAGAACTATTTCAATCACAGGACAAACGTGGATTCCCAAAACCGTATTGTCTGCTTTGACATCAGAGACCTTGGAAAGCAGCTGAAAGAACTGGGAATGCTGATCGTGCAGGATGCGGTGTGGAACAGGGTTTCCCGTAACCGTGAGCGCAGGGTGGCTACCCGTTATTACTGTGACGAGTTTCACTTGCTTTTAAGAGATAAGCAGACAGCGCAGTATTCAGTGGAAATCTGGAAGAGGTTCAGAAAGTGGGGCGGTATTCCCACAGGTCTGACGCAGAACGTAGGTGACTTCCTTCGTTCGGAGGAGATTGAGGGTATCCTTGGTAACAGCGATTTTGTATATCTCCTTAACCAGAACGCAAAGGATCAGGTGATCCTGGCAGATAAGCTGGGACTTTCAGAGAAGCAGCTCCAGTATGTAACAAACTCTGAATCAGGATGTGGACTCATTCTTTTTAATGATGTGGTCATTCCGTTTGTGGACAGGTATCCGACAGATACC
>JAEEGF011023526.1_pt1 | contig 11648 bp, 7 predicted proteins | sample 9134171 | NCBI WGS metagenome assembly JAEEGF01 (sample SAMN16246542, study PRJNA631951) | gut metagenome | biome: gut microbiome; feature: rumen; material: AP-attached | host: Bos | place: Iran: Karaj | collected 2018-10 | reverse complement strand
ATACGGGCTTGTGCAAGGAGATTACTCCCGAACGATATGAGCAGATGGTCACTACGGAGACCGTCGAAGGATATTCTCCAATCATGGATGTCATAGCTACCTACGAGTCACATCAGGGCGACATCTATTATCTGCCCGCAGGTCGCCTGCATGCCATCGGTGCCGGCAATTTCGTGGCCGAAATACAGCAAACCAGCGACATCACCTATCGCGTCTATGACTATGGTCGTCGCGATGCCAGTGGCAACACCCGCGAACTCCACATCGAACAGGCGAAGGATGCCATCGATTATCGCGTTTATCCCGAGTATCGCAGCACCTACGACAGCACTCTTCTCGATGCGCCCTTGGTGCATTGTCCCTATTTCAATGTCAATCGTGTGGTAGTGCATGAGACTATGGATGTCGATTACCAGGTCGATTCTTTCGTCATTGTCCTTTGTATGAGAGGAGAGGCCAACGTCAATGGCGTGGACATTCGCCAAGGCGAAACCATCCTGGTACCAGCCTGCGACAACAAGCTGCACTTCTTGGGCAATGGCACGTTCCTCACAGCAACCATGTAATAATATATGAGAAACATTCTTCCTATCCTAATAGCAAGCTGTCTGACCATGGGTCAGACAGTTGTTGCTCAGACCTATACGGTATCTTCGCCCGAAGGCAATATCGTTCTTACTATCGACAATGGCCAGGAGCTCAAATATAGTGTGAGCCTGGAGGGCGATGTGATGATTGCCCCCTCACCCATGGGCTTCGAGTTCAAGGGAGAATCGCCCATGACGGGTGGTTTCAAGGTGCTTGGTGAGCCAAAGCCGCAAGGAAAGGTGGAGGAGTGGACACCCGTGGTGGCCAACAAGCATTCCTTCATCAGCGTGCCTTATAGCGAATTGGTGCTCAATCTGCAGGAGAAGGACACTCCCTATCGCAGGATGGACCTCACCTTCCGCGTGATGAACGATGGCGTAGCTTTCCGCTATACGCTCTACGGCACGCCCGTGCTCGGCAATCGCCAGATTACCCGCGAAGCGACAGGATTCGCTGTGCCCGAAAAGGCAACTCTTCGCATCCCGAATTTTGCCTACGAGGACGAAGGCAGGAGCTACAAGTCGTCGCAGGAAGGCGAGTATGTCAAGACGCCGGTCACCGAAATCAAGACCGACCAGCATTGCGGCCTGCCCGGGCTTATCGAAATCGACAGCAACCACTGCATGGCCATCCTGAATGCGGCGCTCGACAATTTCCCAGCCCTCTATCTGGGGCGAAGCGAGGCTCCGAAGGATGGATTCCAGTTGCTTCAGACCAAGCTCACACCCATCTGGGGCGAAACAGAAGACGGTGTGAAGGCACGCTTCAGCGAGAAGCAGGATACTCCCTGGCGCGTCGTCATGGTGGGGCATAATCCCGGCAAGTTCATCGAATCGGAGATTCTGCGTTCGCTCAACGCTCCGTGTGCCATCGAGGATCCCTCGTGGATCAAGCCCGGCATGTCGGCATGGGACCACTGGTGGAGTGGCGAAGTGCTGATGGAGCAGGAGGTCATCAAGCAATACATCGATTTCGCTTCGGTACAGGGCTGGCCCTACATGCTCATCGATTGGACGTGGTACGGACCTTATGCTACGCCCGAGGCCGACATCGTGAAGCCTGCCCCGCAGCTCGATATGCCTGAGATTCTGCGCTATGCCAAGTCGAAGAACGTCGATATCTGGCTGTGGCTGCGCTGCGAAGACGCCAATCACAACGACCAGTACAAGGCCGCCTTCCCGCTTTATCATGAGTGGGGCGTCAAAGGTGTGAAAATCGACTTTATGGATCGTGATGACCAGGATATGGTGAATTGGTATCGCCGTGTGGTCGAGGCTGCTGCCGAAAGCGAGCTGATGGTCGATCTGCATGGTGCCTATTGTCCCGATGGCATCGACCGTACCTATCCGAACCTCCTTACCCGCGAGGGTGTGATGGGGTCGGAATACTATAAGTGGTCAGACCGTATGACTCCCGAACACAATGTTACGCTGGCATTCACCCGCCTCTTGGCAGGGCAGATGGATTATACGCCGGGAGGCTTCCTCAATGTGACAAAGGAACAGTTCAAGGGCCAGTCACCCGCCCTCGTGATGAACACACGCAGCGCCGAGTTGGCGAAGTTCGTGATTTATGAGAGTCCGTTCATGTGCTTCTGTGACCATCCTGATCACGTCTTGGGTCAGGTCGGTTCGGATTTCGTTCAGATAGTCCCCGTTGTCTGGAACGACATCCGTTTCCTCGGAGGTGCTCCCGACGAATACGTCGCCCTTGCCAAACGAAGTGGGGAACAGTGGTTTGTGGGAGTCTTGAACAACAGCATCCAGCGCGACCTCAATCTCGATCTCAGTTTCCTTCCCACGGGAGCCTATCGCCTTGAATACTGGCGCGATGGCAAGCAGGCCAACAAGGATGCCACTTCTTGTGAGCACAAGACCGTAGTCATCCGTTCCGACAAGCCTTTGAAACTGAAGCTTGCCAACGCAGGAGGCTACGTGGGCATTCTCACGAAGGTGGAAAAGTAGTTATTCTTCGTTTCTAAATGTAAAAGTGAAATAATATTATTATTTTCATTGTTGGAAACCTGTGATGTGTTTTGTGAAATATTTGAAGTTTGGGAAATAAATGTTCGTTACCCATTCTTCATAGCCAACTACTAAAGATACTATTATTGTGAACACTAATATTTGTATGAAATCGGTTAGTGAACTTAAAGGATTTAGGTTCACAATACCGAATTACCAGCGAGGATACCGTTGGACTAAACAGCAAGTGAAGGAATTGCTTGATGACGTTTGGGGATTCTCTCAGGAACAAACATCTCCGATTTACTGTATCCAACCTTTGGTCGTATGCGAAAAGAAGAATAGGGAGAAAGACTTGACAACATGGGAGGTGATTGATGGCCAGCAGCGATTGACGACCATCTCCATTATCATGCAGATGCTTGGTCAATGCGCTGCTCCTTTTTCTATCTCTTATGATACACTAAAAGGCAAAGAAGAGAAGATAAACAATATCGTAAGTTTGAGCACTGATGATGCGAATAGCGATATCAACTTTCATTTTATGGTTGAAGCAAAGGAAACTGTTCGTGATAGGATAGGCAAATTAAAAGAAGATGATAGAAGATTGATGAGCGAAACAATATGGAATCGTGTGAAGTTCATTTGGTACAATACGGATGAAGAGACCCCGATTCGCGTATTCACCCGCCTGAATGTAGGAAGAATCGCATTGACAAGTTCTGAGCTTATAAAGGCTTTGTTCTTGAATCGTGAGAACTTCAAGGGTAACAATGACGAATTGATCCGTGCCAAGCAGATACAAATTGCCCAAGAATGGGATAGAATAGAGAACCAGCTTCAGGATGATGCATTTTGGCTTTTCCTTAGGAACTTGAATAATGAGCATAAGGACTCTTGGAACAAGCCTACTCGTATCGATTTCTTGTTGGACTTCGTGTGCAAACAGGAAATCGTCAAAAAATTAAACAAAAAGATTGAATTGTCTTATGACATTGCGGTCGTAGGTGATGACAATTACCGTACTTTCCGAATATATTATGAGTTCTATAATAAGTCACCGAAAGGTGAATTCCTAGAGTTTTGGAAATTTGTCAAGGAGGTTTACGACATTTGGTGTGAATGGTATAATGATCCGTCGTTATACCACTATGTGGGTTTTACGTTGGCCGAAGTAGATAAAATAACTTTGACAAATCTAGTGCTGGAATGGTTTGACAAAACACGGTCCCAATTTAATGATTATCTATTTGGCGTCATTAAATCACATCTAAAAACTAAGAAATGCAATAACCTGGAAAGAAATTATCTGGAAGGGGGCAAAGACAACAAGCGCTCTTGCATACCATTGCTATTGTTGCATAATGTGGTAACAATCGTTAGACAGAACGAAATCCTTTCTAATAACGAGCAATATCTGCTTGGTGTGTTCTACAAGTTCCCTTTTCATCTATATAAGATTGAGCACTGGGATGTGGAGCACATAGATTCAGCTACAAAAAATGAGTTGAAAGAACTTGACTCCCAGAAAAACTGGATCCTCAGTGCCTACCAGTTTTTGAATGAAGAACAAAAGAAGACATACAAAGACAAATTATGCAGTTTCTTTGGTGAAGATAAGGATGAAGCAAATATTATAAAAGTTACATTTGAAGAGCTTTACTCTGATCTATCCAAAGAATTAAATCTTTCGGATTATTCTGGTCGAAAATGGAAAAATATGGTGCAAAACTTCGTGTTGTTAGACAGTGCGACGAACAGAAGCTACCATAATGCAATTTTCCCCGATAAACGTGCTCATATCTTAGGCAAGGAGAAGGGCATCCATATGATTGCCTATTGGGACAAAGATAAAAATGAGATAGCCTTGAAGGAAGAATCCTTCAAATCGGCGTTCGTGCCTATCTGTACGAGAAACGTGTTCCAGAAAGCATATTCCTCGATGCAGGGCAACCCAACTTTATGGGACGAGACTGACGCTGAGGCTTATAAAAATGAAATAATGAATACCTTAAAAGATTTATTATAAGATGAATGACAAGACAAGCTTGTGGAAACTACTGGAGAAGTATGAGATAGTTATTCCTATCATACAACGAGATTACGCTCAAGGCCGAAAGAATAAGGAGGGACTGAGATACCGATTCCTATCTTCCCTAATAGATGCACTTCAGAATAACCAAGAAATGACACTAGACTTTGTATATGGTGGTGTGCAGAATGGGCAAATGGCGCCACTGGATGGCCAGCAAAGACTGACTACCCTATGGATGTTGCATTGGTTCATCGCATTTCGTGCTGGAAAACTCGAGGACGAAGACGTACGTAAACGACTAAAAAGATTCTATTATGCTACCAGGCCTTCTTCTACCGATTTCTGTAGAAGGTTGGTCGATGAATTCAACGATGGCAATGCTGAAAAGGAAAATGATATCACCGATTATATCAGAGATCAACACTGGTACTTCAGCTATTACAACAATGACCCTACGATTCAGGCTATGCTTATGATGATAAAGGGTGACCGCAGGAAGGACGAAAAAGGAAATGAGAAAGAGCCAAATGGACTGGAACAGTTCTTCGGAACCAATTGTGATTACGAAGGGCTGTGGAATAGCCTAATTGGAGAAGAATGCCCGATTCAATTCTATCATCTTGACATGGTTGGAGAGAATGCTCCTTTGATGGATGACTTGTATATCAAAATGAATGCGCGAGGTAAGCAATTGACTCCGTTTGAGAATTTCAAGGCAGAATTAATTGGTTATAATAACGGGGACTTCGTTTTGGATATCAATGACAATGAGGACCAACAATTCGTCTCGAATCTGGACAATAGTTGGATGAACATATTCTGGCCCTATAAACACAAGTTACATTTTAGGGTGGATGAAATATATTATAAGTTTGTCTGCCAAATGATGCTTGGCTATTACCTCGTCAAATCTGACATTAAAGAAATAGGTAAAACACGTTTGTATGACTTGCTTTCATCAGCAAGTGTATTCAATAAGATAGAAGACTACAAGGATGTCCTTGATGGCTACTTCAAGGAAATGTTTTATAATACGTTGAATGGGGTGGCGAAATTCGCGAACTATGCATCTTCTGAGAAGAATAAGGACATCAACAGCTGTCTGGAGGATTTGCTGAGTTACTATCTATCTTTTAATAAGATTGTTCATTTCATTCCGTTATATGATTATGATAAAAAGGCTGAAGACTTAGATCATTCGCCCACGGAAACTTGGGAACGAATTCCTCAAGTATTGTTCTTCGCTATTTGCAGGTTCTTTGAGAAATGGAACAAGATATATTGCAACGATAATTGGAATGATGAGGCCAGTGCAAGATTGAAGGATTGGGTAAGATTTTGTTATAATATCAGCTATAATCCCCGTGTGAATTCGGTCGACAGTATGCGAAGTGCAATGCAGGTCATCTATGAAATTTCAAAGATTCTTGACTGCCTGAATATCTATGAGTCTTTAGCTGGGATAGAATCTTTTGATGAAATTAACCTAAAATCGAATGTGGCCAAAGCCCAGATTGAAGAGGAGTTTTATAAGGCCAAATACCAAAATGATTATCTTGAGATTAGAGATGAATTTATTGAGGCCGAGCAATATTCTTTCTTCAAAGGGTGCATCCGATTCTTGCTTTGGAATGAACAAGGCGAGTATCGTTTCGATAAAAACACCTTTGGAGCAAAACTTGAAAAGGTACACATGTTATTTGATAAAGGTGACACTTTCGAGGGCAAGATAATAAACAAGGGATGCTTCAAGGCGTATATCTGTGCATGTGACAAAATAGAGGAGATCCTCTCAAATGATAATAATGGCACAAAAAGCATCAGATTCGATAATTCTGGTGAAGCATGGAAGTCTATTCTTGCAAATAAATTTCTATGTGCTCCAACACATCGTTTCCTCATGGGAGAGACAGAACAATCGATGGATACCCTGAGACAAAAGCTATTTGACTCATTGCCGGAGAACGATTATGAGAATCTGGAGGTTCGCAGAAAGAGATTAAACTATGTCTTGAATGTCATTCTGGAGGACGAGTTTATGGCAAATCTGGAAAGAATGACCGACATGCTCAATAATGTATTGTTCTTAAGAAAAAATAATGGATGGGCATTGTATCCGTTCAATGCGAGGGCTGATTGGAAAGTCATCATATTGGGAAAGAGTCGTAATATAATTTTGAAGCAATTGTTGGATGAGAACTACATCACAACCAAACGGCAAGTTGGCTCCTCGAACATGTTCTATGGTTGGGATGTACCTTTTACCTACAATAATAAAGAATTTATATGGTTGGACAATGACAATAAGATAGTTGGTAAAGACCTGACTAATCCTATTGACGCCCCCTTTGACGTGTCATACGAGGAAATTAAACGTCAGTTGGAAGTGCATTCTGCAAAAGCGATAACCAATGTGCTACCTGTAGCGGAATGAAATTTGTCATTAGAAGATGATTACAAAACAAACATAACTATAGTATGGAAGCAATAGATTATTTCAATTGTGCTGAAGTGCGGCTTGCCTTGAATTACCTGGAAGGTGCAATGGCCGACTATAACAAGGCAATTGAACTGAAGCCAGATTTCGCTGAAGCATATAACAATCGTGGCAATTTGAAAACTAAAATGAATGACCTACAGGGTGCGTTAATTGATTTCGACAAGGCAATAGAGCTGAAACATGATCTTGCTGAAGCATATTATGGACGCGCTCATTTGAAAAAGAAAATGAACGATTACAAGGGTGCAATAATCGATTATGACAAGGCAATAGAACTGAACCCTGATTGCGGTGAAGCATATTATTTACGTGGAACTATAAAATCTGAGATGGACGATGAACAGGGCGCAATGGCCGACTATAACAAGGCAATAGCTTTGAAGCCAGATTTATTCGAAGCATATCATGCCCGTAGCTTTTTGAAAGAAGAGTTATCCGACGTGCAGGGTGCCATCGAGGACCTTGACAAAGCAATAGCTTTGAAGCCAGATTCTAGTGGATCATATATACTCCGTGGCTACTTGAAATCAATGTCGAACGATGTGCGGGGAGCCATGGAAGACTATGACAAAGCAATAGAACTAGATCCAGATTTTGGTTATACATATTCTCATCGTGGCCGCTTGAAATTGATGTTGAACGATGTGCAGGGTGCCAAGGAAGACTATGACAAGGGAATAACTAAGCGTCCCTCTGATGCTTTTGCATATAATGGCCGTGCTTATGTCTATTTGGAGTTGAGAAATTTTGAAAAAGCGTTAGATGATGTTAATATGGCTATAAAGTTAGATGAGGATAATTATGACTATTTCGACTCAAGAGGAGAGATATTAATGACAATGGGTAAGTTGAATGAAGCGTTAAAAGATTTAAATTATGCGTTGTCAAAGAATAATGATTTTGTCCCTTCATTGGATAACCGAGCCAAGTGTTATCGTAAATTGGCGGAATCGGAACAAGATGATGCAAAGAAAGCAGATCTAATTGCCAAAGCTGAAGCAGATGAGAAGAAGGCGGATTCATTGAAGGAGAAGAAATGATTAATCCTAATGTGATAGAGTGTCTTTTATAGTTTGCGCGACTTCAGCCATAAGGCGAGAAGGGGGTCAGAGATACCGTAGTACTCATCACGTCGAGTCAACAGGTCGTATTCCATAAGCTTCTTAGCAGCCGATTGGACGGCACTTGTCGATTTCATGCGGTGTCGCTTGATGAATGCCGCCGTGGTGATGCTTTTCACGGGGGCCCCTTCTTCGCTCATGGCATAGAGCAACTCCTTTTGTGGCTCAGTAATCAGAGCCAATTGTTCGCGCAGACGGGGTTCACATTCCATGATGTAGTCATCGACCAGGTGTTGTGTGTTCGCCACGTTGCATGTGTCGCCAACAGGTGTAATGTTGAAGGCATCCTTCATGATACGCTGCAGGTAGAGCGTGACACCATGGAAAGCATCATAGACAAGTCTGACAGCATCCCGTTCAATGCTCTTTCCAGCTTGCTCGAAATGGAGACAGGCAAAGTCACAGTATATGTCGAAAGGGATAGCTTCGAGCACGATGCTTCGAGCACTCATGAAGAATGGCCTCTTCTCTGAGAAGAACATCTCCTCCATCAACCTGCGTTGACTTCCCGCAAAAACGAAATTGGCATTGCTGACTTGTTGTATGAAGGTGCGCAGCAGTGCCTCCACATTCTTTTCGGGGTACTTTGTAACCTGTTGGAACTCGTCAATGACAATGATACAACGTCGATCAGCCTTTTCAAGATATTCAAATATCTCCTTCAATGTATATTCTGGCATGGTGATATCACCCAAGCGTATATCGAAGGTGGGGGTGTTCTGCACGGGGTCATAGCCGAAACTGGCACCCAGTGATCTCAGCGTTGTGGTGAAGAGTTTCATCAATCGGGAACTGCGTGTGGCGAGACAGTCGAATACTGTTCTTCCCATTAGTTGAATCAACTCACGGAAAGACGACGTATGCAGTATGTCAATGTTCATCAGCACATATTCCTTGCCGGCAGCCTTGTTTTCGAGGCAATGTTCCACCAGTTTTGTCTTGCCCATACGGCGCTGAGACATCAGCACCACATTCTCTTGACTGTCAAGAAAGCGCACCAACTGCGAAGCCTCTGTATCGCGGTCGCAGAAGTAAGCATCGGGAATCTTACCTGTAACGATAAAGGGATTTGTGTTCTTTGCCATTTCTTTCGGTTCTCTTTTTGTGTTTTTTATGTTGATAAAATTATTTTTTTTACATAAAAATATCAACACGTGTGCAAAAATACACATATTCTCCAAGAAATACGGCAATATTACTCACTTTTTTTGCTCATAAATAGTTTTTGAACCAGATTTGACAGGCACGATTGTCATAATCAAAGTATCAGCGCCACACTTGTCATAAATAATAAATTGACATTTTCCTGAAAAACATGTCAAATTTGCCACCTTCAAAAAACTGGCTATGTATTTCATCGGTAAAAATGTGCATTTAGTCGAAAACGCAAAAAAAAACATTGTAAAAAATTTGGAAGGTGTTCAGAAAATCACCATATTTGCTACGACAACCAATGAGATTACGACAACCAATGAGATCTTAGTCCTAATATGAAACAGATTCTAACCTTATCACTCGCTATTATACCTCTTTTGTCCTGGGCATATGACACAGAGGTTGATGGCTTTGCTTATAACTTGAATGAAAAGACTAAAGAAGCAGAGGTTACATACGGATGGAATAATTACGTCGGGGATGTAGTAATTCCTTCATCGATGACATTTGAAGGCATTACTTATTCAGTCACTTCGATTGGGCAATGTGCATTCGCATATTGCGATAGTTTGTCTTCTGTGGCCATACCCAAGAGTGTAACCCATATAGGCGATTATGCTTTCAAATCCTGTTTCAAGTTAACCTCATTAACTATTCCAGATGGTGTCACTTCGATCGGTGAAGGCTCGTTCTGTAATTGTTGCAATTTATTCTCAATAAGTATCCCAAACTCAGTAACTTTAATCTCAAGTTACTTGTTTTGTGATTGTACCAGCTTGTCATCTATAACCATACCTGACAGTGTAACTTCGATTGGCTATGGAGCATTCTATGGCTGCAAAAGCTTGACATCCATTTTCATCCCGAAAAATGTGGCGTCCATTGAAAACTTAATCTTTTATGGGTGCAGCAATCTTTCATCCATCATTGTTGATCCGAGAAATACCATTTACGATTCAAGAGAGGGCTGTAATGCCATTGTTGAAACATCAAGCAACAAGTTAATCGCAGGATGCAATTATACAAAATTGCCGAAAAGTGTAACTTCCATTGGTGATTGGGCTTTTGCTTATTGTGAAGGATTTTCATCTTTGGATATCCCCGACAGGGTTACTTCGATCGGTACAGCTGCATTCCAAGGATGCACAAATCTTACTCACATCACTATCCCTAATAGTGTTTCTACCATTGGGCCACAAGCATTTTCAGATTGCAGCAGTATGGAGTCGATAACTATCGGCAAGAAAGTTCAATTTATTGATCTTTATGCATTCCTAAACTGCACCAACTTGAAAGCTGTCAACATAAAGGATTTATCCGCTTGGTGTGGCATACAATTCGGCTTTCAATCTGAGGATGAGCTCAATCGAACCAGCAACCCTCTATCTTATGCACAACATCTGTATTTGAATGGCGAAGAGATCAAGGACCTGGTAATACCAAACGATATATCATCTATCAACGATTATGCCTTCTACGGGGGAAGCGGCTTCACTTCCATTGAAATCCCTAACAATGTAACCAAAATAGGCCGCCACGCCTTCAAAGGTTGCAGTGGCGCAACCGAATTAACAATCAGCAGCAATTTGGAAGATCTCGAATGGGGAGTGTTCTTTGGTTGTTCTCGCTTGAAAAATGTCTATTGCCTTCCCGAGAAAAAAACTTTCATTTGGACTGTAGCCTTTGATATTTCAGATATTGAGCATATCATTTTATATGTGCCAAAAGATTTGGTTGGTATTTATATGAAGGAAGAACCTTGGAACAAATTCAAGGAGGTTAAGCCTGTCTTACCTTGAATTGACTGAGAATTTTCACTTCATTATCTTGCCTGACGAGTCCAATTTACTAAATTGAATTGGACCCGTCTGATTGTCTCGGTCCAATTTACTAAATTGAATTGGACCCGTCTGATTGCCTCGGTCCAATTTACTAAACGGAATTGGACCCATCCGATAGTATCGGTCCAATTTACTAAACGGAATTGGACCCGTCCGATAGTGTCGGTCCAATTTACTAAAGGGAATTGGACCCGTCCGATGGTTTCGGTCCAATTTAGTAAAGGGAATTGGACCCGTCCGATAGTGTCGGTCCAATTTAGTAAAGGGAATTGGACCCGTCCGATAGTCTCGGTCCAATTTACTAAATGGAATTGGACCCGTCCGATGGTTTCGGTCCAATTTACTAAATGGAATTGGACCCGTCCGATGGTTTCGGTCCAATTTACTAAATAGAATTGGACCCAAACGATGGAAAGTCGTCTATTGGAGGGTTTTGTCTATTTT
>JAEEGF010545558.1_pt1 | contig 11651 bp, 9 predicted proteins | sample 9134171 | NCBI WGS metagenome assembly JAEEGF01 (sample SAMN16246542, study PRJNA631951) | gut metagenome | biome: gut microbiome; feature: rumen; material: AP-attached | host: Bos | place: Iran: Karaj | collected 2018-10 | reverse complement strand
CGCTGCTCCCTTGTCAAATGCTTGTATCCCATCCTCTGTCGCTTTTCTGGTTATGGCAGTAAAGTTATACTGTCACGCTTCAAAGCGTTGCACTTCAGAGTAGAATCCAGCATACAGTTTACTGGAGAATCCAATCATTACATCGACAACTGAATTCCGACCAGGAAACGGCGTCCTAAGAGTTTACGGGTGGATGAAAATTCGTGGTAAGCACTTGTCGATTTCATGCTGTATCCATCTATGTCAAGCAGATTGACTATACGGGCAAATACAGAAAATGCTTTAAATCGCCAGTCTGTTTCCATACTGATAATCGGGTCGTTACTGATTGCAATGCTGTCGTTCCCATACCAGCTTTGATAACATTCTGTCTTGATAGAAAGAGACTTAACAGGCTTGAATAACAAAAACAATTGAACTATTGTGCTATTCGCTCGCATTGTGGCTGAGCCTGTTGTCGAAGACGATTCGTAATCTGTTTTCAATTCACCCGAAAACCACTCGCACGGATTACTTCTGAGCGTCATGCCTGCCTCAATGGTGTTATACTTATATTCTACATCGGCTCCTTGCAGGAATCCGTTTTGATCCGAAACTCTTGCTCCTCCCCTAACTTCTACCACCATGGTGCGAAGTCCGAAATACTTCTTAAGGGACGCATTCACCCCATAGGTATCATTGCTTGTCAGAAATGGAATATATTCTGTGATAACATATGAATCATGATAGAATGATGACGGAACCTTGTCGGAACCGTTCTTGTAAAAGAAAGAGTTAATGGATGAGTAAACCATCGATACGTTGTCTGAATAATTCAGCCCGGCGGAAAGAGTCAGGTTCCTGGATAGTCTGAGACTGTCTGGGAGGGACAAGTTTCTGTAACTTGTTGCTATAACAGAACGGGAAAGGGATTCAATCTTGGAGCGCGAGAGACTATAGGAGCCACGTAGATGATAATCGATCCTTCCGCAAAATGGCCCTTCTAAAGAAAGAGAAGGTGAGAGAGTTGGGAAGAAAGATTTTATTCCATTGTCAACCAAAACGTAATTCAGAGTAACCGGAAACGTTGCCGATAATCTGGACTTCCCAAACTGACGGGAAGCGGCAAGAGATGCCCCTGGCATCAAATGCCATATTCCGGTCTTAGTCGACAGGGTTAATGACTCGGAATCAAGCCCACTTAATGACGATAGGATGTCAACGTGGTATAGATCAGCCATAGCTTTCATATGAAAGGTCTGCCGGCCAAATAGTACATCGAAGCCAGCGTTGTTATGGGAATCGAATCGAGAAGAATTGTAAATCTGGCTGAATATGGCTCCTGAGACATCGTAATCAGCTTTATCTTTATTGGAGATAAACTTCGTGTCGCTCTCCAGACGAATGGCCCTCCCTCGTGAAATCCTTAAAATGGTGTTCATCGTGTTCTCAACCTTAAAAGCCGGGAGTGAATAGGACTGACTTATATCTGACAGATTACGATCAATGCCAGAATGATTATCCCTGAGTTGACCTGAAAAAGAAATGTCGTCTGAAAAGAATCTTGCCGAATCGTTTTTCTCGAACTGTACCTTACCCTTAAGGAAGCTTCTTTTGTCGTTGAGAGTGGCATCCTCTTCAATCACTATGGCACCACCATCCTTGAATCTAACGGTCTCAGACTGCGACGATTGTTCCGAATACTTTTCATGAGCAACACTTAGCGATGACCTTATCAGCAAGCCGGAAGAAGTTTTCTTCAGATCATTGAGACTTGAAATCACCGTAGAATTATCATACCAGGTTTCCTTAGGCAACTGGAGCCTCGAAAATGAGGGGTTCAGCGGAGTGGAGAAATCACTGTCAGCATCCTCGGTGACAATGAAGCCCCCTGTTCTCCTGCCAAAATACTCCTGTTCATTAAGTTCCTGAATTACGTCCTTCCCTATATCGTTCCCTTTCAACATGAATAGGTTCTGCCTTGATGATGCGAAACGGGTAACCAGTCCCCGTGCTTCGAATAATGGAAAATCAGGTGCTCCGGCAGCCAGATTACCAGTAAAGAGCCATGTCCCGCGATTGGATTCCTTCAGGATTATGTTGACTGCATCCCTGTCTGACTGGGATAATCCAAGCAAAGCTTTTATCGGCTGATGCCTTTTGTAAACTTCTACGCTCAATATCTTGTCAGGAGTAAGATTCTTGACTATTGTACCATACTGCGCCCCCATCAGGTCCATACCGTCAACATAGAACTTGTTGATGCTCTTTCCTTCAACGACCAAGCCTCCGGACTCGGTTACTTCAACTCCCGGCAGTTTTGCCAGCAGGTCTCCGATATTCCTTTCAGTTCCATCAGAGAAAGCCTTCGCAAGATATCTAGTGGTATCGCCCTGGGTCTCGATGGCGGATGCTATCACTTTGGATGATTTCAATTCGGTCTTCTGCTGTTTCATCAGAATGTCATTATTCTGAGAATATATTACCGCAGAATATGGAGCATAACCTATCAAAGAAGCTCTTATGGCCTCAGGTTTGACATTTTTATCCAATCCGATAGAATATGTTCCATCTTCACTTGTCATGGAATAACCGCAGGTCTTTGACTGGGAATAGAGTGAAACAAAGGCACCGGCAATGGGTTCCCCGGTCCCGGCATCCTTGACCTTCCCGGAATAAACCTGCCGTTGAGCCTGGCATAGGAAAGGAGCGAGGATCAACATGACGATATGAAGGATCCTGGCAGGCATTTACTTATTTCCAATATGATTCGGATGTAAGCGGCTGATACTTTCTGAACCTCTTATCCTGCATCATGTTGCCGTTCCTGTCACGTACGGTAGTAGAGCCGACTCCCATCAGCTGCTTCATGTAATCCAGATCCCTGTTGGCCCTCGTTTTGACGGTTTCTAAATCCTTGACAGAAATCCGTTGGACTTTTGCATTACGTAGATAATTCTTTTCAAGTAGAGGCAATCTTGACTCAGGAATAAATTCCTGGTTCAGAATATAGAAGTTGAAGAGATTATCGGAATCTGATGCGTAGACAATAAGCCCGGGCGCCCCAAAAAGAAGCCAGGGGCCGGCATTGACCGGGATCTCCTCCGTGTACCATACGCTCCATTGGCGTCCCATGTATTCTGCCTCAGCTTTTTTGCAGTTGTATCCTCCGAAAGTCTTAGTACTGTCAACCAGAACCCACGCTGGAAAGTCCAGCGGTTCTTTCTCCCCAATAAAGACATTATTTATTAGCCTATAATAGGACTGATAGCTGCCTGATGAGAAATCGATATGATATAACTCAGTGTTCGCCGAGGAGTGCATCCCCCTTTCCTCATAAGCCGAGAGATCAGCGATTCCCCCATCATTACCAAAAGCGATGGCCGATAATGAATCGGCCAAGAACATCTCCTCGCTGTAAAAGAATGCATCTGGGCCGCTTACTTCGAGTTTCATATCCATATGAGCCTTGTATTTGGCTTCGCTGACATCAGACTTACTCAAGAAGGCATAGGAAATACGAATATTCTGCTGTGCCATGACAGCACAGCAGAATAAGGAGAACAATAATACTAGTGATACTCTCATGTTACATAAGTTCGGGAGCTTCTGCATTTGATCCACCTCCACAATATATCTCCTCGAGTAGATCATTAATCTGAAGCAATTCTTCTGATGTCAATTCTCTAGGAGACTCTTGTTCAATGGTATAACCACACGACAGAACAAAACAGTAATAATACACATGAGCGGCAAAAGCAACAATTGTTGCAGAAGCAATCAGCATCACAGATAATGCGAAAGATAATAATACTTTTTTCAAAAACAAGGGCTTTGAATAATTAGAACTATTTAAAAAGATAATATTAGGTGAGTTATAGATAATTATCAGCATTCGATGTCATCTCTGACTCACAGATATCTCAGCTATTCAGATAGAAAATGAGGATAAATAAATCCATTGATGTTTTGATAACCGTCACAGACCACTATTCACCGGTGTATTTACCCATAAAGAGGATGGAATTGGTACTTCTTTCCGAAATGATAAAAAGGAAAGGTCTATCCGCAATGAATTCACTTATGGTTTTTATTGGTTCTGAGTTAGCCATAGTCATGCCTGTGAAAGTCACCGCAGCGGCTTCCGTCCCCTTTTCATTTACTTCTATAATACTCTTTTGCTTCATATAAGAAACATAAATTGGCTTATATGAAGTCATCGGGCTGAAATCTGACCCGTTCTTAAAAATGCCAGTAATTCCCATGCTTTGGAGAATATCATTAAGATACAACTCATAAGAGTATTTAAAAGTCGGCATCCTGACTATCTTTGTCATTCCTGTTTCAGAAGGAGTTAGCCGGTTCTCCCAAATATCAGCGATATCAGGCATCACATCTGACAAAGTATACCCTTGATCAGGAAGAAAGACAGACATGCAATATGCCCCATTGCCATATGTAGAGAAAAGTACGGACAACCTATCATACAAACGACAATCATGAGGCTTTGCCGTTTCCATCATCTGGACTTGAATATCTTTGCCGCCTATTAAATGAAACATATCCTTTTTCGTTGTCTCAAAGGGTACTGACCAATTACCTTTGAAATAGAGTGCATTCGCAAGAAAGAGCTTTTGGCCTATCAGATCACCGTCGTCGACTAAGTTATTGATTGTACCCTTTGTGTTGTCAGATGCCCATTTGTTTACATATTTGGTTGTATTCTTGGAATTGAAGTCCATGCTTTTAGCCAGGGCTCCATAATAATTGTTAATCTTATTTGAGTAGTCTTTATTTAGTGAAACATCCTTATCGTACAAAGAGAGATTCGCCAACCCAATGTTACTTCTTTTGTCAATTGACGGGAGGGCCCCCAACATTGTTTTAGCATAGGTATTTAATGATTCCAAATCTTCAGTTCCCAAAGCGTTTAGAATTTGCTCAACAGATTCACCGGTGGTCCCAGAAGCAATCATTCCAAGAACAAATTCTGCGCTCATCGGAGAGAAAAAGTAAGATTTATTTGCAGACCTATCATCTATTTGTTCTAGAAGAGAAAATGCGAATCCTGTCATGGCTGTTTTACAAGCATCTTGTCTAGTTGAAAGCGTTATCGGGACATATTCATTCTCAAGATCCTCAAGTTGGTCTCTCTTGTCACAGCCCTCAATCAGCACCATTCCAAAAGCCAGCGCCAGAAGTATTATTGTTGTGGGAACTTTCATAAAGAATTCGTTATTTAGCGTTTAAGCATAACACTGGAAATGTTTTTATCTGCTAAAAATCATCCCAATAATCGACAGGAGAAATATGATGAGTTAATTTCATATCGTACTTGTATTCCTCATTATCCAGCGTGACATTATTATTCTGCCGTGACAAGGAGGATTATGTGAGTCATCATACCTGCAGGAATAGTTATTCCTGAACAATAACTATTAAAAATATTTTGGGCGTTCCATCAGTAAGAATTGTTTCTCCTACTATTGTTGCCGTCCTCTCCTTATTGGAAGGATTCCTATCAGCAGAAATAATTGCCATGGTGCTTGTCCCCTTGTCTGGAATTACACCATGATACCACTCTCCATCAATGAGATCTCGCTCCCCCTTAGGATGTATTGGATTAACCATATCCCCAGTAAACTCATGGACTATCATTTCATCATAGCCTACTTCAAAATGAGCCCGGTATTTCATGTTGTCTTTAATAATGACACTCTTTTCTCCTCCTTTTGAGTCAAACTTGACAGTGTACTGAAAATGATAATCCCCGATTTCTTCATAGTAGCTGTCTTTACTACAGGAGTATGTAATAGCTAGCATAAATAATAAAGCCAGCAATCCTCGAATGTTACTCATATATAAATGCTTTGTATTACAAACTTACGCAATCTCCTCAAATACAGCAACACCGCACTGACCAACTTCGGCTGGCTTGTTTTATTTATTAATACTATTCTTGAAAGATGGGTATTATTATCTTATCTATATCTTCTAAATCCACAACAACTAAAACCTTGCGTCGCTCAAGGATTCGAAATCTAAAAAGCGTCGCACTTAGGAGCAGAATCCAGTGATTCAATCATAATATCTATCTTCCAGTATACTGTCCCATGAATAATATGGCACCAGTACTTACCTCTGTTATAGCATATATAAACGGTCTGTCAGCATGAAATTCAAAAACCCTTGAATCATGTTCAAGAGGGCGGCCATTCGAACCTGAAGAAGAAATTGCAGCTGTTATAGCCGCTGCTTCTGCCCCTTCTTCATCAACCTTAATAAGGGCCTTGTGTTCAACATCAGTAATTTTAAAATCTTTGGAAAAATCAAGGGATGGCAATGATACTCCTGGAGCTACAGCGGCACCTGGAAAAGAAAATACTTTTTCCATACCTAGTTCTCTTAGTGCATCTTTAATGGGTTTTGTTCCGAATTCCGTCTCAAATGAAGGGAGCTTAACATCGGTTTCGAGACCTCTCTGATCATTGATAATCTTACTCCATAGCTCTTGATCCAAAGAATTTTTCAAATCATCTATGGTCTTGCCTTCTTCCGGAAGGAGAAGCACCATTCTGAATGCCTGATTTCCATATGGGAGAGTCATCATTTTGCATACACCTCCTATCTGCCCGTAATTAAACTTATCTTGCTGGTGCATCATGTTTACGGAAATCTTGTTCCCATCCTCCAATGTAAACTTTTCTTTTTTTGAATCACTTTTCTTGAATTTGTTTGTCCAGACCCCTTTAAAATATGTTGCATTGAGAAACAGGATTATATCTGACGTAGTGATCTTCCTGTTAAAGAAATTCTTTATCATGCCATGGGTCTTTTCCTCACACCATTGATTTATGAAATTTTGGACATCCTCTTTCAAAAAGTCTTTGTAACAAACAAGGGCGTCATAGTTATTTTGAACTGTCTGAATATAATCTTCTTTTAAGTGGACTCCTTCTTTATTAGCAAGAACTATGTTTGCAATCTCCAGCCTAGTAGAAGGATCGATTTCAGTAATCTGTTTGAGCATTGTCTTGCAGAAACCGTTAAGATCATCAATGCCATCTCCGTCGTACCCCAACACAGTATTGATTTCTCTCTGAGATTCACCAGCAGTGCCATTACTTACCACTGCTAAAGTGAAGGTCACGCTTAATGGAGAAAGAACCATACTTTTGCCTTCTTCTTTCTCGGATACTTTCTTAAACAAATCCAGGGCAAATTTGTTATTGGATTGAACAAAATCCATCTGAGATCTGGTTAAAACGATGTCTTTTCGTTCAATCAGTTCCTTTTCCGGTATGGTATAGTCCTTTTCGCAAGAGAATAAGAAAAGAGACATCATACAGAATGATGCAAGAATAATAGTTATTCGCTTGTTCATACTGATTGTTGGTTTCATGATCCTTTGTAATAAAAGTGTATTTCTAATCGTAAAACGGATGATGATCGTGAGTATGTCAATTTATTTTGCTGGATTCTACTCTGAAGTGCAACGCTTTGAAGCGTGTTACACTTCTAAATTGAATTCACCTTCCAGTATACTGCCCCATGAATAGTATTGCACCGGTACTTGCCTCTGTTATGGCATAAATGAACGGTCTGTCGGCATGGAATTCCGAAACCGAAAGTTCTTGTTCAACAGATGAATTTGCTATATAACCAAATGTAATCGCTGTAGTCGCAGCGACTTCTGATCCTTCTTCATCAACCTTAATACTGGCATTATGTAGTACATCCATAATTCCAAAGGCCTCATCATATTCGATCATTCTTGAAAAGTCTGCTTCTTCAGGAATAAATGCTTTATTAATACCTAATGCTATTAATGCTGTTTTAATAGAGTGCGTTCCAGATTCCATCACGAATGATGGTATTTTTACATCGACAACCTTACCAATTTGGTTATTAATAATCTCATACCACGAATTCTGGTTCAAATTTATTATAAGGTTATCCAGAGTGTTGCTGCCTTCCGGAAGGAGAAGCACCATCCTGAATGCCTGGTTTCCGTAAGGAAGTGTTAACATTTTACAGACTCCTCCTATCTCTCCATAATTAAACTTGTCTTGCTGGTGCATCATGTTGACGGAAATATTGCTCTTGTCCTCTTTCGTAAACTTTTCTTTTTTTGAATCGCTTTTCTTGAATTTATTTGTCCAGATCCCTTTAAAAAATGTTGCATTGAGAAACATTGCAGATGTAGAGGTAGTAACCCGCTCCTTGAGAAAGTCTTTTATCATTCCATGTGTCGTCTTCTCACACCATTGATTTACGAAATATTGGATATCTTCTTTCAAAAAGTCTTTATAACAAACATATGCGTTATAATTGTTTTGAACGGATTGAGTGAACTCTTCTTTTAAAAGGATTTTACCTTTATCGATAACTGACATATTTGCGATTTCGAGTTTTGACGATGGATCAATTACTGATATCTGTTCGAGCATCGTCTTGCAAAATGAGTTAAGATCCTCCATTGATTCTTCGTTGTAACCCAATGTCTTACTAATTTCTTTTTGAGTTTCACCGTCAGCGCCATTGTTTACCATACCCAATGCAAAGGTCACGCTTAATGGAGAAATTACCATACTTTTGCCGTCTTCTTCCTCAGAAACTTTCTTAAACAAATCCAGGGCAAATTTGTTATTGGATTGAACAAAATCCATCTGAGATCTGGTTAAAACGATGTCTTTCCGTTCAATCAGTTCCTTTTCCGGTATGGTATAGTCCTTTTCGCAAGAGATTAAGAAAAGAGACATCATACAGAATGATGCAAGAATAATAGTTATTCGCTTATTCATAACGCGTCTTTTAGTTTAATGATCGTTAGTATTAAAAGTGTTTTTCTTATTGTAAAACGTATGAGAATGGTCAGTACGTCAAATTATTTTCTTTTTTTGTTGACGTAATTACCGGTGTTGGCCGTTTATATAACGGAAGGAAAAAGTGGAAGTCTACCCAAATATGAGCGAGAGGGAACTTGCGGCATTGTGTACAAAGTCGGATCGTTCCGCGTTCAAAGAGTTGTATACTAGGTATGCAGCTAGGGTACTTGCACTTTGTTTCCGCTATGTCGCCGACCGGGAAGAGGCTGAAGATCTGATGCATGATACCATGGTAAAAGTGTTCGGAGCTATCGGCAGGTTCCACTATAATGGAGAAGGATCGCTATATGCTTGGATTAGGAGAATAGCAGTCAATCTGTCAATTGACAGGATCAGGAAAAGAACTGTTTGGGATATGTCTTCTTTAAAGGAAGAGGATTCAATGACAGAAGAGGCAGCTATGGAGATTCCGATGCCGGTATTGATGGAGATGATATCCTCTCTACCTGAGACTCAGAGGCTGATTCTTAACCTATATTGCATAGATGGTCTCTCTCATAATGAGATAGCCGGTTTGTTAGGTATTAAACCAAAAACCTCATCTTCACTTCTGGCCAAAGCCAAGAGATTACTGAATGAGAAAGTCGCGCGGTACTTGAATGCTAAATAAAAAAGATGAAAGACTGGGAAGAAATACTAAAATTAAAGTTTGCTGACGAACAGATGCCACTTCCGGAGGGAGATTGGGAGTGGTTTGAAATGAATAGGCTTCAACCAATGATGAAACGTCGGAGTTTAATCCGGTGGTCCGCAATCATTACGGGTCTTGCCGTGGCGGCCTCAGTCGCGTTATTTGTCATTCCGCTTTCACATGAACCATCCATAGATAATAACAAAGAGTATATTGCCGAATCAGCTCCCCATGTTACTTCTGTTATGCTTCCTGATATAAAGGAGGGTGAACCTGTTATAGTAGAACGCGTATTAGCCCGTCAACCGGAAAAACTGATAAGTCATGAGTCTATGTTCTTGACAAAGGACAGTTTGATAGCCGAAAATGAGATTATTAGATTGGAACAAAAACAGGACACAGCAAACGTTCCTTCAATGGAAACCGTCCAAATAGATGAAAAGACAGGGAATACTGATACTTCTTATTATGAAAGTTTCTTGGGAAACCATAGATATACTGATTGTCTTGAAAAGAACCGTATTAGTTTTGCTCCTCTTTTTAGGAGTTCTGGTGGTAGCGTTACATTAATTGGAGGCGTTTTACGTCCCTCTACATCAAGTAACTATTCAATTGATCAGACAGTGAAGTATACGGAAGCCAGACATTATATACCTATTTCAATTGGAGTGGACTTTCGTATTATGGCAGGAATGAATCTATCCGTCACATCTGGAGTAGATATGTCGCTCTATCGTTCACGTGTCACAGATAACGAAGAATCAATTATCCAGAATGCCTACTATCTTGGAATTCCTCTCAGCCTAGATTGGACGTTTTGGCAGAGTGGTTCAGTTTCAGCGTGGATTGGTGGAGGCGGTAAAGTTGACCATCTTGTGTATGGCAAGTTTGGCGCAGATCGGATAAAAGATAACACCTTAAACTGGTCTATAATAGGTGACTTGGGAATCCAATACGATCTGTCGAAGAATGTCGGAGTATTCCTCGCTCCGGAGGTATCATATTATTTTAAACCCGAGAATCCGGTAATACAGACTTACCGTACCGAGAATCCTTTTATGTTTACTGTTGGCGCTGGTTTGAGATTTAGCTTATAGATTGACGAACTGAATTCTATCCCAAAGTGTAACGCTTTGTTGAATGCGGTTAATAAATAATTTAATTCACAATGAAATTGAAGTCGAGATTGAAGAGATAGAATGGAAACTCAACCACAGGCCTCGTAAGTCACTGGGTTACAGGACACCGTTGGAATACTGTAAACATTTATTTATCTTTGACTTTTGAAGTGTGTTGCACTTTAATTTAGAATTCACCTCAGTATTCGTCTTGTCAAAGTAGAGATTAATCTATTCTCCTGAATATACTCCCTCTAAAATGATAATGCCCGTACTCTTCTCCATGATGAAGTAGACGAAAGGATGATCCGCTCTGAACGTGATTGTTCTGGGAATATCATTAAGTATCAATCCGCTTATCGCCTTAGTTATTATTGTCGCCTTCGTTCCACTCTCATCCACATCGAGTAAAATGCTTTGATCTATCTGTGAGATATTATTGTTGAAACCGTCGGCAATAAGTGTCAAGTCTGCCGTATCATTAAAGATTGATTCAATACCAAGGTTACTCATCAAAGGTATTAGATTGTCATTCGTATATTCGATCTTAAACTTTGGAATAAATAGGTCTAGTTCTTTTACTTGTGCTTTGCTGATTATCTCATTCCATTTTTTGGAATCCATTTCCTTAATAATCGATTCTACAGAAGATCCTTCATCGGGAAGTGCTATTACCATATTGAATGCGCCATTCCCATAGGGAAGGAAGGCCGTGGCAAATGACTCCGATTTATAATACATAAAATCGTGCTTTTGATTCATAAGCTTGACTCTTCTTATATTCCCGTTCTCCGTTATAAATGGTTGCTCTTTTGTGAGTTTGCTGTCGAATTTAGAACTCCATCTCCCTTCAAAATAAACCGCATTGAGGAAAATTGCTTCAACTCCACCATTTAAGTCATTAAGAGCGTTGGGTATTTTTGAATGAGTCTTTTTCTTTATTTTTTCGTTGATGGCTTTTTTAGCTGATAATACATCAGTGGAGTTCAATTCCATGGCATCGGCAGAAGATGATTCATTGACACCTTTAGTATA
>JAEEGF011626190.1_pt1 | contig 11652 bp, 8 predicted proteins | sample 9134171 | NCBI WGS metagenome assembly JAEEGF01 (sample SAMN16246542, study PRJNA631951) | gut metagenome | biome: gut microbiome; feature: rumen; material: AP-attached | host: Bos | place: Iran: Karaj | collected 2018-10 | reverse complement strand
GCCTCTTGCGCAAGCCTGCTGCAACAGCGACGTACCATCTTCCGAAACCCAATCAAATTTCGCGCCAGCAGCCAGCAAGTCCCTGACTTCCTTCGCATTGCGTTTTTTCAATGCGGCCTCTAGCTGCTTCTGGAGAGTCGCGGCGTCCTCCGCGCTCAACTCCTTCTCTGGCTCTTTGCCATCGGCAACGATTTTATCGTCTTCATCAGCGGCCGCATTGTCGTCTCCCATCTGTGTCCAACGTTCCATTGGCTCTCCTTCAACAGGCTCCTCCTTTTCCTGTTTTGAAGATGCCACGCTCAATTCCGTTTTTTCATCATTCTGCTGCGCAACTTTCGCTGCCGAATCGTCTTCCTCCGCATCATCATCGGCAGCGACGGCGACATCCGCAGCCTCTTCCGTCTCTGGCTGTTCAGACGGCCCAATCGCTTCCGCCACTGTTTCCGTCGCATCCTGCGGATCCGCCGCATCTTCACGCGCATGAGTGATTTTCTTCAACGCAGGCTCCAAAAACGCCAGCTGCTTGGGCATCCGCAAGCTCCCCTGGCTGGAATTCGCCCAGCCATAGCCGACACCGAACGACAGCAATATCAGCACTGCGGCCACAATCTTCAAAAACCATGAACCGCCCGTCTTCTCTGGCTGTGAACGCAATGCCGCAGACAGGCCTTTGATTGTCCTAACTGGCTTGGACGGAGCCGTTTCCTCCATTTTCTTCACACGAGCAGCCAATGACTCTCCAGACAAACGGCTGGACGAATCGACTTCCGACAGGCCGTCCAGCAGTTCCTTCACCGTTGAAGGCCGGACTCCAGGCCTTTCGTTAATCAGCCGATGGACAAGCAGGCAAAGATCCGCTGAAACATCCGGCCGACGCTCCCACAGCGGAATCACCTGTCCGCCGCCGCCCAAAGGAGATTCGCCACACAGCATTTCATAAATCATAACGCCGACGCTGTAGAAATCGGACTGCAAATCCAGCTGACCACTCCGCGCTTCCATACTCGCATAACGCCCCGTCATGCCAGAAAAGCCGCAACTGCCCAGCCAAACATTGCTAACATCTTCCAACAGAACACTTTCCAACGTCAGACTTCCATGCGCAATATTGGCTTGTTCAAAAATTTCCAATTCAGAAGCGATTTTTTTTGCAATGTCCAAGCAACGGCTTTCGTCAAAAATGCCGTCATTCCGCAGAATATCCGCCAGAGAACGGCCTTCATGACATGAACATACGACAACGGAATCCAAAACGTTTTCCTTCTGCACCGCACTCAAGACCAGTCCGAGTTCAGAATGATCGGCCAACCTGCATTCGTGCTCCATCGCCTGCGCGGCCACTTCTTCATCGTATTCCGACACACGACGGCCAAAGCATTTGACCAGACATGTACTGCCGTCCTGCTCATCCGTCGCACGGAACACTTCACAAACACCGTCGTCATGAAGCAACTTCTCCAGACGGCAACCACCTGCCACATCGCCAACGCGATGACGACGAGACATCGCCCCCCATGGTTCTGAAAGCCGCTCAACCATGATTTTCTCCTTGCTCATAACGTAAATCCGACACTTATTTCCATCTGTAATTTGTAAAAAACGGAACGAATACCATTATATTATATAATATCCTCTCGTTTTTTCATCTTTCAACATCCGTTTCACATTTGATTATCGTAAAAAACATGGCTTCCAATTCTTTCAACAACGACGAAATCCTGAAAAAAGCTACAGAAGTCCTTGATATTGAGATAGAAGGGCTTCAAACCATCCGCGCGAATCTCGGCCAACCGTTCGCCGATTGCGTCAGACGATGCTTCGACACCATCGCCCGCGGCGGCAAACTTGTCGTCACCGGCATCGGCAAAAGCGGCCACATCGGCCAGAAAATGGCCGCCACGCTTGCTTCCACAGGCTCCCGCGCCGTTTTCATGCATCCCGTCGAAGCCATGCACGGCGATCTCGGCGTCGTCTCGCCGCAGGACACGCTGCTCGCCCTCAGCTATAGCGGCGAAACGGACGAACTGCTCGCTGTCATTCCCGCCATCAAACGCCTCGGCATCGACATCATCGCCATCACGCAGAAGGCGGAATCACGCCTTGGCGAATGCGCGGATCTCGTCGTCCCCATGCCCGTCCCACGTGAAGCATGCCCCTTCAATCTCGCGCCAACCACCACCACGACGGCCCTCACGGCCCTCGGCGACGCGTTGGCCATGACGATGCTCCACCTCCGTCATTTCCAACTCAACGACTACGCCAAGCTCCATCCCGCAGGCGCTATCGGCCGTTCCATCACGTTGAAAGTCAAAGACTTCATGCGGACAGGCGAACACGCCGCCAACGTCCGTCCAGGCACGTCTGTCCGTGACGCCCTGCTCGCCATGACGGCCGCCCGTTGCGGTGCCGTCGCCATCGTCGACGACAACAACGCCCTGCTCGGTATTTTCACCGACGGCGACTTCCGCCGCCGCATCACAGCGGACACGGCGGTCATCGACGCGAAGATCGAAACCGTCATGACGGCCAATCCCATCACGATCAACGAAGACTCCATGGCCGTCGAAATCATGAAACTCCTTGAAAAACGCAAGATCGACGACATTCTCGTCACGACAGCGGACGGCAAGTTCGCAGGACTCGTTGATATCCAAGATCTTCCGAAATTCAAAGTCATGTAATGGCTTGCGCCATTTTGGACGGCCGCAACACCGTTGCGGCCGTCATGTTCTATGTCTGAAACATGTCCACCATCAAGCTCTACAACCGCAAAACCAACAGCATCGTCGAAGAGACCGTTTTAGGCGACCGTTTCGTCCGCCTCGCCTACGCCTCTCCGATGCGCCATGTCCTGTCATGGCCGCTGTTTGCGCATGCGTGCGCCTCGCGGCTCATGGGCTGGTTCGCAAACAGGCCGTCATCCGTGAACCGTATTCCCAAAACCATCGAATCACTTCACATCAACATGAATGAATTCGAAGTTCCGGAAGGCGGTTTCCAGTCGTTCAACGAATTCTTCACACGCCAAGTCAAACCGTATGCGCGAACGTATCCTGCTGAAATGAACCAACTTGGCTCTCCAGCCGACTGCCGTATCTTCGCATGGCAAAACCTACAGAACGACCTCTGCGTTCCCGTGAAAGGCGATCAATTCACTGTGGCGCAACTACTAGGCAAACAACATGCGCAAATTGCCGAACTGTTCATGGGCGGCTCGCTCTGCGTCTGCCGCCTCTGCCCCGCGGATTACCATCGTTTCCATTATCCCGACGACGGCCGCTTTGTCACATCATGGCCAGTGAAAGGCAAATACAACTCCGTCAATCCGCTCGCGCTCAACCAGAATCTCAACGTCTTCACGACGAACTACCGCGAAGTCTCCCTGCTCGATCTGGCCAATTTCGGGCAGACTCTCTTCATCGAAGTCGGCGCCTTCGCCGTCGCGTCTATCACACAGACAAACGATGGTCCTGTTTTCATGCGTGGCGAAGAAAAAGGCTATTTTTCTTTTGGCGGCTCGACCATCATCATGGTCTTCCAAAAAGACCATGTTTTTTTCGACGACGACATTCTTGAACATACCGCCGAAAACATCGAGACGCTCGTCAAGGCCGGCGAACATATTGCCGCCAGCCCATAGTCCCGCTTGCGTCCCGCCTGCGGGAAAGGTGTGCCGACGGCGTCTCGCCGTCGGAAGTAGCGGCGGCGTCTCGCCGTTTTTTTTGGGGGGATACGAATCACGCTCCCGCGCATCCACCGAACAGTCATCCCTTCTGTCCTTCTCGTCCTTTTCGTCCCTTTCATTTCTGGCGAATTTGCGATCTCACTGGAGTGCCCCCTCACGCTTGAAATCTTATGAATTTCTATGACTTATTATGACTTTTAAAGAATTTTTATGACTTTATATGATTCTTTATATTTTTATAGTAAAATACTTAATTTTTAAATATTTATCATTAATATTTGACAAAATAAGAAAATTTATAATTTCATTTTTATTGAATAATGGATTTGCATTTCATTTTTCATGTGCTATGGTATTGGAAAAAGAAGAAAAATATTTGTCCGATGCCAATTGTATGATATATTAGTAAGGAATAAGTCATGGGAAATATGGATGCGGCCTCCAAGCTCTTCACGGGGCTTCCGGAGGTGTTTTGCGATCTGGTCGATTTTGCGTTGCGGAAGACCGGATTCAAGGTAGTGCGCGGCTCGTTGAAGGAACGGAATACGGAAACCATCGCGCGGAGATGGTACAAGAAAGTCAGCAACGACGTCGTGCAGGAGCTGCAGGTCACCAACGGCGACGTGACGTCGACTCTGCTGGTAGCTCTGGAGAACCAGACCAGCACGAGTGCCATCATGGCGGGGCGGAGCCTCATGGCGACGACCGTCCGATGGGACTCTTGGCGGCGCGAAATGAAACGGGAGCATTGTGCTCAGAAAGAGTTAAAATCGCACCAAGAGCTGCTCGACGGCGTGCTGCCGAGCGACCGGATGACGCCGGTGATGGTTCTCGTGGTCCATTTCGGGAAGGAACCATGGACGGGGCTGCCGCGATTCACGGACACGCTGGACTGCCCCGCGGAGCTGAAGCCGCTGCTGGCGGACTGCCCTTCCAACGTCATTTCGTTCTACAACCTCCTTCCAGAGGAGATCGACAGAATGCCACCGGGGGCGATGCGAGCCGTCGCGAAAAGCATCCACTATATTGACGACGTTGAAAGACTATTCAAAGAATTCAAGACGGATCCTTCTTTCGACATGTTGTTGAAGGAAGGGCCGGACGAGGCTCTGGACATCATCAGCATTGCGATAGGATATGATTTGAAAGAAGAAAAGGAGACGGACATGGAGAAGGTAGTATCGAAAATCGAACAGCATTTTTTCAACAAGTGTATTGCTCAAAATAAAAATGAATGGCTAGAGGAAGGGAGAGTTGAAGGGAGAGTTGAAGGGAAGGAAGAAGGGATCGTGGAAGGAGAAATCAAAACGGTACTGAAATTCATCCGTATTCGCCGTAACCGTCATTTCTCTGAATCACAGATTCTGGAAGACCTCCAATCAGATTTTGAACTGGATGAAGCGACCGCGAAGCAATATATGGAAGTAAGAACTTGATTGAAAAAACGCACGTAGGAGGACAAAACTATGCCAAAGAAGGACATGGAGAAGGTAGTGTCGAAAAGCGAACAGAATTCCACGAACAAATGTATTGCTCTTTATAAAGATGAGTGGGTAGAAGAGTTGAAAAAAATGCGGTTCGAAGCGTGGATAGATGGAATTAAGCAAGGAGCAAACATGATGGTGGTGAGATTCATCCGAAACAAACGCAAACGCCATTTTACTAAATCACAGATTCTGAAGGCTATCCAGTCGGACTTTGATCTTAACGAGGCGAATGCAAGACAGTACATGGCAACTGCTGAAAAACTCTAAATTGATTTTACCACAAAATAGCGCGGCGGCACAGGATTTCTTTCCCGCACCGCCGCGCTATTTTTGTTATGGAACGTTTCTCTTACTCAATGTGCACGAAAATCTGCACGACTTTCTGCGGAGCATCGCCGCGGTCCCATTCATTCGGACGCGCATAGACGAGTTCGACCATCGTGTTGCCCGGACGGCGCGCTTCGATTTCGACTTCCGAATACGCCGTACGGCTGAACTTATACCAACGCGGACGTTCATGTTCGACATCGACATCCACAATGGATGGATTATGACGCGCAAACCATTTCAGTCCGTCGCCTTTCTTTTCTTCCAGCTTGAATTCAACTTCCTGCCCAACGCGCATGGAAACCTGCAGCATCGTCGGAGCCTCGCCAGACCGATAGAACTTCTTGTGATGCAACGGCGCCCAGTCTTTGTAATGGTCGCGTTCTTTCGGCGGTTGCAACGGATGATTCTTGTGGCCAGGACGGTACTCGACGGGCGGCTGTGGTTTCGGCGGTTCGGGTTTCACGACCTGCGGCGGCTGCGGCTTCGCAGGCGGTTGCGGCGCGGCAGGCTTAACGGCCGGAGCGGGCAGCGGCTTCGGAGCGGGCTGCAGTGGCTGAGGCTTCATAACCTGCGGCGGTTGCGGCTTCGGAGCAGGCTGCGGCTGACCAGGCTTCACGACCACAACAGGCTGCGGTTTCTGCGGCTGTGGCTGGCCGGGCTTCACGACCACAACTGGCGGGTTCGCAGGCTGCACAGCGGGTTTCGGTTGCTGCGGTTGGCCGGGCTTCGGCCCGAACTGCGCAAAACCAATCTGCGGCAGTGCCATGGCACCAGCAACAGCCCAAATCCATAAATTCTTTTTCATGTTTTTCTCCTTTTTGAATTTGGTTTGACTAGACTTTGTTGTTCTACTGACGTTCTCTAAAATATGTTTCTTTAATTTATCCTTTCAAACATCCCCTTCAAGTTGACTATTTACTAATATCCTATAATGTATGGTATTTCCAAAAAAATCATCACTTTTTTCCATGAGGTACAACATGAATCGACTGAACAAACACGCTCTTGTCTTCGGAATGCTCCTCAGCGCAGGCATTTACGCACAACCGTCCATGGTTCTCTATGATTTCAAGGAACCCGTTCCTGAAAAACTCGTCGAACATCGTCAGGCTTCCACAAAATGGCTCGGCGAAGGCCGTTTCCACGTCCATCTGGAGCCGAAGGGCCAATGGCCGGGCATCACCCTCAACGCTCCGAACGGCCATTGGGACGTCACGCCATACGCATACATCACTCTCAAACTGAAGAACATCAGTGATCGCACACAGACCATTGGTTTCCGTATCGACAATCCGGGAGCAGACGGCAGAGTCAACTGCCTGCAGGAAACCATCGAACTCTCCCCTGGCAAAGCTGGCGTATTGACGGTTCCAATCGCACGAAAGGAACAGGAAATGGCCGTCAAGCTCTTCGGCATGCGCGGCTTCCCTGTCGAAATCGGCGGCTCCATGGGCGGTTCCACAAAAACGGTCGATCCGACGAACATCGTCGGCTTCCTTATTTTCGGCCTCTCGCCTGCGTATCCTGTTGATGTGGAAGTGGAAAGCGTCATCGCCCATGATGAATATGCCGGCAACAACGTCGAGAAGATCAAGCCGGAGGATTTCTTCCCGTTCATCGACACATACGGGCAGTTCATCCATCGCGAATGGCCAGGAAAGGTGAAGGACGCGGCCGATCTCGTTTCTCGCATCGCATTGGAAGAAAAGGATTTGGAAGCTCATCCAGGCCCTGCTGGTTGGGACAAATGGGGCGGTTGGGCGGACGGCCCGTCCTTCGAGGCCACTGGCTTCTTCCGCACGATGAAATACAACGGCAAATGGTGGCTCGTCGATCCAGACGGAAAGCTCTTCATCAGCACTGGGCCGGACTGCGTCGGTCTCGAAGGCTCCACGCCGATTGAAGATCGCGAGACGTGGTTCAAAGATTTCGCGGGAGACGATCCGGAATTCAAAGACTGCCTTGGAAAGGATTGGCATGTCGTCAACGGATACTACCAAGGCCGCCAGCCGAAAAACTTTAACTTCCTGAAAGCCAATCTGAAACGTAAATTTGGCAAGGATTGGTACAGGCTCAGTTCCGAAATGGCCCACCGCCGCCTCCGCAGCTGGGGCATGAACACCATCGCCAACTGGTCGGACCAGAACATCTTCCTCATGCGCAAGACGCCCTATTTTGTCAATCTCGGTGCAGGTGGTAAGATTCTCGAAGGTAGCACAGGCTATTGGGGCAAGTTCCGCGACGTGTTCGATCCGTCGTTCGCCGAATCCATCAAAGACAACGTCGGAAAACAGCGCGGCAAATCCGTTGACGATCCATGGTGCATCGGCTATTTCGTCGATAACGAAATCGCATGGGGCGACGACATCTCGTTGACCATCGCCTCCCTCCAATCGCCGAAAGAACAGGCCGCCAAGATTGAATTCATCAACGACTTAAAGGCTAAATACGGTGAAATCAGCAAGTTGAACGCCGTATGGGGCACCAACCATGCCTCATGGGACGCCCTGCTCGAATCCCGCGAAGCTCCAGACAAAGACAAGGCGGGAGACGATCTCCGCGCATTCTACGCCAAATTCGCGGACACATATTTCCGCACCATCCGCGACGCGTTGAAGTCCGTCGCGCCGCATCAGCTCTTTGCGGGCTGCCGTTTCGCATGGGTTAACAACGTCGCCGCCGAAGCGTCCGGAAAGTACTGCGACATCGTCAGTTACAATCTCTACCGCCGCGACGTCGCCGATTTCAAGTATCCCGGCAGCAAGGATGTTCCGCTGATCATCGGTGAATTCCATTTCGGCGCATTGGACCGCGGCATGTTCCACACGGGGCTCGTCTCCACCGCCAACCAACAGGCCCGCGCGGATCTTTACAAGTCCTACGTGGAAGGCGTGTTACGTCATCCGCAATTCGTCGGTTGCCATTGGTTCAAATATCGTGACGAACCGACCACTGGCCGTGGTTTGGACGGCGAAAACTACCAGATCGGCTTCGCCGACATCGTCGATACGCCGTATCCGGAAATCATCAACGCCTCCCGCGCCGTTGGTTATGACATGTACAAATACCGCATGGAAAACAAATAACTTGCAACTTGCTTATATCCTTTGAATCCCTCGAATCCCTTGGATTCAAGGGACTTATCCACAAAAATGAAAATCACCCAAGTCGAACCACTTCTCGTCGGAGCCCCCACGCCTGGCTGTGGACTCCTTTCCAACAGAAACTACTTCTATATTCTTGTCCACACAGATGAAGGCATCACAGGCCTCGGTGAAGCGACGCTTGAAAGTCATGATGACTCGTTGCTCGGCGTCCTGAAAGATCTGTCCGATCTCGTCGTCGGACAAAATCCGCTGGATGTCGGCCTGCTTGTGCAACATCTTTTCAAAGAGCGCTTTTGGAAAGGCGGCGTCGTCAAAGCATCCATCATCTCCGGAATAGAATTGGCCTGTTGGGATATCAAAGGAAAAGCCCTCGGCAAGCCTGTTTATGAACTTTTCGGCGGCAAAATCCGCGACAAAATCCGCGTCTATGCGAACGGCTGGACAGGCGGCGCGACCGATCCAGCCGTCATAAAAGACAAGGCGGCGGAAGCCATCGCCGCAGGCTACAAGGCTTTCAAATTCAGTCTCGCCATTCCCACATGGCCGATGCGCGATTTGGAAACCGTCAAACGCATCCGCAAGGCGGCGGAAACCATCCGCGACGCCGTCGGGCCGGAAGCACCTTTGCTTTTCGACGGACATGGCCGTTACGACAGCGATCTCGCCATTCAAATCGGCCACGCGTTGGAAGATCTGAATCTGCTGTTCTTCGAAGAACCAGTCCAGCCGGAAGACGAAGAAGGCATGGCCCGCGTTTCGGCACGCGTTAACATTCCAATCGCGGCTGGTGAACGGCTGACGCTTAAACAGGAGTTCCGCCGCCTGCTACAATCACGAGCCGTATCCGTCGTACAGCCGGATCTCGCTCATTGCCATGGTTTTCTGGAAGGCGTGAAGATCGCCGCCATCGCCGAATCGTTCAATGGATTCGTCGCGCCGCATTGCCCTATGAGCCCCGTCATCACGGCCATCTCGTTGCATCTCGACGCCATCGCGCCGAACTTCTTGATACAAGAGCGGCTCTTCCTAAACGACTGGCGGAACGATGTCATCACACAGCCGCTCGTTGTCAAAGACGGCTTCCTTGAACTGAATGACAAGCCTGGTTGGGGCGTCGAACTCGACATGAACCTCTGCCGCAAGCATCCGCGCATCGTCGCGGGAACGCCATCACTTCATCGGCAGGACGGAGCTCTCGCTGATTGGTAAGCAAACACAACGGAAGCTTTTTGCATAGACGGAGTTGCCAACTTGCCGTGTCTTTATTATATTAGGTAAAGACACAATAGTTCGTTTTTTCTAGGTGAATTATGCTGCTCGGCCTCGACATCGGAACATCCTCTTGCAAGACAACGATTTTGGACTCACAGACTGGCGAAATCGTCGCGTCTGCACGCCATCCTCTGAACTACCTCTATCCAGATGACGAACGTGCCGAAATCAACGCAGAGGAGCTGTGGCAGGCCATCATCGCTGTCATGACGGAAATCGCCGTCAAGCATCCGAAAGCCGCGGCCGCCTTGAAAGGAATGTCCATCAGCATCGTCTTTCCGACGCTTGTTCCGCTGGACGCGAACGACAATCCGCAACAGAACGCCATCCTTTACAGCGACCGCCGTGAACAGCCGCAAATCGCCGAACTCAAGAAACGCCTCGGTGAACATGGTGTTGAAGACATCACCGGAAATGCCTTGGTTTCAGGAACTAGCATCCTTCCGGGCATCCTTTGGCTCAAACAGAACCGCCCCGAACAGGATCGCCAAACGAAAACCTATGCGACGCTTGCGACGTTTATCATCCGTCGGCTGACAGGCGTTTTCGGCATGGATCCCGCCCATGCGTCGCTTTCCGCGCTTTGTCCGAAAGGCCGCGAACACGAATGGTCGCAGACCATTCTGGACGCGGCGGATATCGATGCGGATCGCCTGCCGCCCGTCCATGAAAATTTCACCATCGCAGGTACTTTACTACAAAGCATTTCCGACTTGACGGGACTGCCCGTCGGCCTGCCCGTCGTCTGGTCCAACGGCGACTCTGTCTCCGCCGCCTTCGCGGCGGGAGTCGCGCGGCCAGGAGAAGTCTTCGTCGCAGGCGGCAGTACAGACTGCTTGCTCGCCTGTGCATCCCGTCCATCCGGCAACCCGTTGTTCTGCAACGTCCGCCATCTTCCGAAAGACGTTTGGACCACCATCGGCTCCATGAACGCCGCAGGCGCCTCCGTTAAATGGCTTTGCGAATCCTTCCTCAAATGCCCAGTGGACGATTTCACGAATGAAGCCGCCTCCGCCCCGTCGGGCTCCCGCGGCCTGCTCTACCTGCCTTATCTGCTCGGTGAACGCACGCCTGTTTGGGATCCGAAAGCCACTGGGGTCTTTTTCGGATTGACGCTCCACACAGGCCGTGCAGAAGCCTGCCGCGCCGTGCTCGAAGGCGTCGCCTGCGCATGGCGGCAGATTCTCGAACTTCTTCTACAGACGTCCGATGCGAAACCAGACAAAATCGTCGCCGCAGGTGGTGGCAGCACGAACCATTTATGGAACCAAATCAAGGCTTCCATGCTCAAATGCCCTGTCGTTTCACTGGATTTCAATGACGTCAGCAGCCTTGGCGCATGCCTCGCGGCGGGCCTCGGCGTCGGCGTCTATGATTCCATGCAACAGGCCTTCGACGCGACGGCCAATCTGCGGAATCCGCATCCCGTCATGCCCGTTCCCGAATGGGAGGACGCTTTGGACGACACTTTCCAACGCTATCTCAAGCTTTATCCAACCTTGAAACCGATTTTCTAAACCATCATGCGTAACTCATTTATCAAAAACATATTACCGCTTCTTTGCCTAGCGATTCCACTGGTCGCACAGCAGACGGAGACGAAGCCCGGTGAACAGGCCGCCATCTTCCGTTTCGAAGAGGCCCCTGGTCAAGAGGACATCGCCAAACAGAATCTCACAAAAGGCATCAAGGCCATGAGCGACGGCATTTTCAACATCGCCGCCGATTTCTTCAAAGACTACCGCAAGAGCGTCGAACTCCATGAGCCGGA
>JAEEGF012082840.1_pt1 | contig 11653 bp, 13 predicted proteins | sample 9134171 | NCBI WGS metagenome assembly JAEEGF01 (sample SAMN16246542, study PRJNA631951) | gut metagenome | biome: gut microbiome; feature: rumen; material: AP-attached | host: Bos | place: Iran: Karaj | collected 2018-10 | reverse complement strand
AACGAGGGCGAAGTCATCCAGGCCTACATTTCCATCGGCTACGGCGCGACTCAAGGCGTATCGCACAAGATCAAGCGCATCGACCAAGTGAGCAACGTGAACGACAGCACGCCCGAGTGGTTCCGCCGCGGAGTTGAGGCTGCCCTACTCGCCCCCACCGCCATCAACCAGCAGAAGTTTTCGTTTGAGTATGTGGGAAATACCGACGGGCTCCCTCAAGTTCGCGCTAAAAAAGGCTTCTCCCTGGTCGGTTACACCCACATGGATTTGGGCATCGCCAAATACCACTTTGAAATCTGCGCCGGGAAAGATAACTTCAACTGGGCCTGAAATCATCGCATGTAGAAAAAAATTCTACACTTCACGCATTGTATTTGCCGAGAATCTTTTCTACGGATTTGCCTTTGGCGAGTTCATCGACCAGTTTGTCAAGGACACGGAGGTCTCTCATCCTGGGGTCCTCGATTTCCTCGATGCGCACGCCGCAGATGCTGCCCTTGACGTTCAATCGAGCAGGATTCATGGCGGGGGCTTTATCAAGGAAATCGCCATAGGTAGCGTCGCTCTTGAGCAGGGCATCCAAGTCGTCATGGGTGTAGCCCGTGAGCCATGTGGTCACGGCATATACTTCTTCTATCGAGTGTCCCTTGCGCTCGGCTTTGGCGATGAGCAGGGGGAACACCTTAGCAAATTTCATTTCAAATACATTCATTCTTTCTTATATTTTTGACTGCGCCAGTATTGTGCGCATGGTTTTGATATCCTGAATGTTATAGATGAATGCAGTGATGCCAAACGTCATCAGTAGCGAGAGAACAGCGACGGTAATGAAACGGGAGTTCACGCACACCCATTGCAATAGTGTGAATTGAGTTCTAAAGGAAAAAACGGGAACATCCATCGGTGCCGAGAGTGTGTATGCAATGGCAATGCCTCCAACGACAAGTCCTACCACGAATGCGACTACCATAGCCAGTTTGTAGCGACGGAGGTTGGCTTCTTGATGCTGTTTGATGTACTCCACAGCGTCAAGGCGCTGGGATAGGGATGCCATAAAAACGTCACTATCGTAGAAATGTGGCTTATGTGCGAGGAAAAGATCCTCAAGGGCTTTATCTTTGTTCATAACTGTAATCTTGCTTTAAGTTTGTCACGTCCTCGTGAGAGTTGTTGCTTGACCGCATCTTGCGATGCGTCGGTAATGGCGGCAATCTCCTTGATGCTGTAGCCATTGAGGTAGAAGAGTGTGATGGCTGAGCGTTCCTTGGGCGGCAAGGTGCGCAAGGCGAGGTAGAGATCCTGGTGCTCGAAACTGGAATCGGCCGCCGGGCCGCCAATAAGCGAGCGCGCTTCGTCAATGCTTTCCATAGTCCTGCAACTCGCCTTGTGGTTGAGGAAGGTGTGGTAAGCAATTTTGAAGAGCCATGAGCGGAATTTCCCCTTATTCTGATAGCCCGCCAGCGAGAGGTATGCCTTGACGAGGGCATCCTGTGCCAGGTCGTCGGCATCGTCCTTCTTACCACAGCACAGAGCGAGCAAGAAACCTCGCAAGGCCTCTTGCTCACGCTCCACATGCGATATGAATACTTCGCGCGTCACAGGTTACACTTGCTCAGTCACGCTCTTCTCTTCGGCCTCCATCTCCTTTGCAAGCATCTTCTTTCCCATGAAATAATTCACAAGAAATGCGATTCCCACTCCCAGAGAAATGAGTCCAAAGCATATCGCAGTCATCGGGTCATCGGTACCGCCAAGTTGATTCTCACCCAAGAAAATACCAAAGCCGATCAATCCTATGCCGAGCAGCGTGGTGAGGCATCCCCACAGCAGTTTTGTGAGCAGTTTCTCCTTCAGCAGCCCGGGCTTGCGCGAAATCTTCTTCATGATTTCCTCGATATCCATTTCAGGATTCTTCTCGATAGCGGCCAACACGATTTGTGTGCGTTGGTTGGTCTCATTCATCTTTTTACGGACGCCCGACAAAATGGCAACGATGGGAAGAACGCAACCACATGCAATCGGCACTAATATTGCAGCAAGGTTTTCCATATTTTTATTGAATTTTTAATTGTTACACTTTTTGTTTCTTGAACCAGTTCCCTCGCTTGAGCTCGGGTTCTGCGGGCTGCGCCTCAGCAATCACATGCGCGCTTGCATTGCGTTCGGCTTGTACCGCAGTTCACTTATAAAACAGGTCAAGAAAGCAAAAGGTGACATCCTTGGCTGATTTTTTCTCAATTTTTTTATTGGATTGGTCGAATAAAAAAGTTGTACTAGTTATCAATCATGTTGTTATGATTGTCTGATTAACCAGGCTATGGATAAAGTCGGTCATCATCTGGTCGTGGCGGCGCACATCACGGTACAGGGCCAGCTGGTTGCGGGTGCGGTCTAGGTTGTGGGTCGGATATTTTATCTTGTAATAAGTATCGCCATTGAGATAGTCGGTGAGGAAACGCACGCACTGCATGAAAGGGAACAACGACACGGCATAGGGCAAAAGTTCAATCTCTATGGACGTGAGAAACTCACGGGCCGACTCTAGATAGCCCGTGGTGAAGGCCTTGAAGATGGCTTCGTTGAAGTCCACGCGGGACAGGTCAGAGTCGTCCTCGGCAGTGAAATTGGCACCAGTGCGCAGGAAGTCGCCGTAGTCCGAGAAGATGAACGACGGCATCACCGTGTCGAGGTCGATGACGCACAGTACCTGGCCCTGCTGGTCAAACAGCATGTTATTGACCTTGGTGTCGCAGTGGCAGATGCGCTTGGGTAACTTGCCCTCGCGGTAGAGCTGTTCGGCCTGACACATCTCGTTGGTATCGCGCTCAAGTTCATCGATGATGTCGCGCACCTCGTCAAGGCGGCCAGCGGCATCGTTCTTGACGGCTTCGCGCAACTGGCTCATGCGCAGTTCCATGTTGTGGAAGTCGGGGATGGTCTCGCCCAGCGGCTCGGGCACGTCAACCAGCATTTTCTCGAAATTGCCGAAGGCCTTGCCGCAGTCATAGGCACTCTCGGGCGTAACAGCCTCGTTGGTGACAGTATCGGGGATATACACCATCACGCGCCAGTAGCGGTCGGCCTCGTCGCGGTAGTAGGTCTTGCCACTGTGGGTTTTGACAAACTGTAGCACCTTGCGATTGATGTCGTCGGTATTGCAAGCTTCCAGCTTGCAGCGGATGTGTGCAGTCACCACCTCGATGTTGTGCTGCAATAGGTCCACATCCTGGAAGATGGCGTTGTTGATGCGTTGCAGCACATAGTCGGGCGCATCGCCGTCAGTGACAACGTGATAAGTATCATTTATGAGGCCGTTGCCCAGAGGCTTGACTTCCTTGACCGTTCCCTCAATCTCAAATTGCGCCAAGATGTCGGCTGTATCGATAGTTTCCATGACAAATTCACTAATCCTAATCTCTAACCTCTAACCTCTAATCAGCATCTTTAGATGCTTTCTCCCAATACTTGGCCCCTTTGGCTTTCAACTGTTCGGTGAAGGCTTTGGCGGCAGCACGAGTGACGGCCTCGACCTCAGGCGTGGCCATAGCGTGGCGGTAGCCATGCACTTTGCTCCACTCGCCTCGAGTGAAATCGGGCACCTGTACGGGCAAATTGCCGTTGTCCATCGAGATGCTACCCAGTTCGGCCAGGCAGCACCATTCAGCAAGGTCATATACATCGATGTCGAGCGGCAGTCCGTTCTGCAGGCAATAGACCAGGCGTGAATCCATGATGAAGTCCATGCCGCCGTGGCCTCCAACCTCTTTGGCTTCCTCGCCGTAGCGTTTCACGAGCGGCGAGGTGAAGGATTGCAGCAGCACCTCGGCATCTTTTTCGTCTAGATAGAAGTGGCCCGTGTAATCATCTTTGCTGAGGGTGATTCCAGCCTTTTTCATCACTGCGGAGGACAACGCATAGCCTTCGGTGGGGTATTTGTTGACAAAACCCTTAGTGCCTGTGAGCTGATACATGCGGTTATAGGGTTGCGGCGTCATCACGTTGTGGTGGACTTCGATGACCTTACCTTGTTCGGTCGAAATCAGTGTGATGGTGTGGTCACCATTACGGAAATTGGGGCATTCCTCACCAGTGCGCGCTTCAACCAGTTCCTTGCCGTTAAAGGAGCGGGTGTCCATTGCAATGAGCGTTCTCATGCGGTCGCCGCGGTGGATGTTCAGCACCTGGGCGATGGGACCCAGACCATGGGTGGGATAGACGTCGCCACGGAACTTGCTGTTATAGTCCAAGCGCCATCCCAACTTGTCGTCAGCGCCGCGTTTCCAATAAGCGTCCCAATAGGGCGACAACTCGTGGCGATAGGCCCCTTGCACATAGATGACTTCGCCCAGCAGGCCCCTCTGAGCCATGTAGAGCGAGTTGAGTTCAAAGAAGTCATAGCAGCAGTTCTCGAGCATCATCACGTGCAAGCGCTTGCTTTCACTCAGGTTGATGAGCGACCAAATCTCGTTCATGTTCATGGCCGAGGGGACCTCGATGGCGACATGATGGCCGTGCTCCAACGCCTCGTGAGCCACCAAGAAATGGTGTAGCCAGTCGGTGGCAATATACACCAAGTCAATGTCGGTGCGCTTGCACAGATCCTTGTAGCCCTCCTCGCCATAATAGACGTCGGCAGCCGGCATCGAAGCCTTGCGAAGAATCTCCTGGCAGGCTTCGGCACGGTCGCGCTCATGGTCACACAAGGCCTTCACCTCGATGCCGGGGATATGGGTCCAACGCTCCACAGCCTCGGGACCACGCATGCCCAAACCCACAAAAGCCACTCTCACAACAGGAATTTTCTCCACTGTGAGTCCCAACGCCGACTGTTGCCCCGCTGGACGTTCAGGCACCTGAGTGACGATAGTTCCGTCTTGGATGTTATAAGGCCAGTTAAATTGTGCCCAAGTGTTCATGGGCAGCAATGCTGCAAATGTCATTACAAGTGCAGTCAGATATCTCAGTCTCATCATGGTTTTTTGTTTAGTTGTTTTTGATAACGGCCTCAAATATAGGCAAAATAACTGAAAGTGCAAAACAAAATGGCAAAATGCAAGACTTGATTGCACATTTGCCATTCGATATGATTAGGGCCGATTGACCCCGCTCGTTCGAGTCTGATTATTCAATGCGTGTTATCTTGGCACCGATGGCGTTGAGGCGTTCGTCAATCTTGGTATAACCACGGTCAATTTGTTCGATGTGGTCGATGCGGCTCACACCTTCGGCACTCATGGCGGCAATCAGCATGGCGATTCCGGCTCGAATGTCGGGCGAGACCATGTGGTTGGCACGCAGTCGGATGCGGTGATCATGGCCGATGACGACAGCGCGATGCGGATCACACAGGATAATCTGGGCGCCCATATCAATGAGTTTGTCCACAAAGAAGAGTCGACTCTCGAACATCTTTTGATGAATCAGGATGCTGCCGTTGGCTTGTGTGGCTACGACAAGCAGCACGCTCAACAAGTCGGGGGTGAGGCCTGGCCAAATCGCATCGGCCAGTGTCAGGATTGACCCGTCCAGGAAACGTTCCACCTCGTAGTGCTCCTGCTGCGGGATGAACATGTCATCTCCTCTTTTCTCGAGCCGCAGACCCAGACGGCGAAAACTGTCGGGGATGATGCCCAAGCTTTTCCAGGAAACATCTTTGATGGTCAGTTCGCTGCCTGTCATGGCGGCTATTCCGATAAAACTGCCCACTTCAACCATGTCAGGGAAAATGCGGTGATGTGCCCCGTGCAGTGCGTCCACACCCTCGATGGTCAACAGATTGGAGGCAATGCCAGTGATTTTCGCGCCCATCTGGTTCAACATCTTGCACAGTTGCTGGATGTAGGGCTCACATGCGGCGTTATAGATGGTTGTTGTGCCTTGAGCCATCACGGCGGCCATCACGATGTTGGCCGTACCGGTCACCGATGCCTCATCGAGCAGCATATAAGTTCCTTGCAGTCGCTTGGATGTCTCAAATCGATAGGCTCTCTTTGCGTTGTCAAATGAGTAGGAGGCTCCCAGGTTGCAAATGCCCCTGAAGTGAGTGTCCAGTCGGCGGCGGCCGATCTTGTCGCCTCCTGGGTTGGCAAAATACATCTTGCCCAAACGGCTCAACAACGGTCCGATTAACATGACTGAACCGCGCAGTCGGGCACATTCGTCCATGAAATCCTGACTCTCAATGAATTCGGTGTCAATGTGTTCGGCTTTGAAACTATAGGTGTTGTCTCCGTGATGCTTGACGAGGACACCCATGTCGCTGAGCAGATGAATGAGGTTGTTCACGTCCAGGATGTCAGGGACGTTCTCGATGACAACCTCATCGGTTGTCAGCAAGGTTGCACAGATGACTTCCAGCGCTTCGTTTTTAGCTCCTTGTGGTATGATTTCACCGTTCAAGCGGTGGTTTCCTTCTACGATAAATGATGCCATGATATTCAGATATTTAGTGTATTAGATGTAATTGACTTCGGGATGAAGTTGTATCTTGTACTTCTCCTTGACGCTTTGTTCAATGAGGGCTGCCAATTCAATAATGTCGTCAGGAGTCGCGTTTCCCATATTGACCAGAATCAGCGGTTGTTTCTCATAAACTGCGGCCCCGCCGTGCTGTTTGCACTTCCAACCGCATTGTTCGATGAGCCACGCCGCTGGAATCTTGATGTGCCGGTCATCTACCACATAGTGGGGCACGTCGGCGTAGGTGGCTGCAATCTCCTGGTAGGTTTCAACGGGAATAACCGGATTCTTAAAGAAACTGCCTGCACTGCCCAAGACTGACGGTTCAGGCAGTTTGGAACGGCGGATGTCGATCACGGCATCGCGAATGGCCTTGGCCGTGGGCACTCCTTCCTGGGACTTGAATGCTTGCAATGGGCCATAGTCTAAATTGACTTTTGGAATGAGCGACAGCCTGAAGACCACGGCTGTGACAATGTATTGTCCCCGCAAGTTGTTCTTGAAAATGCTGTCCCTATAGTCATATTCGCATTCATTGGTTTGGAATACTCGGGGAAGACCGGTTGCAACCTCAATCGTCTCTACCTCATGGATAATGGATTCCACCTCCACACCGTAGGCTCCAATGTTCTGGATGGCCGAGGCGCCGACTTCTCCTGGAATATAAGACAGGTTTTCAGACCCGTAATAATTATCCCGAGCCATTTGGGCGCAGAAGTCGTCCCACACCATGCCCGAACCCACGCGGAACAGGATGTGCTGGTCGTCGCGAGAAACCTCTTCGATGAATTTGATGTCGGAATGCAATATTGTGCCTTCAAAATCCTTGGTAAACAGCAGGTTGCTTCCGCTGCCGATGTGCAGGATGCGTTCACCGCATTTTCTGAGTGTATTCAAAACCTCAATCAGTTCATCCACCGATTTGTAGCTGATGAACTGCTTTGCCTTCACATCCATCGCGAAGGTGTTGTGCTTGAGCAGTGAGTAATGATGCTGTATGGAAATGGGCATGTCTCTCATTGTCGCATTGATTTAAGGCCACAAAATTAATGTAACAAGACCGATTTGCCAAATTTATTTAAGCAAATCCTAAGCGGCGCCTGCTGCTGTAAAGACTAAGGTGAAATAGAAAAACAAAAGGGATAGATAAAATGTGGTTAATCCAAAACAAGTGTCATGAGATATATCAGCCTTACAATTATTTCTCTAATTTCCAGCCATGATCGCCATGATAGATCATCAGGTGCGTCATGCCACCGTCAATGCAGATGTTCTCACCCGTGATGAAGGTCGCCTTGTCTGAACACAGGAACAGTACCATGTTGGCAATATCCATGGGGTTGCCAACCCTGCCGACGAGCTGTTGAGTGGCGTCGGGTCCTTCATAAACAGTACCGGTTGTGTCAATCCAGCCCGGGGAAATGGAGTTGACGCGGACACGGCCAGCAAGACTGACGGCCAGCGCATGGGTCAGCGCAGCAATTCCGCCCTTGGCAGCGGTGTAGCTCTCGGTCTGAGGCTGGCTCATGCGGTCACGTGAAGAGGAGATGTTCACAATCGCAGCGCCCTCGGCAAAGTAAGGAGAGAAGAGTTTGGAGAGGTAAAACGGAGCGGTGACGCCAACGCTCATGGCATACTGGAATTCGTCGTAACTGCATTCGTCAATCCCCTTCATCAGTGGCAGGGCATTGTTGATGAGATAGTCCACCCGACCATATTTCTGGATGACCTCGTGGACAAAACGCTCCAGCACTAGTTTGTCAGCGATATCACCCTCAAAGTGATTTCCAGGCTGCTTGTCAATCACGCAGACATGTGCACCAGCCTTCTGGAACTCGTCGGCGACGCAGCGCCCTATGCCCTGTGCGCCGCCTGTCACAACCGCTATTTTATTTTTGAAACTCATTCTTGTTGTGGCTTTAATGTTTACGGGAACAAATTTAGCAATAATTCAGCAGTTTATACTACTGAACTGAAATTTTTAAAAGAAAAACCACTAGAGATGACAAATCCCACCTTAAACGCAGCACAATTGAATGAACACTCTGCTTAATGATTTATCATGCTGTTTTGTTTTTTGGGGTTCGTTTTCGTAGAATCACGCTCAATGGGCCTAAAAATTTTGTAATCGTAATCGCCTCTTTCTCTGCTGTGTCTAGGGCAGGGACATTGGCTAGGCCCCGTGCCGGGTATGTAACCGTCTGGGAGTATAAAATTTTCGTCTTCATCCAATTCAATGACTAGAGAAGAATCATTCAAGACCTCTACTTCCTTGGAAATGTATCCCATACAAGAGAACTTAAGGATAGCGCCTTTTTCAACGTCAATACTGAAATTGCCATCAATATCGGCGGCATTACGGCGGTCTGTACCCTTAATCTCAACGGTCGTACCAATCAAAGGCTCATGGTGTTCTGCATCAACCACATTACCCGTTATCTTAAACTGTTAGGCACTTAGACTACCGACGAACAGTATAAATAGGTATAGCAATAGCTGTCTCATGATGCAACTCTCCTTTTTTTGTAAAAATACAACTATTCTCAAATAATCGTATTAAAAATGCGGAAAAATAGGAAAAAGCACCGAAAATCCATTCACCTCGATGGCAAAAAATAATATCGCGCGCGATATATTGTTAAACTATCTTAAAGTTAAGGATAAATCGCTTGCGATATAAAATATTTGTAGTAATTTAGCGTCGTAAACGATAAAATAGTAATTAAAAGAGACAGAAATGGCAAAAATTTATGATTTTAAGGCTCTGACGAGCAGAGGCAAGGAGATTGACTTCAAAGAGTTTGAGGGCAAGGTATTGTTGATTGTGAATACCGCCAGCAAGTGTGGTTTTACGCCCCAATTCGCAGGACTAGAGGAACTCAACCAGAAGTACAAGGATAAGGGGCTGGTCATCATCGGTTTCCCCTGCAACCAGTTCAAGGAGCAGGATCCCGGCTCTGACGGAGAGATTGAGGAATTCTGCCAGTTGAACTATGGCGTGACCTTCCAGATCATGAAGAAGACCGATGTGAACGGCGCTAATGCTGAACCCATCTTCGAGTATCTGAAGGCGCAGGCTCCCACCGAGGAGTACCACGGTCTTAAGGCCAAGGGTGCCGCATTGCTCTTCAAATCCATCAGCAACAGTGTGGAGAAGGACAGCGACATCAAGTGGAACTTCACCAAGTTCTTGATTTCGAAGGATGGCGAGACCATCAAGCGCTATGCTCCCACCACCGAGCCCAAGGATTTCGAGAAAGACGTTGAAGCCATGCTGGTTTAAAACAGTGTCATGCACGCAGAGTTACAATTAGATAATCAAGTCTGCTTCCGCCTCTATACGGCAGCAAGATTGGTCACGCAGGCCTATGCGCCAATGCTGACGGAACTGGGTATCACCTATCCGCAGTATCTGGTGCTGATGGTGTTGTGGGAGAAGGACTGTCAGCCCGTGAACGACATCGCCCACAGGCTGATGCTGGAGACCAACACCGTCACTCCACTGCTCCAACGCATGGAGAAACTCGGAATCATCAGCCGCAAAAGGGGGGAGCAAGACAAACGTCAACACATTGTCAGCCTGACCGAAAAAGGTCGTGAGATGGAACAGAGAGCCTATAACCTCATCCCTACTGGTATGAGTGAACAACTCGCTTCATGCCCGTTGAAACTTGAGGATTATCAGCGCCTCGTACAAGAACTTGACTCAATTATTAACACTTTTAAAAAATAATGAATTATGGCACAACTGTGTGAAAACTGTAAATTTCGTGCACACTACGACCAGAAACCCAACTCCCTGCTGGGTCGCTTCTGGCGTTGGCACATCAACTTCTGCCCAGGCTGGAAAGGTTACTTTACAAGCCTGAGCGACGAGCAAAAGGATGAACTCCGCAAGAAATATCAATTCACCAAATATCAGTAGTGATTATGAAAAAAATGATAATAAGTGTTATGGCTGTCATGAGCGTGCTGGGTGTATCAGCACAAAGTATATATGACTTCAAGGTGAAGGATGATATGGGTAAAGATGTGTCTCTTGCCGATTACAAGGGCAAGGTGCTGCTGATTGTGAACACTGCCACACGTTGCGGTTTCACACCCCAGTACGATGAGTTGGAGGCACTCTATGAGAAATATCATGCCGATGGGCTTGAGATTCTGGACTTCCCTTGTAACCAGTTCGGTGAGCAGGCTCCCGGTACGATTGAGGAGATTCACCAATTCTGCACGGCCAACTTCAACATCCAGTTCCCGCAGTTCGACAAGATTGACGTGAACGGCGCCGATGAATCGCCGCTCTATACCTATCTGAAAGCCCAGAAGGGTTTTGGTGGCTTTGACCTCAATGACCAGACTGGCAAATTCATGGACGAGATGCTGCGCAAGCGCGATGCCGACTATGACAAGAAGAGTGACATCAAGTGGAACTTCACCAAGTTCTTGGTTTCCCGTGACGGTCGTGTCGTGAAGCGCTACGAGCCCACGGACAAGATGACTGACATCGAGGCCGCTATTCAGATTGAAATGAATCCCGTCATGAGCAGTATCATGGCCCGTCGCTCAATTCGCAAGTATCTGGATAAGCCTGTAGAGCATGAGAAACTGGAGATGGTAGTATGCGCTGGCATCAATGCACCGAGCGGCATGAACCGACAGCCGTGGATTGTCCGCGTGGTGGAAGATCAGCAGTTGATTGCCGCTGTGACTGAGGCCTATAAACGTCATAACCCCGAACAGGTGAAACGTGACAAGGATTTTAAAAATATGTTCCGCAATGCACCCAACCTCATCTGCGTGTGCACGCCAGCCGAAGGTGGCGGTGAACTCGATGCCGGTCTGCTGGGCGAGAACATGATGCTGGCGGCACAATCAATGGGACTCGGCACCTGCTGTCTTGGTGGCCCTGTGCGCTTCCTCAATTCAAATGCCGAAGCCAAATTCTTCCTGGACCGTCTTGACATTCCCGAGGGCTACAAACTGAATTATATCCTCGCTATCGGTTATCCCGATGAGCAACCCGATGCAAAACCCCGTGATGCCTCAAAAGTGAAATATGTCAAATAATTAAAAAGTGATGAGTATGAAAAGTTTTGGATCAAAGCCGTGGATTCTTCCACAACCCGTATTGATTATTGGAACCTACGACATGTACGGCAAGCCCAATGCCATGAACGCGGCATGGGGCGGACAG
>JAEEGF012444976.1_pt1 | contig 11654 bp, 12 predicted proteins | sample 9134171 | NCBI WGS metagenome assembly JAEEGF01 (sample SAMN16246542, study PRJNA631951) | gut metagenome | biome: gut microbiome; feature: rumen; material: AP-attached | host: Bos | place: Iran: Karaj | collected 2018-10 | reverse complement strand
TCAACGCGGATCCTGGCCCGCCCCTTGTCCGGCAAGCCGACCCCCACGCCGGCGTTCTTCAGCGCGCAGGCGATGCCGGCATGGTCCCTGTTCTTTTCGTAAACATCCTTGACGGCAAGCAGGGTCTCCTTCAGCGCCGTGGATTGGTCCGCGATCTGGCCGTTGGGGAGGACCTTGCCCGGCTCGATGGCGTTACGGAAACGTATCTCCCAGGGGGAAATGCCCACCTTCTCCGCCAGCAGGTTGATGTTCTGCTCCAGGGCGAACTCGCTCTGGCACACGCCAAAACCCCGGAAGGCCCCGGCCGGCGGGTTGTTCGTGTAGTACCCGTACCCGCGGATGTCCGTGTTCTGGTAGCAGTATGGCCCCACGGAATGGGTACAGGCCCGCTCCAGCACCGGCCCGCCCAGGGAGGCAAAGGCCCCGGTGTCGGAAACCACCCTGGCCTGCACGCCCTGGATCAGGCCGTTCTCGTCACAGCCGATGGTGAAATCCATGTCGAAGGTATGGCGCTTGGGGTGGACCAGGAGGGATTCCGCCCGGCTCAGCTTGACCTTGACGGGGACCCGGGCCAGATAGGCGATCAGGGCCGCGTGGTGCTGGACCGACATATCCTCCTTGCCGCCGAAGCCGCCGCCCACCAGCATGTTCTGGACCAGGCACTTGTCGTAGGTGACGCCCAGCATGGCGGCGCACTCGTACCGGGTGGTGTGGGCGCTCTGGTCTGTGGTCAGCAGCTTCACGCCGCCGTTCTCCAGGGGCAGGGCCACGCAGCACTCCGGCTCCAGGAAGGCGTGCTCCGTCCAGGGGGTCTCGAAATGCTGGGTGATGACGTATTTGGAGCGGGCGATGGCCGCGTCCGGGTCGCCACGCTTGATGTGGCGGTGGGCCTGGACGTTGTCGCGGTCGTTGATGAACACCAGCGGGGCGCCGTGGCCGGCGGCCTCCGTGGGATCGTGGACCAGGGGCAGGGGCTCGTATTCCACCTTCACCAGGGCCTTGGCGGCCTCCAGGGTCTCCCGGTCCTCGGCGCAGACCAGGGCCAGGGCGTCGCCCAGGTACTGGGTGACCTCGCCCTCGCCCACCAGGGTGGGCTGGTCCTTCTTGATATGGCCCACGTTGACCTGGCCGGGGATGTCCTTCTGGGTCAGGACGGCCACCACGCCGGGCAGGGCCTCCGCCTGGGAGACGTCGATCTTCAGGATCCGGGCCCGGGCATAGGGGGAGCGGACGGCGCCGCCGTAGCACATGCCGTCCACGTACACGTCGTCGGGATACAGGCCGTAGCCCTGGACCTTCTCCGCCACGTCGATGCGGTGGACCCGGGAGCCCACCAGCCAGCTCTCGTCATCCCGGGGGAGCCGGTCCTCACGGAACAGCCGGGCCGCCAGGAGGATGCCGTCGATGATCTTCACGTAGCCGGTGCAGCGGCAGATGTTGCCCCGAATGGCGGCGGCCGCCTCCTCCCGGGTGGGGTCGGGGTTCTGGTCGATGAGGGCCTTGGCGCACATGACCATGCCGGGGATGCAGAAGCCGCATTGAACGGCCCCCGCCTCGCCGAAGGCGTAGGTGAACACGTCCCGCTCCCGCTCGGACAGGCCCTCCACCGTCAGGACGCTCTTGCCCTCCAGCTTGTCGGTCTGGGCGATGCAGGCCCGGGTGGGCTTGCCGTCCACCAGGACGGTGCAGGTGCCGCAGGCGCCCTCGCTGCACCCGTCCTTGACGCTGGTCAGGCGAAGCTCGTCCCGCAGATAGCGGATCAGCTTTTGATTCTTTTCCACCGTGACGGCTCTGCCGTTCACCGTAAACGTCGCCATAGTGCCGCTCCTTCTCGCATTTCGCCGAAAAATAGTTTGACCATCTTACTTATTTGACCATCTTACTTATTTTATTTATTATACCACATCCGGTATAAAATGCAATTGGAAATGCCTGCCCGCGTGATGCTTTTGCGGAGATCACGGGATCAAAAAGGGGACCGCGCCTGATGGCGCGGCCCCCTTTTGTGCGGCAGGGCGCAGGGTCATTTCGTCAGGGTCAGCGTAAACTCGCCGCCGTCCTCCTTTACGGTGACGGCGTAGCCCTGGGACGCGGCGTAGCGGGAGATGTTCTCCACGCAGACCCGGCTGTCCACCTGGACCTGGAGCTCCGCGGGGCGGTCCTTGCCGACCGCCTTCTGCACCATCACAACGGGGATGGGGCAGCTCTGTCCTCTTGCGTCGATCACGGTCATTTACCCTCCTTTTTCAGCATGGAACTGTTCAGCAGAGAGATGATCAGCAGCACGGCGATGCCGATGAACACGGCCACCTTGCCGTTGACGCCGATCCCGCCCACTGTGTACAAGTCGTCCTTCAGACTGTCAGCGGCGCCGGCCAGCTTGAAGTTGTGAGCGAAAGCCGCGCCCACCAGCATGCCCAGTACGGTGACGGCGGAGTCGCCGTTGCCCTCGCCGGCCAGGATCAGCTGGCGCAGGGGGCAGCCGCCCAGCAGCACGCTGCCCCAGCCCACCAGGACCATGCCCAGCAGGTTCCACAGCTGGCTGGAGTGGGAAATGGGCTGGGAGAGGGTGGAGAAGCCGGTGAACTTGTGGAGGATCACGTTGCCCACCAGCACCGTCAGGAAGATGGCAGCGAAGCCGGAGATCAGGTTGAAGTCCCGGAACATGACGGCGTCACGCATGCCGCCCACCATGCACAGGCGGGATTTCTGGGCCAGGGCGCCTACCACCAGGGCTGCGATCAGGGACACCGCCACGGCGGCGTGCTTGGAGCCGGGGCCGCTCTCGGAGAAGACGAAGACGGCGGGCACCGCCAGGAACAGGATGAACAGCACCGCCAGGGAGGCCGACATGGCGAAGCCCTCGGTGCGGGTCACCTGGTAGGTGCGCTTCAGGGTGAAGCCCTTTTTCAGGAAGAACACGCCGATGAGGATGCCGATGAAGAAGCCGGCCAGGCCCACGAAGGCGTTCAGGTCGCCGCCGCCCATGCGGATGACCATGCGGAGGGGGCAGCCCAGGAACACCAGGGCGCCGATCATCACGAACATGCCCAGGATGAAGCGGGTGGCGGGAGAGGAGCCGGCGCGGGCCTTGAACTCGCCGGTGGCCAGAGCCATGATAGTGGAGCCCAGGACCAGGCCCACGATCTCGGGGCGGAAGTACTGGACGGGGGCCGCCGTATGGAGCTGCACGGAGCCGGCGATATCACGGATGAAGCAGGCGATGCAGAAGCCCATGTTGGCGGGGTTGCCCAGAGCCGTCAGCAGGACAGCCGCCGCGCCCACCACCACGCCGGTGATCAGAACCCAGGGGTTGATGCGTTTTGCCATAGAGACATCTCCTTTTTGTGATTTCGTTATTCATTATAAAATATCACGCTGGGCGTGTCAAGACGGGGATGAGGGGCGGGGGGGAGGGGATCAGTGCAGGAAGATCCGCTTGCCGCCCCGCCACGCCTCCACCGTGCCGATCCGCTGGGCGGAGGGGACGGCGGTCTTCAGCTCGGCCAGGAGGGCGTCCGCGTCGGCGCTGTCCACGGCGATCAGCAGGCCGCCGGAGGTCTGGGGATCGTAGAGCACGTCCTGCCGGGCCAGCTCCACGCCGCCGGGGTCCACCCAGGACTCGGCGAAGGTGCGGTTGCGGTACATGCCCTCCGGCAGGATGCCGATCCGGGCCAGCTCCACGGCCTCGCCGATCAGGTCCACGGCGTCCACGGAGACGTGAAGCTCCACGCCGCTGCCCTGGGCCATCTCCAGGCCGTGGCCCATGAGGGAGAAGCCGGTCACGTCGGTGCAGGCGTGGACCCGGTAGTTGACCATGGCGTCACGGGCGCCCTTGTTGAGGGTGGTCATCAGCTTCACGGCCAGGGACATGGCTTCCGGAGAGGCCATGTCCACCTTGGCGGCGGTGGTGAGGATGCCGATGCCCAGGGGCTTGGTCAGCAGCAGCACGTCGCCGGGGCGGGCGCCGCTGTTGGTGAGGACCCGGTCGGGATGGACGAAGCCGGTGACGGAAAGGCCGTACTTGGGCTCGTCGTCCAGGATGCTGTGGCCGCCGGTGATGAGGACGCCGGCCTCGTAGGCCTTCTCGTAGCCGCCCCGCAGCAGCTCGTGGACCGCCTCGGAGGGCATATCACGGGGCACGGCCATCACGTTCAGGGCCAGCTTCGGCTCGCCGCCCATGGCGTACACGTCCGACAGGGCGTTGGCCGCGGCGATCTGGCCGAATGTATAGGGGTCGTCGTGGATGGGGGGGAAGAAGTCAATGGTCTGCACGATGGCCAGGTCGTCGGTCACCTTATAGACGCTGGCGTCATCGCTCTTGTCGAAGCCCACCAGCAGATTGGGGTCGCGCAGGACCTTCAGATCACCCAGCAGCTGGGCCAGGACGCCGGCGCCCACCTTGGCGCCGCAGCCGGCGCATTTGGCCAGCTTCGTCAGTTTCACTTCGCTTTCCATCATCGGTCGCCTCCTCCGCTGAAATGCAGGATCGCCTCCAGGACGCCGCCGGCCACGGACAGGGCCTTGTCGGAGACCAGGGCGCAGTATTCCGGCTTTCCCCGGGGGTCCACGTCGCCGGATTTCATGCCCTTGCGGACCGGCACGCCGTCGGCCAGCAGGCCCCGCAGTACGCCGGAGATGGTGGCGGTCACGGGCAGGCCTGCCACGAAGCCCACCGTGTCGCCGGCGGACACAAGGTCGCCGATCCGGCGGGAGCCCTGAAAGACGCCGTCCGCCGGGGCGCGGAGGACCCGCTCGCCGGCATAGCCGCCGATGAGCCCGGGGATATTGGTGTTGGGCAGGGGGGAGCCGGCGTAGCAGACCCGGCCCAGGGTGTGGCCCCGCATGGTCTCCACGGCGGCGTGACAATCCAGCCCGGCGGTGAAGCCGGGACCCACGCCGATCACGACGGGGGCGTCGGTAATGGCGGTGCCCAGGTTCCGCTTGGCCAGAATGGCGTCTACCAGGACGTCCGGCTTCAGCCAGGACAGGCAGGCGCAGGAGGGGTCCACCAGCACGGGGATGAGGCCCGCCTCCAGAGCGGTCAGCGCCGCCTCCGGCGTGTCCGCCCGGACGGCGGTCAGGTCCTCGACGGTCTGCGTTCCCCGCAGCACGGCGTCGGAGAAGGCGACCGTGCGGCGGATGGTGGTGGGGCGGTCGATCTCCGTCATGGCCACCCGGAAGCCGCAGCGGCGCAGACGCAGAGCAATACCGCTGGCGATATCGCCGGCACCACGGATCAGCGCAAGCATCGGAACACCCCCTTGTGGAGACTGCCCGCCGTTACCTGACAGGCAAGATACCTTGACAGTTCTTCTGCCGCAGCGTAATCGGCGGCAGTTTCGATCTTATTGACGTAGACGCGATCCCCCAGGCCCTCGGCCAGGATCACCCGGGCCTCCAGGGCGGGGGTGACGGCGGCGTCCGGCGCGCAGCCGGCCAACGCCGCCCAGCGCTCCGGACGGTGGCAGACCCGGGAGACCGGCTTGCCGAAGCCGTCGGCCCCTGCCACCAGGATCACGTTCCCCGCGTTGGCGGGGATCACCGGCTCGTGGGGGGCGTGGGCCTTCAGGGGCAGGCCCCGGGAGCCGTCCGCCTCCACCAGCACGTAATCGGCCAGGGACGCCAGTTCATCGAAGGGGACCGGCGGGGCGGTGAGCTTGCCGTTTTCGGCGGGAGTACCGGCGCAGATCACGCCGTTGGCCGCCAGCGCGGCGGCGATCGCCTCCGCGCCGCCGGTGACCGGGGGATAGCGCTCCGGTACGCGGATATGGGTGGAGGTGCACAGCACCACGGTGCCCAGGGGACGCAGCTCCTCCGCCAGGGCGTACAGCAGAGTGGTCTTGCCGCCGCCGCCGATCAGGGCCGTGACGCCGCGCCCGATATGCAGAAGCGAAGCGATCATATCAGACCTCCAGTTCGTGGAACCCGGCCGTCTCCACGAGCGCGGCGGCCAGGGCCGCCGCCAGGGCGTCCCGGGTCTCCAGGGGGGCGCTCCAGGCGATGCCGCAGTCGGCGGACAGGGAGCGAGGCGCTGAAATCAGCTTACCGGCAAGGTTATTTACTTTACAAACCTGTTCGGCCCGCATGGCCTCCGCGGTGGTGTGGAACGTGACCACGACGCGGGGTGATCTGGTTCTCATAGGCACAGCTCCCGGCGTTATTCACTCAAAAGGATCATGCACATTATAGCACATCCGGCCGCACTTTACAAGTGGCGGCGAAAAGGGTATAATCAAAAAGAAGAAAGGGGAGATCTCCATGTACAAGGATCTGCACGCCGTATTGTCGGTGCGGCTGTTCACCGACCGGAAGTGCTTCGGACCCGGCATCGGCGAGCTGCTCCACCGGGTGGACGAGCACCGCTCCCTGCGGGCGGCCGCCAAATCCATGGAGCTGGCCTATTCCAAGGCGTGGACCATCATGAAGCGGGCCGAGGAGGGGCTGGGCATCAAGCTCATCCACTCCGCCACCGGCGGCAAAAACGGAGGAGGCGCCACCCTTACCGAGGAGGGCAGGCGGTTCCTGGAGGCGTACGACGACTACTGTGCCAGGCTCCGGGCCTTCGGCGAGGAGCTGCTGGAGGAGACGTTCTCCTTTTACGGTGAGGAACGATGATCTATCTTGACAACGCCGCGACGACCATCCAAAAACCGCCGGAGGTGGCCCGGGCCGTGCTGGAGGCCATGAGCGCTCTGGGGAACAGCGCCCGGGGCGCCCACAGGGGGTCCCTGGAGGCGGCGCATACCGTTTTCGGCGCCCGGGAGAAGCTGGCCGGTCTGTTCGGCTGTCCTAGGAGCGACCACGTGATCTTCACCTGCAACGTGACGGAGGCCCTGAATATCGCCCTCAGCGGGCTGCTGGAGCCCGGAGACCGGGCGGTGACCACGGCACTGGAGCACAACTCCGTGCTGCGGCCCCTGTACCGCCTGGAGGAGGAGCGGGGGATCGAACTGGCCGTGGCCGGCGCCGACAGGGCTGGACGGCTGGACTATGAGGAGCTGGAGCGGCTGGTGACGCCGGGGACGAGGCTGGTGGTCTGCACCCACGCCTCCAATCTCACCGGCAACGTGACGGATATCCGGCGGGCGGCGGAGATCGCCCACGCCGCCGGCGCCCTGCTGGTGGTGGACGCCGCCCAGACGGCGGGGACCCGGCGGGTGAACATGGAGGAGCTGGGGGCGGACGTGCTGTGCTTTACCGGCCACAAGGGGCTGATGGGCCCCCAGGGGACCGGCGGCATGTGCATCCGGCCCGGCGTGGAGATCCGGCCCTTCAAGTCCGGCGGCACCGGCGTGCAGACCTATCTGCGGCAGCAGCCGCCCCAGTACCCGGTGCGGCTGGAGGCGGGGACGCTGAACGGACACGGCATCGCGGGCCTGTCCGCCGCCGCGGACTGGATCCAGCGGACGGGCGTGGAGGAGATCGAAAAGCGAGAGGCGTCGCTGACCCGGCGCTTCTACGAGGGCGTCAGAGACGTTTCCGGCGTGACGGTCTACGGAGACTTCTCCGGGGAACACGCCGCCATCGTGACGCTGAATATCGGGAAAATGGATTCCGGCGAGGTCGCCGACATCCTGGCGGAGGACTACGGCATCGCCGTGCGGGCCGGGGCCCACTGCGCGCCCCGGATGCACGAGGTCCTGGGGACCAGGGAGCAGGGGGCCGTGCGCTTCAGCTTTTCCTGGTTCACCACGGAGGACGAGATCGACAAGGCGATACAGGCGGTACGGGAGATCGCCCGGGAATACCTGTAAATGAAGAAAAGAGCGGAGTTCAGACGCTGTGACGAGCAGGGAGGATGCACTATGGAAAGAGGAGACGCCTGTTACCGGCAGTACGTGCAGATCATGCGGGAGGAACTGCGGCCCGCCATGGGCTGCACCGAGCCCATCGCCATCGCATACGCCGCCGCAAAGGCACGGGCCGTGCTGGGCGCGGTGCCGGAGCGGCTGCTGATAGAGGTCAGCGGAAACATCATCAAGAACGTCAAGAGCGTGGTGGTGCCCCACACCGGCGGGCTGCGGGGGATCCCCGCCGCCGCCGCGGCCGGCGTAGTGGCCGGTGACGCGGACGCGGAGCTGGAGGTCCTCTCCCGCGTGACGGAGGAGGGCATCGCCGCCGCCAGGGCCTATCTGGAGGAGGCCGACATCCAGGTGCGCCACGCCGACACGGGCCGGATCTTCGACATCATGATCACCGCGTACCGGGGCGGGGATTCCGCCTTCGTCCGCATCGTGGATTACCACACCAACGTGGTCTGCATCCGGCGCAACGGCGAGACGCTGCTGGAGCGGGAGATCTCGGACCAGCAGGACGAGGGGCTCACCGACCGGAGCTGCCTGACCATCGAGGGCATCGTGGCCTTCGCCGAGTGCGTGGACCTGGAGGACGTGCGGGAGATCCTGGAGCGGCAGATTGCCTACAACATGGCCATCGCCGAGGAGGGGCTCCGGAACGACTACGGCGCCAACATCGGCAAGACGGTGCTGCGGGGCCGGGAATACGACATCAACTACAAGATGCGGGCCTGGGCCGCCGCCGCCAGCGACGCCCGGATGAGCGGCTGCGAGCTGCCGGTGGTCATCAACTCCGGCAGCGGCAACCAGGGCATCACCGCCAGCGTGCCGGTGATCGTATACGCCAGGGAGACGGGGAAGACCCGCGAGGAGCTGCTCCGGGCCCTGTGCGTGTCCAACCTGGTGACCACACACCTGAAGACCGGCATCGGCCGGCTCAGCGCCTACTGCGGGGCCGTCAGCGCCGGGTGCGGCGCCGGGGCGGGCATCGCCTATCTCCGGGGCGGGCGGTTCGATATGATCGCCCACACGGTGGTCAACGCCGTGGCCATGGACTCCGGCATCATCTGCGACGGGGCCAAGGCCAGCTGCGCCGCCAAGATCGCCAACGCCGTGGACGCGGGGCTGCTGGGCGTGGCCATGTACGAGGACGGCAACCAGTTCTTCGGCGGCGACGGCATCGTCAAGAAGGGCGTGGAGAACACCATCGCCAGCGTGGGCCGGCTGGCCCGGTTCGGCATGGAGCAGACGGACAAGGAGATCATCCAGCTGATGATGGAGAATTAGGAGGACGATATGAAGGTTCTATTGGTAAACGGGAGCCCCAACGAGAGGGGCTGCACCTATACGGCCCTTTGCGAGGTTGAAAAGGCCCTGCGGCAGGAGGGCGTGGAGACCGGGTGGTTCTGGATCGGCCGGAGCGACGTGACCGGCTGTACCGGCTGCGGCGCCTGCGGCAAGCTGGGACGGTGCGTGAAGAACGACGCCGTCAACAAGTTCACCGACATGGCCGGAGAGTACGACGGGTTCGTCTTCGGCTCGCCGGTGTATTTCTCCGGCATGAATGGGGCCATGATGAGTTTTATGGACCGGGCGTTCTATTCCGGCTCCCGAAAGGAGCCCGGCATCTTTGCCTATAAGCCGGCAGCGGCGGTGGTGTCCGCCCGGCGGGCCGGGACCACGTCGGCCCTGGACCAGATGAACAAATACTTTCTCTATTGCCAGATGCCGGTGATCCCGTCCCGGTATTGGAACATGGTCCACGGCAACACGCCGGAGGAGGTGCTTCAGGACGAGGAGGGCCTGCAGATCATGCGGGTATTGGGCCGGAACATGGCCTGGTTCCTGAAGCTGAAGGCGGCCGGCGAGGCGGCGGGCGTGCCCCTGCCGGCAAAGGAGGAGCGGCGGATCGCCACCAATTTCATCCGCTGAGGGCCGTCGGCCCCGGCGAGGGAGAGACATATGACGACCATTTATCTGATGCGCCACGGGGAAACCGAGTGGAACCGCCAGGAACGGATGCAGGGGCAGACGGACTGCCCTCTGGACGACAGCGGGCGCCGGCAGGCGGCGGAGGCGGGAAAGCGGTTTGCCGGCCTGGGTATCCGGTTCGACCGGGTTTTCAGCAGCACGCTGTGCCGGGCGGTCGAAACGGCCCGGATCGTCTCCGGAGAGGAGCCGCTCCCGGATCCGGATCTGATGGAGATGGGGATGGGACCCTATGAGGGGAAACGGTTCCGGGATCTGCCCCGGGAGCTGTTCGCCTTTTTCGACGATCCGGTACATCTCCCCACACCGGAGGGTCTGGAGCCGGTGCCGGATATGCGGGAGCGGATCGGCCGGTTCCTGGAGAAGCTGCGCCGGGCGGATCCCGGCGGAACGGCGCTGGTGGTTGCCCACGGGGTGACCATGCGGGTCCTGCTGGGCCTGCTGATAGGGGACGACTGGATCGATGGCTGGCGAATGCCCCTGGAGAACTGCTCCGTCTACCGCACGGTGCTGCTGGACGGCGCGTACAGCCGGCCGGAGCGAGTGGACGACCGGGCGAGGAAACGATCCACGGAGGCGCGGGCGGAGAGAGTGCTGGAGGAACTGGAGCGGCTGCCCCGGGGCCGGGAGCCGGTGATCGCGGCCATTGACGGACGGTGCGGCGCCGGCAAGACCACCCTGGCCGCCCGGCTGGCGGAGATGGCCGGATACCCGGTGGTACATATGGACGACTATTTCCCGCAGCCGTATCAGCGGACGGCGGAGCGGCTGGCGACCCCCGGCGGGAACGTGGATCACGAGCGGTTTCGGGAGGAGGTGCTGATCCCGCTGCGGTCCGGCGGAAAGGCCCTGGTGCGGCACTACGACTGCCGGACGCAGACCATGGGGGAGGCGATTCCCGTGCCGGCGGCGCCGGTGGTGATCGTGGAGGGCAGCTATGCCTGCCATCCGGCGCTGTGGGACGCATACGACCTGCGGGTGTTCCTGGACGCGGCGCCGGGCGAACAGATGGCCCGGATCACAGCGCGGAACGGAGCGGAGAAGGCCGAGGAATTCCGCACCCGCTGGATCCCGCTGGAGGAGCTGTATTTCGGCGCGGCAGGGATCGCCGGCCGGTGCGAGCTGTATCTTGAATGACGTTTGAAAAAAGAAACGACCCCCGGACGGAGCGTCCGGGGGTCGCGCTGTTTATGACGTTATGAGCCGAGCAGGTGGGTGAGAACGATCTCCACGCCGATGGCGATCAGGATCACGCCGCCCAGGATGGAGGCCTTGCCCGCCAGGAGGGTGCCGAACCTCCGGCCCAGACGCAGGCCGCCCAGGCAGATGACGAAGGTGACGACGCCGATGATCAGACATTCCGCCAGGGCGAAGGGGAAGGTGTAGTCGGCGATGGTGAAGCCCACGGACAGGGCGTCGATGGAGGTGGCGATCCCCTGCAGCAGCAGGCCACGGAAGCCCACGGCGGGGGGCGGGTCGTCGCCCGGCCGGTGATGGAGGCCCTCCAGGACCATCTTGCCGCCGATGTACAGGAGCAGAAGCAGGGCGATCCAGGGGATGAAGCGATGTACCGCCTGGAAGGTCTCGGCGATGGTGTAGACGCAGATCCAGCCGATCAGCGGCATCAGCGTCTGGAAGACGCCGAAGGTGCCGGCGATCAGCAGCATCCGGCCACGGGGCATCCGGGGATCCCGAAGGCCGTTGGCCAGAGAGACGGAGAAGGCGTCCATGGCCAGGCCGACGCCGAAGAGTATGCTGTTGAAGAAAAAAGCGACGGACCAGGTCATCCGCAGACCTCCCTTACTGAGATCTGTTAGAGAATAGCAGAAAACGGGGGATCAGTCAAGGCAAACCGGGGCCTTTCGG
>JAEEGF012131805.1_pt1 | contig 11654 bp, 8 predicted proteins | sample 9134171 | NCBI WGS metagenome assembly JAEEGF01 (sample SAMN16246542, study PRJNA631951) | gut metagenome | biome: gut microbiome; feature: rumen; material: AP-attached | host: Bos | place: Iran: Karaj | collected 2018-10 | reverse complement strand
GTCCTGGCTTGAGAAAACAGATACTACCTTCGAAGTGTCTTTTGGCAAAGAGAAGGTAACATCACGCCTCTACAACATGAACGTTGTCGGCTATGACACAGGAGTTAACAAGCTCCGTCTCTTCGATATCGAGACAATCGATGAGAGTCTTGTTAAGAAGGGTATCGACTTCGACAAGACCAAGACTGATAAGAACCTTACTCTGTTCCTGTATCCCGATGATTCAGATGAGAACGGAAATCTTCTTCGTATTTACCAGGAGTATTTCCTTGTATCAAATGCAGCTCAGCTCATCTTAAGAGAGCAGAAGGAGCGTCAGTACGACCTTCACGAGCTTCATAACCACGCCGTAATTCAGATCAACGACACTCACCCTACAATGATCATTCCTGAGCTCATCAGGATCCTTGTGGAGGAGAAGGCATTCTCAATGGATGAAGCTATCAATGTCGTAAGCAAGACCTGTGCATATACAAACCATACAATCCTTGCAGAGGCTCTTGAGACATGGCCTCTTGAGTATCTTGAGAAGGTTGTTCCTCAGCTTGTACCTTATATTAAGGAGCTTGATAAGAGAATCCGCGAGAAATATAAGAGAAGACCAAAGATCCAGATCATCGACAAGGACAAGAGAGTACACATGGCCTTCATCGATATTCACTACGGCTTCTCAATCAACGGTGTTGCAGCAATTCACACGGATATTCTTAAGGATTCCGAGCTTCATGAGTTCTACAAGATCTATCCTGAGAAGTTCAACAACAAGACAAACGGAATCACCTTTAGAAGATGGCTTCTTTCATGCAACCATCCTCTGGCTGATTTCCTTTCACAGACAATTGGCGATGGCTTTAAGAAGGATGCAAATAAGCTCGAGAAGCTCCTTGATCATATTGATGATCCGGCAGTTCTTGATAAGCTTGAAGAGATCAAGATGGGCAAGAAAAAAGAGCTTGCTGCTTACCTCAAGGAGCATGAGGGCGTAGAGGTTGATCCTGATTCAATCTTCGATATCCAGGTTAAGAGACTTCACGAGTACAAGAGACAGCAGATGAATGCTCTTTACATCATTCACAAGTACCTTGAGATCAAGGGCGGCAAGAAGCCTGCAAGACCTATCACCTTTATCTTCGGTGCCAAGGCAGCTCCTGCTTATGTTATTGCAAGAGACATTATCCATCTCATTCTTGTTCTTCAGGAGATCATCAACAACGATCCTGATGTTAACAAGTATATGAAGGTTGTCATGGTAGAGAACTACAACGTAAGTTACGCAGAGAGACTTATTCCTGCCTGCGACGTATCAGAGCAGATTTCACTGGCATCCAAGGAGGCATCCGGAACAGGTAACATGAAGTTCATGCTTAACGGTGCTGTAACTCTCGGAACAGACGATGGCGCTAACGTAGAGATCCATGAGCTTGTAGGTGATGACAATATCTACATCTTCGGTGCGAGTGCAGAAGAAGTTATCGAGCACTACAAGAAGGCTGATTATGTTTCTAAGGATTACTACAAGAAGAGCAAAGTGGTTAAGCAGGCAGTAGACTTCATCACAAGCAAGGAAGCCCTCAAGGTTGGTCACAAGGAGAACTTAAAGAGACTCCATGATGAGCTCCTTAACAAGGACTGGTTCATGACTCTCCTTGATCTTGAAAGCTACATCGCCAAGAAGGATGAGATCTTTGCGGATTACGAGAATCGCGATAAGTGGAAGAAGATGATGCTTACCAATATCGCTAAGGCAGGTTACTTCTCATCAGACAGAACTATAAAAGAGTATAACAGAGATATCTGGCATCTTAACTGATAAGATCAGACAGGAAATTTGGCAATAGAAGCCGGAATACAAACCAGTAAAATGGGATGTATTCCGGCTTATTATTTTCTTGCATCCGTACCGATTTAATCATAAAATCTTAGTGTACCCATTAATGATTTACTGTTTCTTTTTGTTCGTTATAGCGAGGTGAATTTATGGGAAAAAGGTTTCATGACGCAGGTATCAATGGTATTATTCCAAAAGGTCTGCCGGGAGGATTTTTCATCTATGAGGCCACGGAGATCGAGAGCGTTTTGTATGCCGGACCCAATGTTCTCGAAATGTATGAGTGCGAGAATATGGGCGAATTCATAGAACTCACCGGTGGAATATTTAAGGGTATGGTGCATCCTGATGATTACAAGAGAATCGTCAATCAGATCCAGGCCCAGACTATATTTGGGGAAAAGAAACATGACTATGTCCGCTACCGTATTGTGACCAAAAACGGGAAGGAACGTTATGTGGAGGATTTTGGGCATCTTCTTCACAGGGATGACGGCAAGAGCTATTACTATGTCTATATCGTTGATGTAGATCAGAACGAGTACTTCAATAAGAATCGTAATTCCTTCGCCGAGGCAGAAATCCTCTCTGCCAATCAGGAGACGGATGATCTTACAGGACTTCTTAACATGTCCTTTTTCTATCAGAGAGCTCAGATGTTCCTTGGATCCTATGAGAGCTGGCATGAAGATATTTCTTTTATCCATTTTGATATTCCAAACTTTAAACTTTTTAATGAGAGAAACGGATTTAAGCTTGGCGATGAGCTTTTGTGCGATCTTGCCAAAGCTATCAGGGAAACCTTCCACATTGGAGGTATCTGTGCAAGATTTTCAGACGATCACTTTGTGGTATGTACAACAGGCTCAAGAGAGAGCGTGGTTGAGAAGGTTGAAAAAGTCTACAGGACCATGCTTCTAACAGAAGATGTAAACAAAAAGGTAAGGATCAAAGCAGGTATCTATTACCTCGATGACAGGCGCGCCGAGATTGGCCTTGCCTGCGATCATGCCCGTCTTGCTTGTAACAACATCAAGCACAGACATGACGTCAATTACTGCGTATACGATGAGATGCTAAGAGAGAATCTGCGCAAGCAGCAGTACGTCATAGACCATATTGATGAGGCGATCGAGCATGAATACATAAAGGTCTTTTACCAGCCCGTTATTCGAGTTAAGACCGGAGAAATCTGCGGCTATGAGGCGCTTGTACGCTGGATAGATCCCAGAATGGGAATGCTGTCTCCCGGCGATTTTATCAACACTCTGGAGCAGTTCCATCTGATCCATCTGGTGGATACTTTCGTGGTCAAGCGCGTATGCAAGGACTATGTACAGATGAGAGATGAGGGAAAAGAGCTTGTTCCTATCTCTGTAAATATCTCAAGACTGGACTTTGAACTGTGCGATATTTTCGGGGTTGTGGAAGAAACCAGGGCTGAGTATGATGTTCCGAGGAATATGCTGGATCTCGAGATCACTGAGAGCTCTCTGAATGAGAACGAGGGTTATATAAGATCTCAGTGCGACAAGATGAGAGAAATGGGATATCACGTATGGATAGATGATTTCGGAAGCGGATATTCATCCCTGAATACAATAGCCAACTATAATTTTGATGTACTGAAACTCGACATGGTATTTCTCCGCAGCTATGATAATAATCCGAAGACCGGTAAGATTATGGGGTATATAATAAAGGGAGCCAAGGCCATGGGCGTATCTCCTTTATGCGAAGGCGTTGAGACTCAGACGCACTTTGAATTCCTCAAAGAGATTGGTTGTGAGAGAGCACAGGGCTATTATTTCGGAAAACCGATGCCTATGGAAGAAAGCAGGAAATTTACTTCCGAGAAGGGGCTTGTTTGGGAGAAAGCTGATTGCTGAAATAGATGAATACTGTAAAAACAAGGGTTTTAAATACTATGTTTCCGATTCGCTTGAATTAAAATAGTGGCGTGGATGACTATCGGATCAGTCCGGTTCATCCCGCCACTTTTACGTTCATTTTCCTGTTATATTCAAGTTTTTTCTCTGCGACATACAGGGTGATGTCACTGTCGATGTCACTTATAACGCACCCTGCAGCGTTGTAGATTCCTACCTTGAAGAGCCTTACTACCTTGCATTTTGTATTGATCCTCTTCATGGTTCCGGCTTTGAAAAAGCTAAGGTTTATCTCATCACCCATGTTTATGGACTGGTCCTTGCCGATAAGGAGAGAAATTCCGCGTACTGAAATGTCATTAACAATGACATTTATGGTCTTTCTGTGATTGACCACTGCCTGTCCCATGACCTGGACCATGTATCTCTCAGCCTTTCTGTTCCTGTCGGAGAGAATGATCTCTTTTCCCCTGATGACATGAAAATCAGTGCCGTTGAAATCTGTCCTTGCTATGGAATCCGACTCAAAGATGTGCTTAAGTCCCGTGGCTGGCTCTGTGTATTCTATCCTTGCCATGGAGCAATAATCAACCGTTTGATCTCCACAGGTAATCGGTGTTACCAGGATTCCCTCGCCGTAGGCTGTAAGCACTCTTGTCTTGACTGAGCACTCGGAATTGTTATGAACCATTTTTATGGTTATTTCTGCCATTTGTGGTATCTCAACTATTCTCATGATCACAATGATAATACATTGTCAAGTAAAAGTCTTCTAAAATCTCATTAAAAAATACTAAAAAACGCCAATTTTGAAACTGAGTTTCATAAACTTTGTGCCGGCTGAAATTTATTTATTTCGAGTGCCTTGATTTTATGCTCAAAAGAATCATAATTAGGGTATTGGTCTATTAAATAATGTATACAGAAAAGGTGACATGCTATGACAACAGATTATTCCATAAGAACGGCTACGCCGGATGATGCAAAAGAGCTTGTGGCTATCTATGATTACTATGTAAAAGAGACTGCCATTACCTTTGAATATGAAACACCTTCTATCGAAGAATTCAGAGGAAGAATAGAGAAGGTTCTTCAGAAATATCCATATATTGTTATAGAGAAGGGAAAAGAGATCCTTGGATATGCCTACGCGAGTACCTTCAAGGACAGGGATGCCTATCAGTGGAGCGTTGAACTGAGCATATACCTTAAGAAGGATGCAAGGCGTGCGGGACTAGGTCGCATGCTGTATGAAGAGCTTGAAAAGAGGCTTAAAGCGCAGGGAATCTTAAACCTGTATGCGTGCATCGGTTATCCGGATGAAGAGGATGAGCATCTTACATTAGACAGTGTAAAATTTCATGAGAAGCTTGGCTATTCCATGATAGGCAAGTTCAATAAATGCGGCTATAAATTCGGCACCTGGTACAGTATGGTCTGGATGGAGAAGCTGATAGGAGAGCACAAATAAATAATTGATTTATTGCATTAAAGTGCCTGGATTGTTATGATACTACTAACGGTTTTTTGATTGGAGGTAATTAAATGAGCACAATACCATATAAGATCTATCTCGAAGAGTCGGAGATGCCTAAGGCATGGTACAACGTCAGGGGCGATATGAAAAAGAAACCCGCTCCGATTCTCAATCCTGCAACACTTAAGCCTGTGACCATAGATGAGCTCTCAGGAATATTCTGCCGTGAGCTTGCAGAGCAGGAACTTGATGACACTTCAAGATTTATTGAGATACCTGAAGAAATCAGAAACTTCTACAGAATGTATCGTCCGTCACCGCTTGTACGTGCATACTGTCTTGAAGAGAAACTGCAGACACCTGCACATATTTACTACAAATTCGAAGGAAACAACACATCAGGAAGCCATAAGCTCAATTCAGCTATTGCGCAGGCATACTATGCCAAGAAGCAGGGCCTTAAAGGTGTGACAACAGAAACAGGCGCCGGACAGTGGGGTACAGCTCTTTCAATGGCTTGCTCATACTTTGATCTGGACTGCCAGGTATATATGGTTAAGGTTTCTTACGAGCAGAAACCTTTCAGACGTGAAGTTATGCGCACTTACGGCGCCAAGGTAACACCTTCACCCTCAATGGAAACAGAGGTAGGAAGAAGGATCAATGCCGAGTTCCCCGGAACAACAGGATCTCTGGGATGCGCTATATCTGAGGCCGTTGAGGCTGCTACAAGCCAGGAAGGTTACCGCTATGTTCTGGGATCTGTTCTTTCTCAGGTACTTCTTCATCAGTCGGTTATAGGTCTTGAGACAAAAGCGGCTCTTGATAAATACGGAATTAAGGCAGATATGATCATTGGTTGCGCAGGTGGCGGATCTAACCTGGGCGGACTTATTTCTCCTTTTGCAGGAGAAATCCTCCGCGGAGAAGCTGATTACGAGATAATCGCAGTTGAGCCTGCATCATGCCCGTCACTTACAAGAGGAAAATATGCTTATGATTTCTGCGACACCGGTAAGGTTTGCCCTCTTGCCAAGATGTATACCCTCGGAAGCGGATTTATTCCATCAGCCAATCATGCCGGCGGACTTCGCTATCACGGCATGAGCAGCGTTGTATCTGAGCTTTATGATCAGGGAATCCTCACAGCAAGATCAGTAGAGCAGACAAGTGTATTTGAGGCAGCTGAGATGTTTGCAAGAGTTGAAGGTATTCTTCCTGCGCCGGAGAGCAGCCATGCAATCCGCGTTGCTATCGATGAGGCACTTAAGTGCAAGGAGACCGGAGAAGAGAAGAACATTGTATTTGGTCTTACCGGAACCGGATACTTCGATATGGTTGCATATCAGAAATACAATGACGGTGAGATGTCAGACTATGTTCCTACCGATGAAGAGCTTCAGAAGTCTTTTGCAAAGCTTCCAAAGGTAGAATGATAAGATTTACGGGGAGGGAGTTATTATGGCTAAGATAGCTAATCCTGAGCAGTATGCACAGTCAACTGAGTCCAAGGGAGAACTCAAATACAGAGAGCGCAGCAGATGGCTCTTATTCGGACTTCCATGGACATTTACCAAATATGAGATAAGAGAGAATGACTTTACCATAATCAAGGGATTCTTTACAGTGAGGGAGAATGACTGCTACATGTACAAGATCAGTGACGTGGAGATCACAAGCAGCCTCCTTCAGAGAATGGCAGGTCTTTCCACTATTGTTCTCTACACTTCAGATGTTACGGACAGAACCATTATCATGAAAAACATCAAACACGGTCGTGAGATCAAGGACTTTATTCTTCAGGCATCAGAAGCGGCGCGTATTAAACGCCGCACCATGAATATGCAGAATATTGGATTTGGAGCAAATGACATCCACGACGTCGATGAGATGGATGAACTCAGCTGATTGATAGGGCTTAGCATGTTATGCATGCTAAGCCTTTTTTGGAAATTTTAAAATTCCTCTTGCATTTTTTCTCCGGATATGTATAATCATTTTTCGTCGGTATTCAATCGACAAGAAGTCACAGGTGTTCACCTGATGATTTTTCCACTTTTAAACTATTTAACTATTAACGAGTTGGCGCAGAGCCATGTCTTTTTATGCTCTCTGCTGCCAAAAACAGAAAGGGAGATGTTATGAATTTTAAGGAGAAAATGTCGAAACAGAACAATTCAGTTAAGGTACTTCTTAGAAAACTGAAAAGACATGACACTGTTGTAGTTGCGATTGCGGTAGTGATAGCGCTTGTTTTATGCGGAGGTCTAATCTACCTGACAACTCCGGCAGTTACGGCTAATGCAAAAGAGGAATTTGAAGAGGCAGAAAAAGAGAACAACGAGAAGACAATAGAGAAGCTTGATGAACTGGGCAATTACCTGACAGGAATTGACAAGTCGATCGAAGAGAGTCAGAAGAGCCTGAATACATTCAGTGAAAAGAACGGAACGGATTCAAGTCTTGTGAGTGAAAAAGTGACAGGTCTTGGTAATGACATGAGTACTCTCCACACGACCATTACTTCAACTCAGACGAACATTGAAAAGCTTAAGGAGACTATCCAGAATGGAAAAGAGCTGTCAAGCAAGGAAAGAGCTGACCGCCTGGCTCAGATTGATAAAGAGCTTGATTCAATCAAGGATCAGTATGCGTCGACTCATGAGAGCACAAAGAGCCTTATTGATGAGATTCAGACCAAGGTGAAATCAGGGGATGAGAGCATTTCACAGGAGATGAATGATCAGTACAATGATCTTCTTGATAAGCTTGCCGCATTAAATGTAAAGCTTACTGAGGATAACAATAAGACAATCAACAATTTCAAAACGGAGATTTATAATCTTGATTCCGAGATCAAAGAGCTTGCTGAGAAAATGGCTTCAGATTCAAATGCTGCCAACAGTAAGATGGATTTGATCAGAGAAAACCTCGGAAACAGTATCAGTGCCATGAATGAGAAACTTGGAAAAGACATTTTTAATATGAACGAGAGTCTTGGGAAAGATATTAATAGCATGAATGAGAATCTTGGAAATAACCTTGATACTATGAATGAAAACCTCGGCAATAATATAAACAGCATGAACGAGAGTCTTGGGAACAATTTAAACACCATGAATGAAAGCCTTGGAAACAATATAAACACCATGAATGAGAATCTTGGAAAAGACATCAGTTCAATGAATGAAAACCTTGGAAAAGATATCAGTTCAATGAATGAGAATCTTGGAAAAGATATCAGCTCCATGAATGAGAGCCTTGGAAGCAACATAAGTTCTATGAATGAGAACCTGGGCAATAATATCAGCTCTTTAAATTCAAACATGGATGATAGTTTCAGTAACCTGAACACAAATATCTCAAATCAGTACAACAGCATTGTTCAGGGGCAGAACGCCAATACACAGGAACTGAAGCAGCTTCTCTCAGATTATCATCAGTCGGTAAAAGATTCTTTTACATCTGTCGCTAATGGAAAACAGTTGGTGGCTTCTGCATTAGCGACAAAAAACATCCAAGTTGCCAGTGATGCTACTTTTGAGGAATTGAGCAATGCTATCATGAGCATCCAGACTGAAGTAAAGATTGAAAATATGGTAGGCGAGGTTAGCTATACATATCATCATCATTCAAACGGTCAGGATGGTATTGGAGATAGTGGTGATGTGCATGGGGATTCATATGGAGATGACTTTATATCTCCTACGCAGAGCGGTTGTTTTACAAGACCATATTATCATGTCAGTTATTCAGAGCCTGCATACAGAAACTATGAGGTAAAGACAGCTCATGATGAAAATGGCGAGCCATATACATATTGGGGTTGTAGTTACTGTGACTCCTGGAAGCCAATGTATGATGATTATCCGGGATGGGATATAGCGGACAGTCATCAATGCGGAACGGAAAGTGTTGATAAATGGACTTACGATCTGAGCGAAGATGATGCTTCCCATGTGGTTGGGGTGCAGTATGGACGAGGATGCGGAAAGGTTGCAAATCAGATAGTTGCTGCATATGTAACATATTGATCCTGCATTGTGAGCCTCCTTGACATTCAGAAACCATCTGCATAGAATAAATGTGTTGTAGTGGTTATAGCACAATATGTGCAGATTGGAGAAAACATGACGAAAATTGATATTATTTCAGGCTTTTTGGGAGCCGGAAAGACTACACTTATAAAGAAGCTTTTAAAAGAAGCTCTCGCAGGAACCAAGGTAGTGCTTATAGAGAACGAATTTGGTGAGATCGGTATTGACGGCGGCTTTCTTAAGGAGTCCGGAATCGAGATCACAGAGATGAACTCTGGTTGTATCTGCTGCAGCCTTGTCGGAGATTTCGAGACATCTCTTAAGCAGGTAATGGATCAGTATGCACCTGAGAGAATCCTCATCGAACCTTCAGGCGTAGGTAAGCTTTCTGATGTTATGAGAGCTATCCAGAATATCGCCGATGCCGATGAAAACATGGAGCTTAACAGTGCTGTTACTGTCGTTGATGCAACTAAGGCTAAGGTTTATATCAAGAACTTTGGTGAGTTCTTCATTAATCAGATTGAGAATGCAGGAACTATTATTCTTACAAGAACAGACAAGGCTGATCAGGCCAAGATTGAAACTGCTGTAGAGCTTATCCGTGAGCACAACAAGAAGGCAACTATTATCACAACACCTCTTGCTGATATTACAGGAAAAGAAATCCTTGATACTTTCGAGGGTAATAATGATCTGGAAGCTGAACTCCTTAAGCTTGTAATGGAGCAGGAGCATCATCATCACCATCATCATCATGACCATGGCAGCCACAAGACTGTAGCTGAGGACGGCTCTGTAATCTACAGTGCACATCCCGACGAAGAGTGCGATGATGAGGAGTGCGAGTGCCATCATCATCACCATGATCATGACGAGGATGAGCATGATCACGATCACGAGCATGAGCACCATCATCACGACCATGACCACGATGAGCATGAGCATGAGCACCATCATCATGACCACGACCACGATGAGCACGAGCATGAGCATCATCATCACGACCATGACCATGACGAGCATGATCACGACCATGAGCATCATCACCATCACGATGCAGACGATATCTTCATGAGCTGGGGTATGGAAACACCACTTAAGTATACTAAGGAAGAGATAGAGGGAATGCTCTCAAAGCTTGAGGATGAAGAAACTTACGGTATCGTTCTTCGTACAAAGGGCGTAGTTCCGGCAACTGACGGATCATGGATTGAGTTTGACTATGTTCCCGGAGAGTCTGATGTCAGAACAGGAGCTGCTGATGTCACAGGCAAGTTCTGTGTAATCGGATCTGAGCTCAATGAAGACAATCTTCAGAAACTCTTCAGAAGGCTTGCATAAGGTCTTTTACAAATGATTAGCAGAATTATTGAGGTACGAGATGATGAAACCTGTATATATTATTAATGGTTTTTTGGATGCGGGAAAGACTGACTTTTTCCGCTATACAATAGCTCAGCCTTACTTCAGGACAAAGGGCAAGACTCTTCTTATTGTCTGCGAAGAGGGTGAGAACGATTATGAAGAGAGGCTCCTTAAGAGCACCAATACTGTGATTGAGCGCTTTGAAGAGGAAGATGAGTTTACTCCGGAGGCTCTCATTGCGCTTGATGCCAAGCATAACCCTGAGCGTATTCTTATCGAGTACAACGGAATGTGGAATTTTAAGGAGATGAAGCTCCCTGTGATGTGGAACCTTGAGCAGCAAATCACAGTTATTGATTGTTCAAGCTTTGAACTCTATTTTAGCAATATGAAGTCTCTTTTGGCTGAACAGATAAGAAATTCAGATCTGATCCTGTTTAACAGATGTGACGGACTTACGGATAAACTTCCCTCATACAAGAGAAACGTTAAGGCCATCAATCAGAAGGCAGATATTATCTTTGAGGACCGGGACGGAGAAGTGGATGTAACGCTTGATGAGGACCTTCCTTTCGATCTCAACCAGGATCCTATCGAGCTTAACAACTACGGATACGGAATGTTCTATCTTGATGCGCTTGATCACGTTGAGAGATATGAGGGTAAGAACGTCAGGTTCAAAGGCCTTGTGCTCAAGCCTGAAGAGTTCCCTGACAACAGATTCGTGCCGGGTAGAATGGCAATGACATGCTGCGCTCAGGATATGCAGTTTTTGGGCTTTGCCTGCGAGTACGATAAGACTGATGAACTTAACGAGAAAGACTGGGTTACTGTAACAGCCAAGGTGGTTAAGCAGTTTGTCCCGGAATATAAGGGCGAGGGCCCTGTTCTTCAGGCTATATCTGTTGAAAAGACAACAGAGCCTGAAAATCCTGTTATAGATTTTTCAAATCCACAGCAGTGACCGTAGGAGAACGAGATGTTTAATTATCAGCCAATGCAGTGGCTTTTCCTGTTCTTTTTTTACAGCTTTTTTGGCTGGATTTTTGAGACAA
>JAEEGF010617300.1_pt1 | contig 11654 bp, 6 predicted proteins | sample 9134171 | NCBI WGS metagenome assembly JAEEGF01 (sample SAMN16246542, study PRJNA631951) | gut metagenome | biome: gut microbiome; feature: rumen; material: AP-attached | host: Bos | place: Iran: Karaj | collected 2018-10 | reverse complement strand
CACCTAACATTGCCGAAGAAACTTCCAAGTGCGAGATGTTAGGTCAGATGTTACCTCTATGTTAGGTCTATGTTACCTCTATGTTAGGTGTCAGAACCCATGATTGGCGAGTTAAATGCCTTATGATGAATGAGTTGTGAAGAATGAATGTTAGGTGTTAGGTCTTTTGGCCAAAAATCATTTGTTATGCTCCAAACTTGCGGATGGAAACGTAGGAAATTTCTTTAAGCAAGGCTGATAATAGCAGGAGAGTACGACAGCTTCCACGTTTAGCGTGGGGCTGTGCTCCATTTTCTTTAATCGGGTTTTCCTACGACCTCCATCCGGAACTGGTAAGGCAGCTCCCGCTTCTGCTGTGGGATGGAGTGAAACTAGTGAAACCTATAAACTGTACAACAATGAAAAAGCTTTTCGTAACATTGATGTTGCTCATCGCAGCAACAACGATGAACGCCCAGACCATTGTCAAGGGCGACATGAATGATGACAAAGAGCTCACCATCACTGATGCCGTGAGCGTAGTAGACGTAATCTTGGGCAAGGCACCTATGCAGACTATCAGTCTGGGAGGCGATCCTTACGGCGTGGATAACACTTTGGTAATAGGTACGTGGTATGCGCCAGACGGTTCCTCTTTCGTGTTCAATGAAGATGGTACTACGACTTATCCTGGCGGAGCAACCTACGAGTTTATGCCTATAACGGGACGTCTGCTGATTTACTTAGCCAAGAATCGCCCTGTGAAAGTGCTGCCTATTGTTAAAGCAACTAGTGAGTACCTGCTTGTCGTTGACTATGCCACAGGCGGGTTCACATATTATACCAAGTCAACTTCACTCGCTTCTGGTATTACGCCAAAAACCGAAAAACGCAACAAAACGCAAAAAAAGTAACAAAAAAAGCACCATCTTGTAAGAGAGAGGGAGGGGTGATGACTCTACCTACAAGATGGCGACAAATGTCCGGATTATCCAGAGTTTGAAATATTAATAAGCGTATTTCACGACCTGACTGCCTGTGCTGATCAGGTAGACGTCGTCAGTCTTCAGCGGCACGAACTGGTCGCTGCCACCAGTCTTCTTACTGTAGACGAGCATGCCTCCCGACGTGAATACACGCAGATGGTCGCCAGCTCTGAGCTTGCGCACCCAGACACCTCCGTCGGCCTTTTCCAGCTGCACGCGGTCGTCGTTCTTCTCGAGTCGCATCTGACGGATGACGGTGGGGTCGTGATGAGGCAGCAGCGAGACATAGTGTGCGTTGTCGCTACCGCTGTAGTTTTTGACGTGTGTGACAGAGATGTCGGAGTTGACGTACTGGTCGAACAAATGCGTGGTGAGGTAGGCATCGGCCTGATCCATCACTCCGCCGACCTTCACCGTGGCGTAAGCCTTCCGCTGTCCGCCATAGTCCTGAAAGTCAGCGGAGGTGACGATGGTCTCTGCCTCGTCACTCACAGGAACGACAATGCTGGGATGAGGATAGAGTCCCACCTTGATGGCATTGCGGTCCTTGAGTCCGTAGAGGGTATGGTCGATGAGCTCAACGACGTAGATATTGGTGTCGCCCTCCACGCTGTGGCGCACCAGTCGCAGCTCGATGTCCTCGATATCGACGTGATGAGGCGTATTGCCGAACTTCGTCTGTCGACGCAGGCTGACGTTGCGGCGGCGTGGGTGGCTCTGTGCCTTGAAGACGTTGTTGTACTCTACGGTGACAGCGTTCGAGATATAGCCGTCGAAGCCCTCGCGGAGCGGATACTGTACCACGAAGGTTCGCTTCTGCATGGGTGCCACGAACGATTTCTCGATCTGGAAGTCTTCGCCATTGATGGTTGCGGTGACGGAACGTATGCTGCTGGTACCGGTGTTGCTGACGGTGACGGCCACAGGCAGCGTGTTGCATCCGAGGAGCGAGAGGCTGGCATAGCCGATATCGTAGTCGAAGCTGTTGGTGAAGTATTTCTCGTTGGTCATGAGCACGGCGCCGCCGGTCTCGATGTCGGCCAGCGAATAGACGACTTTGATGCGTGAGTCGTCGAGGATGCCATCGAAGTCCATGATCGAGAGGCCGTCGCGCTCGGTGCCGAGGGTGAGTGGCACGGTGACGAAGGGTGATGGCTGCAGCGTGATGCGCGACGCATTGAGCATGTTGCGGGGTGTCTCGGTAAAGCCTTCCTGCCCGTCCTCGTAGTGGGCGTTGTTGCTCATCTCGGTCCAGAGGATGGCGAAGTCGTTGCAGTTGATGGCCGAGCGGTCGGTGATGATCTTCACACGGTTGGGCGTGCAGTAGTTGGCACCGATGTCGCTGCCCATGAGTCCGTCGGCATAGCCGTTCATCGAGAGGGTCTTCACATAGACGTCGCGCAGCGAGTCGGTCTTCTCATAGAGCATGGCGATGACCGAATGCTGGCCCACGCGGTTCATGAAGAAGTGCACGGGCTTGAGTGTCTCAGCCTTCTGGAAGAGCTTCTTGTTGGCCACGTCGACCGACGAATAGACGAAGCGTCGCGAGTGGCGCACGGAGTCGAGGGGATAGCTCTCGAGATTGGTACCTACGAGGACTGTGTCGTTGCGCATGATGAGGTCGTACTCCGATGCCGAGAGGTCGGCATTGAGATTGTGCAGGATAATGGGCTCGGACCATAGCATGCCGTCGAAGATGGAGAGGCGCAGGTCGCCCTCGAGCGCATTGTTGTAGACGGAGTCGGAGGGCAGCGTCTCGTCGATAGTCTTGATGCTACCATGCTGCCAGATGCAGGCGGCCTTGCCATCGTCCTGCATGGTGACCACGGGATGTGTGTCGACGAATCCATCGTCCTGCGAGAGGGTGTACCGTCGCCAGATGTCGCCGTCGAGCTTGACGCTGGCCATGATCTGCGCACGTGCTGCCAGCTCGTTCGACTTGGCAAGGGCTTGGCTGGCGTCCATCTCATCGGCATCGATGCGGCGTCCCATCTGCTCATAGACCACCACCTCGTTGCCACCTCGCTTCGAGCGCATGTGGTGTATGGCCGAGTAGTTTTCAGACGAGAGTTTCTGGGTGGTGCCATCATCGGTGTCGAGCAGTCGCACACAGTCATCGTTATAGTCGGATGGGGTGCCCAGATCGTTATAGACGATGTGCTTCTCGTCGACGAAGTGCGGGTTGGCATCGCTGGCGATGTCGGTCATGATAGTCTCTCCGAAGTAGTCGGGTGCCAGCTTGGGCACGCGCTGGTAGCTCTCGCCCACGGTTTTTGCCTTATTGTCGGTGAGCCAGTAGGGGTAATTGGGATGCAGGGGGTTGTGGCCGTTGTTGGGATAGTAGAACTGGCTGGCCAGATAGGCTCCTGCCCGTCCCGACCACTGGAATCCGAATGTGCGGATATTGGCGTAGGCTTCGATGCCCATGCCTGCCATGAGGTACATGCCCAGGTTGAAGCGGTTGGCCTGGAAGGGTGTGGCGAAGCCGCCCATAATGCCTATCTTACCGCCGCCGCGCAGTCCGAGGTTGGCTGCGAAGATGGGGTTGGAAGGCACACAGAACTCTGCCCACAATCCGGCGCGCACCTTTGCCGAGAGAGTGAAGAATGCTCCGAAGTTATCCCACGACATGGGGTAGCTCGTGTTCAGTGTCTTCACGCCAAAGTCGCCCTGCACCGATGCCTCGAACACGCCGCCGATGCCGAAGAACGGAATCTTCTTCAGCAGCTGGGCCACGGAGCCCTCGGAGATGTATTTGTCGAGCAGGCTGGGGCTGGCCAGACAGATGCCGTAGCCTATCTGTCCCGATAGCTCCTCTAGCATGAGCGCCTCGCCGAGGCTGCCCGTCTTCATCATCTTTCCCAGGTTGAAGCTCACCTTCAGCTTGCCGCTGCCGAAGAATCCCGTGCCGATGTTGTTGTAGTCGATGGAGCAGATGTCGTCCATCTCGCTCGAAAACCAGTCGTCAAACTTCCTTGTGTCGCCCACATTGCTGTATTTGGTGTCGCCATCACCGTCCTCATACCAGGTATGGCCCGACTCCGAACTATTGTCGAGAAACTCCTTGGCCTCCTTGCGCATCTCTTTGATGCCCTCGTCCTCGTCCCTGCCGTCCTGACGCTTGTAGGTGAGCTTCGTGGTGTTGGTCAGCTTCTGCTTCTTCATGTCGTAGTTCAGCGAGTTCTTGATCTTGAACAGCGGTCCGAGGTTCATCTTAAAGTCGAAGGGGAAGTTGAACGAGCAGCCCTGCTCGGCAAAGGCATTGGCGGGCGAGTCGTCGCCCTGGTTCATCACCGTGTTCTTGGTGTAGTCCTCGGCGGCTTTCTTCACGTTTTCGCGCTCGATATGCAGGTTGCGCAGGAAGGGGAACTTATCGTAGCTCTTCCCGCTGGCCTCCAGCCGAATGCTGCACATGGTGTTTTGGGGGATAGTACCCACGAGGTTGAACTTCGAGAAATAGTAGTCGCGGGTGAAGCCAGGATGGTTCTTCGCATAGACCGTCGTCACATCCGGCCAGCGCGAGATGTACTCCTCGCCACTATCGTCGTTGGTAGCGATGAGACGTGTGCCGGTGATGCCTTGTGAGCTTTCGCTGCTGTAGACCAGTTCCAGCTGTGCCAGTCGCTGTACGACGTTGCCGTCGAGGGTCTTGGGCCAGTCGTTGCCGGCATCCTCCATAAAGGTGATGGTGTCGGCCATGACCACGGTCGACAGGTCGTAGTCGGTCAGGTCACAGATGCTATAGTCCTGTCCGTTGCGGGATTCCACGGTGTGGGTGTCGTTGAGCGAATAGAGGTGCTGGCTGCTGATGGCGATGGTCTCGTCGTCGGTGGGGGTGGCAAACATCACCACGTTGTCGGTGCAGCGCTCCAGATCGACGATGCCTTCCTTGTCGGCTGCTCCGGCATAGCGGTAGACGGTGGGGCAGTAGCCGTTGGCCAGGATCTCGATGTAGGCGGGATTGCCGTGCGTGAGGATCAGGTGCGCTTTCTTCTGCCTGTTATAACCCAGGTACTTCACGTCCTGCACACCGGTGCTCGTGCCGTACTCATCGACGGCATCTACGTGCACCGTGGCGCGGGTGATATTCCCGCCTGCCTCGTTGATGACGCTCAGGTAGAGCGTGTCATACTGCTCGTACAGTCCCGACCCGATCCAGTTGAAGTTCACCAGCTCGCGGTTCTCATGCTTGTCGAGCGAGAAGCGGGTGGAGAGGACGGTGCGCTCGAAGTCGGGGTCGAGCGTCACACCGCGGTGCAGCCTCGACTTGTTGAGGCGCAGCTTGTGGTCGTTGCTGGTGAGGAACACGTCGATGAGGTTCTCATTGTCGGCGATGTAGAAGCTCTGGAAGGCCGAGTCGCGCAGCGACAGCCGTCGGCTCTCCACCTGGTAGGTGCCTTCCTCGTCGGTATAGCTGTAGCGGTATTCCAGACCGTAGACCTCGTCGTCGAGCCGCCGTTTCGAGTCGAGCTGGAAGGTGTAGAGGTTGTCGTCGTCCCAGTCGGCCACATAGTACTTGAAGCTGATGGCATCGTCGGGATTGTCGGTGTTCCATACCTTCACGCTGACGGGATTCTCCTGCCGCATCACGTTGAGGAAGAAGAAGCGGCTGACGGTGATGGCTTTCGGTCGTCCGATGGTGTCTTCCACCTCCACCTGATAGCTGTTGGCGCCACCGGTATTGTCGTCGATGCGGAAGCACAGCAGACAATGGTCGCGCATGCGCCAGAACTGCCTTTGCTGGGCACGGTACTTCACCTCGGGCGATGCAAACATCTGCTTCACGGCGTCTACCTCCACCACGTTGCCGGCCAGCTCTTTGTTTTTCACCTCGCGCCATTCCAGTCCTGAGGTGGTGGCCTCAATGTCGTTGAAGTCGACCACGTCGGTCACGTTGTTGGCAAAGTACAGTTTGAAGTCCTGTGCCGGCAGCCAGGATGCCGTTGTCAGCATCATGACTGCTGAGAGTATTGTCTTTCTTGACATCATTATGCTTATTATTGATTTCTTTTCATCCCAATAGTTGTTTCAGTCGCCTTACCTCTACAAGGCTTCGTCAGTATCCTCGGTAGGACTGAAGCGAAGACTTTCAGTTGAAGCAAGCACGAGTTCGCTCGCCTGAATGCAATAGGTGTGGCTTCGGGGAGCCTGATACGCTTTCTTTCTCATATCTTATCTGATTACGACTTTCTTGCCATGAATGATATAAAGACCCTTCTTTTGAGGAGATACGCGCCGGCCCTGTAGGTCGTAGACGGCAGTGTCGCCCTGCCTTTCCAGGGAGGCTGCGGGCTGGCTGATACCGTCGATGTCATCGCCGATAGTAATGGTGAGGTAGGTCGGGGGCTCTTCCTCATTGACGAGATTACGCGTGAGATAGGCACGGTAGGGAGGTATCTCCGCGCCGTTGTACTTGAAGAAGCCCACCTGGCCACTCTTGTTGCGGCCCAGGGTGAGCGTGCTGCCCTCAACGGCGGTCTCCTGGTTGACGGGCACGCCCCAGAGATCGTCCTGACCGATGAACGAGCCGATGAAGCGGTTATCATACTTGTTAACGACGGGCACAGTGCCTTCATATTGATAGAGCGGATAGAGTCCCGGCTCTTCTGCCTTGATGGCCACGGGCGTGGAGCGCGGAATGATGCGCCCGATGCTGTGCAACTCCACGGTGTTCATGTCCACATTTGGCTTGTCGGCGGTGTAGGCCGTCAGTCCTTCGGGCAGTTCGGCGTCGAAGTCGATGTAGAGCGTGGCCCAGAGGGCAGAGGTGACGGTGAGCGGATAGTAGATGTCAAGACGGTCGTTGTCGGCATAGGCCTTCCAGTATGAGTACGGATCGCCGTTGTACTCGCCGAAGAGTCTGGAGTTGAACGAGCCATCGTTCACGTAGATGTGCATCTGAGGCTTGTACGTGTTGTCCTCGTCGTTGTAGTGGATGATGGCATCGGAGTTGTACCATTCCACGTCCTCGGGGTCGGCCAGCTTGGCCATATTGCCCTCGGGCAGGCAGTTGTCGATATAGACGTTGTCCAGTTTGGGCACCCGGTAGAAGGCTTTCGAGAGGATTGTCGAGAGAGGTGCGCTGAGGGTGGCGCTCGTCTCGCCGCGACCGGGAGGATAGGCCATGAGCATCACCTTCGTGTCGTCCAGGTCGTCGGTTTGGTAGAGGGCGCCGTCGATGCTCAGGCACTGCGGGTTCTTGTCGTTGACGAGGATGTCGCGAATGGCAGAGCCGTAGAACCCCTCGCCGGTAGCAGTGCGGAAGGTGTGTGGCAGCGTTACGCTCTCGAGGCTCATGCAACCGTTGAATGCGTTAGGACTGACAGTGGTGAGCACTCTGGGCAGTTCCAGCTCACGGAGTTTCGTGAGGCCCGAGAGTATATTCTCTTGCAGGTCTGTGATGCCTGCGAAGTAGCGCATTTCTGTGAAGCTCTCAGCATTCTTCGCTTCGTCATTGGCATTGAAGACAGCGAATTTCTGAGCATTTGCCGTGAAGGCCTCGCGCAGGGTGATGAGGTCGTCGGTATCGGCATCGAAGGCGGCCAGACAGGCGGCCTTGGTGTTGTCGTCCTTGAACGCTAAGCCGGCTTTGTCGGCCCATACATCCACGGCGATGCAGTGCTTGGCGCGCGTGCAGAGGCTGGCCGTGCTCGCCGTTTCTCCGATGAGGTGGTCGGGCTCGCCGCTGATGCGTCCGTTGGGCGTGCCGGCGCCGCACTCATTGATGACGTCGAGATGCTGGCTGCCAAGCCGGGCGCGCCAGACGATGTTCTCCGTGGGAAGGTCGAAGATCTGCGTCACGTAGCCGGCGCGGTCGATCGCGGCCTCGGCATCGACGGCTCGGTTGTCGGCAAAGAACACGGGGGCGGCAAGCAGGCTGCCGTAGGTGGTGCCCGCGAACTGGCGCAGCATGGGGTAGCGGTCCTGCTCGGTGTACCAGTAGCTGTTGCCGGACAGTATCTTGCCGCCAATCATATCCTTGGTGTAGGTGCTGCCTTTCGAGGCGTCGTCTTGCGACATCATCTGGCGGTCGAACCAGCAGTCGGTGGCTCGTGAGACATCGCGTGTGATGCCGTATGGCCCTTCGCCCGCTACCTCCACCTTGCAGGTGCTGACACAACGTGTGATTTCCTCAGGCGTAGCGCCCACAATGCCGGCGCCGATATAATTCTCGGGGCTGCTGCCTGGCCAACCGATGTGCACGGCGGCAAAACAGTCGGCAATGCGTGTGCCGCTGGCCCCGGCATTGCCACAGATGCCGCCTGCATAGCCGTTGCTCTGCACGGCACCATGCACAAGGCACCGCTCGATGGAACCGTTCTCTAACAGCTCGCCGCAAATGATGCCCGCGCTAATCCCTGAACTCGAACCGGCCGCCTGCACGTAGGCGTCCACTACGGCCAGATCCTCGATAGTGCCGCTCACACGCTTGAACAAACCGCTTAATGTGCTCTCGTCTGAGTCTGGTTCTGTCTTGACGCTCTTCAGACCGTAGATAGTCTTGCCGTTGCCGTGCAGGATGGCATTCCATTCGGTACCTCTCCATGGTTGCGCATCATCGCGCGGCTGCTCGTCGTCGGTCAGCAGGTGAGTATTCATGAAGATGTCATTCGTCAGGATATAATGCATTCCCTCAACATTATACCTGTACTCCCCAAGGTACTCTTCCTTGTTAGCAATCACTCTCAGCAGTTCCTGGACATTGTGAATCACGTATGGATTCTTTGCCGTGCCGTCGCCGCCAATAAAGTCGTTCCAGTTCCAACTGCCTGCTGCATAACCGTCCCAAGGAACACCGTAAGTAATGTCGAGGTGAACCTTGCGTTGCACACCGCGGCAGTTGACGATAACCACAGCCTCGCCCGGGTCGAGTAGCTTTGCCTTGTTGTCGCTGAACTTCAGGCACGAGGGTGTGGGGCTGGCCAGCTGGTAGGTGGCAAGCTCTTCGCCCGTGGTCGCGTTCACGAACTTCTCTACGAGGAAGTCGATGGTCACGTCGTAAGCGTTGAAGTAGGTCTTGTAGTCGTTGGTGATGATGAGGGGGGCGCAGGCCACCTTCATGTTCGCAGTGTAGAACGACCCATTGATCCCGCTTTGCTGTTCCAGCTCTGCCATCCACGCCTCTTGGTAGTAAGCATAGACGCCGTCCTGGGGCTTCGGCGAGTCGAAGGCGGCTACGAGTCGATAGGCCCCGGTGCCCCAGTTGGGCGACGTGGCGTTGTAGTCGCCTGTCCAGCCCATGCCGTTCAGCTGCAGGTCGCACATCTGGCGGTCGTAGCGGAAGTAGCCGAATTCGTCGGGCTTCTCGTCTCTCTCCACATACCCCACGATGACGCCGTACTTGCTGTCTGCAGACTCGGGCTTGGTCATGGTGCCGGCAAAGGTGGAGAAGACCTGATAACCGTACACGCCAACGCTAAAACGGGCGCTCGTGTTATATAACATCCAGAAGCTCACGTGCCCGAACATTCCGCCGGCGTAGGTCGCTTTCTTGGCATCGACGAACGAGCTGCAGAAGCACTGGTAAATGCCTGCGCTGGCATGTTCCTTCATGTTTTCGTAGAAGCCCATCAGGCCGCCCATTGTGTGCCCGCCGGAGAGCGAGACCGACGTGATGCAACAATAAAGTTTCTGACAGAAGGAGGCATGACCCGTGATGCCGCCCATGACGACGTGTGTGCCGTCGCCGCGGACCTCGATGTCGCCCGAAGCAGTGCAGGCCATCAGCTCTGTTTTTCCTTTAGAACTATACATGCCGTTGCAGCAGCCCGTGATGCCGCCGGCCGAGGCCTCATTCTCCGTCTCGTTCTCGACGGTCATATCCACCACGGTGTGGCAGTCTTTAATCTGACAGTCGGCCGCCACGAAGCCGAACGCGCCGCCCGCATACAAGGGACCGGTGGCGCGAATGGTCGTCTTGGCCAGGTTGCTGGTCAGCTCAGTGAAATCGTACACGGTGCCGATCAGGCCGCCTACGGAATTGCGTGCGGTAGATGTCGTGACATCAATAGTCACGTTCTCCACCGTGCATCGACGTATCGTGCCCGGTGCTTCGTTGACCTTCCCCGAACCTAAAAATCCGCACAGCGTGCCGACTTCGAATTCGCTATTGGTTTCAACGATAATCTTCGCGTTCTTAATCACCAAGCCTTCAACCGTGCCCTTCAGCACACCGAAGAGCCCGAAATACTCCGTGGCGCCCGTGCCGATGGCTCCGATGGTCATGCCCTTGATTACACAGGGCTGCTCCACGCCGTTGGCATCGGTGTAGCTGCCGTTGGTCAGCGTGCCCATGAAGCATTTGTCCTCGGTGCAGCCTATGGGCACCCACACCAGCGACGTGCCGCTCGGGGCATAGCCCAGGTCGATATTAGCGGCGATGACGAAGTACTTGCCTTCGTAGGTCTCGCCGTTGTTCACCGCACGTGCCAGATAGGCCAGCGCGCCGGCCGAGCGTATCTGCCAGGGGTTGCTCTCCGAGCCGTCGCCGAAGTTCACGAAGCCGTCCTCGTCGACATGGTCCAGCCACGTCTCGCCATCGAAGCCTGGTACATTGGTATAGGCCTGAGCGCTAAGGCTCATCGCCAGAATGGAAAACAGCAGTATCAATCGTTTCATATTTCTTGTTGTTATGCGTTGCAAAGTACTCATATATTATAAATTATGTGCAAAGTTACAAAAAAATCCGAGACTGCCAAAAATAATGATGTTTTTAACCATTGGGCCACCTTAGTTACCACACGTTAGTCAACCGAAGTGCCTAAATCGGAAATAAGCAGTTCGATACGGTCGTCCACAGCCAAGTCAAATATCCGAAGGGCAGCATCAACGTATTGGTCGCGCTTGCAAAGAACATCAAGGAAGATATTCGTGTCAATAAAAACCTTCATAAGCCTATTGATGTTTCTCTGTCAGGGCCTCCTCCTTTACTCGCTTCCAGTCATCACCCGCATTGTCTAAAATGCCCACCATCTGGCGCAACTTAGCTTTCTGCTGGGCACGCTTGGCCGACAAAGCGACTTCCTCATCGTTGTAGATAGAGACAATGGCATCATGAACCTTTTGCCAAAGCACTACATCGGTATAATCGAAGCGCTCAAGCAACTGCATCGTATTCGTACGTAAATCTATTGCTGTCATATTGTCGTTACTGTTTTGACTGCAAATATAGCGACTTTTTCCGAAACTTCCAAATTTTCAGAGAAAAAAGTAATAAAATATAGGCACGGATAAACACTTGAAATGACAATGTCATTCGTGGTTGTCCGTGCCTAAAGTTAGCGTGTTCACTTGTTCAGCCCGCAATCCCCATGCTCAGCTCTATCGCTTCGCTTGCGAAGGACTTAGAGTGTTCTATAGCTCCCAACCTACAGCTGAGGCTCCCAGCACGGCGGCGGAGGCACCGTCGAGACCGCTGACGAGGAACTGGGCCTTACCACGGAAGATCTTCAGAACATGCTCTTCGTAGGACTCGCGGATGGGCTTCATGATGAGCTCGCCGGCCTTCACCATGCCTCCGAAGAAGATGAATGCCTCGGGCGATGAGAAAGCTGCGAAGTCGGCGCAAGCTTCACCCAGCATGTGGCCCGTAAACTCGTAGATCTCCTTGGCTAGCTCGTCACCCTTGCCTGCAGCAATCGAGACGTCGAGCGAGGTGATGTCCTCAGGCTTCATCTCACGCAGCAGAGA
>JAEEGF011985768.1_pt1 | contig 11655 bp, 4 predicted proteins | sample 9134171 | NCBI WGS metagenome assembly JAEEGF01 (sample SAMN16246542, study PRJNA631951) | gut metagenome | biome: gut microbiome; feature: rumen; material: AP-attached | host: Bos | place: Iran: Karaj | collected 2018-10 | reverse complement strand
AGAGCCTCCTGAATGATGCCATCCTTAACGTTAAGTGAAAGCTTACAGCACCCCTGCTGAGGAGCACACCAGCCTATACCGTGTGTATAGCCGGAAATGTCCTTAACTTCCTTGGACTGAACCCATTTAGCCTCTTCAGGAATGGGAGCAGCGCCATGATGTACCCCTTGGTGTACGGGACACATATTTTTTACCTCTGTTGAGTAAATCATGTGAAAATCTCCTTTCGTATTGTAAAGTAATTTGAAATTACTCACTCACAAAACATCGGGCCGAAAAACCCGTGCCAACTCCTATTTTTGCATAAAATACGCAACATTTCAACATTGTTGACATATTTTTAACATTAAATTTTAATGAAAAAATCCCGAGGTAACAGGTCCGTTACCCCGGGACATTTTTAACTTATCAGCTTCTCTTTCTGAAGATTGTTGTGTATGCGATTGCTGCTGCAGCTGATCCGGCCACTGCTATGCCGATGATCACATAGATGAGTACATCTGAGAGAAGTCCGCCTGCGGGCTTGTCAGCAAGAGGTGTTGCTGCATCTTCGATTTGGGTCTTCTCTGTGTTCTCGGAAGTCTCTGCAGCCTTTTCTTCTGCAGGAGCTGCCTTTTCTGCTTCAGGCTCTGCCTCAGCTACAAGAACAATTTCTTCCTTTGTCTCTTCCTTGGTCTCCTCGGCCTGAGTCTCCTTGTTTTCTGTCTCCTTGGTCTCAGTAGTTGTAGCTGCTTTGCTGCTCTTTTCTGATGACTGCTTTCCGCGTCCTGTGGAGGCCTTTTTGGAGTTTTCCACTGCTGCGGGAGCTGCGTGCTGCGCTGCATTGGAATTAGGATTCTGAACTGCGTTAGCATATCCTGAGTTGCCGTTGTTTGCGCTGCCGGAATTGCCGCTATCGGAGTTTCCTGAGTTGTCGGAACCTGATCCGCTGTTGTCTGATCCCTTTCCATGGTTTCCTTTGTTGCCATGGTTTCCGTTATTTCCGTTGCCGGAATTGCCGGGCTTAGGTGTTTCTGTTCCTTCATCGGATCCGGGCTGCTCGTTTCCGCCTTCTCCGGGCTGAGGTGTCGGTGTTTCACCGCCCTCATCATCGCCGGGCTGTGGTGTTTCGCCGCCTTCATTTCCGGAAGCAGCATCGTTCTCAAACTGAGTCATATCGATTCCGTCCTCATTGTCTGATGTGTTTCCTGTGCCGGCTGCTGCGCCCTGTACAAGGTCGATGACTGCATCCTTGAAGATGAAGTTCATGTTTCCTGTTGCACCGCTGTTACCAAAACCGAAGTTGAGGTGAGCATTGGGAACTGTTGTGCCTGATACGAAGATGATCTCATAAGTAGCAAATCCGTCTTCGTCTACATTTGCAGGGTCAAAGGTAACTTCCTGGATATCAAGAGCTACTGCCCATCCGCCGCCGTTCTCCTGAACGATGTACTTAAATGTATTATTGCTGTTTCCTGTCAGCTTGTACTTGAAAGAAAGCTTGTACTTCATTCCTGCTACCACTGCGAAGTCTTCACTTGCAAGCTGAGGTGCATACCACTCGCTGCCGCCGCTTGTGATGTTTGTCATGGTAACAGTTCCGTTATTTAATATTACTTCACCGAAGTTTCCGTTTCCGGGTACGTTTCCTACATACTCGGCATCTGTCTTCAAAGGATGCTCCTCAACAGTAGAAGCCTGGTTCGCACCGTGCATGTAAATGTTATCCGCAAGAACTTCTGTGCCCTTTGTGAAGGAGAGCACTACTGCTGCGTTCTCAGCGTCCTCAATAGTATCAAATACAAGAGTGTATCTTCTGAGGCCGTCGCCTTCCTTGTAGCTTGCTGCTGCACATCCAAGCTCCTTGTCAAGAACCAGCTTAAGTCCGTCTTCTGCTGAGGTTAATACGAGAGCATCGGCAGGTGCATCCTCAACCAGCTTAGTGCTGTATACTGCTGCCTTTACACCTGAATCTGTTGCGCTGTACATATCAAGCTCTACAGTGTAAGTGTCCTTAGGAAGGTTAAGTCCTGACTGATAGATTGTAGGTGCATATCCCTCATCTGCTTTGATAAGGGCTCTTCTGTTATAGTACTTAACAGTGTTTGTAGCCTTGTCTACTACAGGGATATCAGAATCGTCGATCTTCTCTAATGTGTACTTGGGAACTGTGATGTTTGTTCCGTCTGCTGCTGTCCAGTAGCCGATTCTCTGTGTGCCTTCATCAAAGGTTCCGTTGTAGATGAGGTTTCCGTCTGCAAGGGGTGTTCTTGTTTCTTTTTCAATTCCGAGCTCTGCAGGATCGATGATCTCAACTTTTACATTTGATATGTAAACATTGCCTGATCCTCTTGATCCAAGGTTGAACTCTATTCTGCAGTTGTCAAAGTCCTCAGACTGTACGAAGGAGTATGAATAGTGTGTAGGCTCGCCTGCCAGATCGAAGGAAGAGATACCATAGGTGCTCCATCCCTTGTATTCCTTGGAGTCGCAGTTTACTGTCTTGCCCTTCATACCGCCGTCTGCGTATGCGTCAAAGGATACCTTGTAGGCATATCCCTTCATTGCGTTGTAGTGTCCGATCAGCTGAACCGAGTAGTCCATGGCGCCGGGAGCACCGATCGTTACCTTAGCCCACTCTGTTCCATCTGCATCCTTTACACATGAAAGTCTTGCATCTGTAGCGTCGTTCTGGTATGAGAGATACCACTTGCTCATGTCTGAAGCATCGTCGTCAAGTCCGCCGCCTGTTCCATCCAGTGAAGCTTCTGTGATAGGTGCGATCTGATTGATTCCTGCGTAGTTTGCAAAGTCATCCTTTGCACCTGCGCCTGCGCCTCTTACTGCCTCGTAGTCATAACCTTCGTCCTTGTGGAATACACGAACGTAGTCGACGTACATATTGATGTCGTCCTGGAAGTGAGCAACGTTGGCGTCGCCGCCGAATCTTCCGCTGTCAACAGCAAGGTTGAGTATCATGTAGAAAGGCATATCGAAAGGAGCATCAAAGTGAAGTGAATCTGAATGTCCCGGAAGCTTGCCTTCCCAGTTGTTGAGTGTATTGATGGGCTGTCCATCGTAGTACCATGTGATCTCGCCGGGCTTCCAGTCTATTGCATAGGTGTGGAAGTACATTGTAGGTGAAAAGAGATCTACATAGCCGCTGCCCTTGTAAACGTGCTCGGGAGCTCCCCAGTGAAGGGTTCCGCAGGCTTCCTGACTTCTTGCGCCAACTGTCTCCATGATGTCGATCTCGCCTGATGTAGGCCAGTTGCCGTAAACTTCTGTGCTCTCAGGAAGCATCCAGAATGCGGGCCATGCGCCCTTTGTGTTGGGCAGTGAAATTCTTGCCTCAACGTATCCGTAAGTAGTATTGAAAAGAGCTCTTTCCCCTGCTGTAGTGCGAAGTCTTGCTGAGGTGTAGTTCTTGGTGCTCTCTCCTGCGTAGTTGTAGCCGCCATCTTCGTAGTTGGCTGTAATTCTGAGGACGCCTTCGCCCTGTCCGTCGCCGGTAAAGTCCTCATTTACTCCAACGTTTGTGCTGTTGCCGGTGTAGCACTGAAGCTCTGCATTTCCCCATCCGGGATTTCCACAGTCTGTTGTGCCGTCGCCCTTCTGGTATGCCCAGTTATCAAGGTTAAGTCCTGTAGAGGAATCTACGTTTGCTCCGCTGTAGTTTCCGTCAAACTCATCAGCCCATACAAGTGTGTAGCCATCCTTTGAGGTTCCGGGATCAGCAAAGTCATAAGCTGAATTGTCTTTTGTAAAGTCGTACTCAGGTCCCTTGTCAGTTGTGGGAGGAGTTACAGGCTCGGGGGCCTTGAGATCTCCCTTGATCACCATGTTCTCAATAGTAACTTCGCCGCTTCTGTTTGCTTCTTCTCCTGACATCTGTCCGAGAGCAAAGAATACATAGGGCTTCGCTGAGAATCCGCCGCAGCTTACAGTCTTTTCATAGTGATATTTCTCACCGGCCTTAATCTCAACTGTCTCTGCGATGTATCCTGCTGCGTCATCCATCTTGAGGAAGAACTTCTTGTCCACTGTGGATGTGATGTCGAAGGACAGTGTGTACTTGTTGTTATCCTTGAAGCCAAGGTTCTTTATCATGTACTGAAGGCCCCACTCGCCGTTGTAGCCGAAGCTCTGAGCTGTAACTGTTGCCTTTGTACCATTCTCTTTGTGAGTAGCATTGGCGCCTGCCCAGTCGCTTCCCACATAGAGTTCAATGTCATAATCCTCAAAGTTGATGAGGTTTTCTTTTGCATTAACATCAGGCTCTTCTTCTACAGGCTCAGTTACTTCGCCCTCAGCATCGGGATTAGTGTTTACAAGAGCCATGTTAGAGATCTGGATTGTCTTTCCTGTGTTGCCTGATCCGCTTCCAAACATAAGAGCAAGCTTTCCGTTTGCTACAAAGTTTGCAGATGCAGTATCTGTTGTAACATCAAGGTGGTAAACTTCACCGGCCTTGAGCTCAAGCTTCTGAGCACTCTCAGGAAGAATGGATGACCATCCTAAAGTCTCCTGAAGGTTAAGGAATACCACTGCGTCATCTTCGCAGTAGAAATCTCCGCTGAGATTGTAGGTTGATCCCTCAAGGAGATTTAAGTTCTGTGTGTACTGAACGGCATATGTCTGCCAGCCTTCTGCAGTAACAGTTACCTTGTGAGGTCCGTCTGTTGTATCGAGTGTTGCTGCTCCGCCTTCGCCGGTCCAGAAATCCCACTTTGAAGCAAAAAGCTTGTTTCCCTTAACATCAGCAACGATTGCTGCGCTTGCACCTGCAGGCTCCTCTGCGGGCTGCTCTGTTATCTCTTCAGCATTGGGATCGGTGTTTACAAGAGCCACGTTTGATACATAGATGGTCTTTCCTGTGTTGCCTGATCCGCTTCCAAACATAAGAGCAAGCTTTCCGTTTGCTACAAAGTTTGCTGATGCTGCGCCAGTTGTGATGTCGAGATGATATACTTCTCCGGCCTTCAGCTCAAGCTTCTGAGCATCATCAGGCATAATGGATGACCATCCCAAAGATTCCTGGAGGTTTAAGAATACCACTGCATCATCTTCGCAGTAGAAATCACCTGTAAGTCTGTATGTTGATCCCTCAAGGAGATTCAGCATCTGTGTGTACTGGACAGCGTAAGTCTGCCAGCCTTCTGCAGTTACAGTCACCTTGGAAGGGCCGTCAGCAGTATCAAGGCTTCCTGCTCCGCCTTCGCCGGTCCAGAAATCCCACTTGTCAGCAGTGAGCTTGTTTCCCTGAACATCAGCTGTAACAGGTGCTGTAGGAGCTGCATCGCTTCCCTGAAGAACTGTTTTCTCTTCGGTTGCTGAGCCTTCTGAAGCCTCTTCTGCAGTCTCGTTTTTCTCTTCTTCTGTAGTCTCAGTCTTCTCTTCTTCTGCAGTCTCAGTCTTCTCTTCTTCTGCAGTCAGAAGCTCTTTTTCATCTTCTTCAATATTTCCTGCTTCTTCAGAAGCCTCATCGGATGCTACATCCTCTTTGGGTTCTTTTGTTTCAGCATCTTCCAAAGCTTCCTTATCTTCCGGAGACTCGGTAAGCTCTGAGGTCTCTTCCTGCGCAGAAACTGCGATTCCCGAAAGCCCCAAAGGGCCCATCGCCAGGATTCCGGCCAGTGCTGCTGCCAGCAGTTTCTTCGTCAGCCATTTCTTCCTCATAAAAAAACACCTCCCATATAAATTTGAAAATAATACCCATTGGCAGGTAAATTATCTCAGAAACCGTTAACCAAAATTAGGGTGTAAATTTTATAAGGGTGTGCTTTTTTTATAATTTGTTTATAGTTTTTTTATTCTGTGGTATTTTTTCGGTACTCGCTGGGTGAAACTCCCACAACTGCCTTGAAGGTCTTCATGAAGTGCTTGTCGTTGTCGTAGCCCACTTTCAGTGCGATCTCGTTAACTCTCATGTCGGTCTCGGACAGGAGGCACTTTGCTTCGTCCATCCTCAGCTCTTTTACATAAGATACAAAGTTGGTACCGGTGTATTTTTTAAATGCAGAGGAAAAAAGTGAGTAGTTCATCGATACTTCGTTTGAGACTACCGCCATGTTGAGGTCGGAGGCATAGTTCTCGCGGATGTACTTGACGGCTGTGGCCATCTTTTTCTCTGTCTGGTCCTCAGACGCCCGCTCCATGAAACTGCTGTTTTCTTCAAATACGGTCTCCATGAAGGCTTCCCTGAAATCCGAAAGTGATGCGTAGGAAAAGGGCCCGGAGAGTTCAGGCAGAAGTCCGTGTCTGTAGACGGTCTCGAACTCCTCGCAAAAGCTCCTGATGGCGCCAAGGAAGTCCTCGGGATCTATCTGACATCTTGAGGCGGCGGTAAAGAAACCGTTCCACTCCTTCTCTATGCTGTCGGTCCTGTCTGTGCCCATGAGCTGGACTCTGGCGCTTACGGCGGATTTGTCACAGAGCTTTTTGCCGCTTTCTCTCAGCTGATCAGGAACCTTGGTAATGTCTTCATCGCTGCAAATGAGGCTCTCTGTAAAGAAGGCCGCTTCCCTTCTCTTTTTTGCCTGAAGGTAAGCTTTTTTCAGGTCGCCGGCGTCGCTGTAGCTGTCGCTTATACCTGCTGTGGAGATGACTGCTTTATCCTCGTCCCGGTATTTCTTTTTCAGGACCTCACACTTTTCTTTTCCCAGGATGAATATATCCATGCCCTCGATCTCGGAAAGCGAGATGGCGTCAGACAGGTCTGCCTCTATCTCGTCGTCTTTGGAACAGATGAGGACTCTGAACTCATCGCCCACGTCGCTCTTGATCCTGGAATCCAGCATTCTAAGATTGTCAGCGCTCTCATCATCGTCTGTAAGGATGTAAGTTATGAGCTTCTTGCCCAGGTGCTCGGTTTTCTTTTGCACGTCCTTCTTCCTTGCGATCTCGGCTTCCATCTTCTCCATAACTTCCCGCAGCTTGTCCCGCTCCACGGGCTTTAAGATGTACTCTCTCACGCCGTGACGCATCATCTCTACGGCGTAAGAAAAATCGTCGAAGCCGCTGATGGCGATGGTGAGCGGAACCTTGTCCAGATCCTGCATGGCGTCCACCAGCTCCATTCCGTTCATCTTGGGCATCCTTATGTCTGTGAACATGACATCCACTTCCTTTTCCTTAAGGATGTCCAGGGCCTGAAGGCCGTTGGCGCACTCAAGGACTTCCCCTACGGGAACGCCGCAGCGCTTGATCATTGTGGCGATGCCCTGTCTTATGAGCTTTTCATCTTCTACTACAAGTACCCTGTCCATACTAACCTCGCTTCATGGGGATCCTTACGTAAACCTTGGTGTAACAGCCCTCCATGGCTGCCACGTTTATGCCGCAGTTCTCCCCGTACATCATTCTGATTCTGTCCTGTACGTTCTTTAGTCCTATGCTGTTGCCGGAGCCGCTTTCGGTGACGATCTCTCCGTTTATCTTCTTCCTGAGGATCTCAAGTTCCTCGTCGTTCATTCCCCGGCCGTTGTCCGTTATCTCTATCGTGCAGTAGTCGCCTTCGGGGATCCCCTTAACATAGATGGTTGTATCGTCAGCCAGCTCCTCGATGCCGTGGATAATGGCGTTCTCGATGATGGGCTGCAGCGACATCTTGGGAATTCTCTGCCTCATTATCTCATCCGGGATATTGAGTGATAGGAATATCTCGTAGTCAAATCTCAGGTTAATAAGTGCCATGTAATCCCTGATGTATTCTATTTCCTCTGATACCATTACGGTGTCCGAAGTCCACTTCATACTGTAGCGAAGAAGCTTTCCAAGACTTGTGATGGCATCCGATATGTCATATTCTTCCTTCATCTCGGCCATCATCTTGATGGACTCAAGGACGTTGTATATAAAGTGAGCGTTGATCTGGTTCTGGAGAGCCCTAATCTGGGAATCCTTCACCAAAACTTCTCTGTTGATATTTTCCTGCATAAGTTCCTGGATGTTGTCAAGCATCCGGTTTACCTGGTGGGACAGCTCACCCATCTCATCGGTGCTGCCGTCCTCAGTGGCTCTGACGTCCATGTCACCTGCACGGACTTTTCTGATGGTTGCAAGGACGTCGTAGAATCTCTTCAGCACGTGGTTTACTACTACGTCGATGACAAAGGCCATGCCTGCCAGGATGATGAGCATACTTATAATATAGTTGGTTCTTAGCCTGTATACTTCGTTGAGGCTCTTGGTGATGTCGTCCACTGAGACAAGTGTTCCGCCAAGTTCAGGGATGTACATTCCGGATATGACGCTCTTTTTTGCCTTGTTGTAGCTGGTTGATAGTCTTGATGCGTCCCTGCTTTCGGAAGCTGTCTTCAGGCAGGCCGCAAGTTCTTTTGCCACCTCTGCTATGCTCTCATCTTCGTTGCTTCCGTAGATTATCATGCCGTCGTCAGTGACAAAACAGCTGCTCTCGCCATCCACACTCTCGTACATGGATGGGAACATGGTCTTCATCGCCATGTTGGCCTCGATGACGCCGATGTTGCCGTGCTGCCTTTCATTCATGGGAGTGATCAGCGCTATCAGCGGAACCGCCTCGGAATTGTCGAAGAGATTGTCCATGTAGTCAAACACCCAGCCACCGGTCTGCGACATTTCTGCCCAGCTCTGTCTGCCCATTCTGCTCTTTGTATAGAGAACCGGCATCATCTCCTGTACATTGTCGCTTACCGCATAGTAGCGAACTCCGCGAAGAACCGGGTTGTTGTTGATAAGGCGCTCTAAGGCTGCCACGTCATTTCTGTATATGGATATCCACTCTTTCGTGCTGTAGGTTCCGCCTTCGGCTGCCGTTATCAGAACGCCGTTCATGGTATCGTTGGTCAGGAAGAACTGGGTGGTCATGTTGATGGAGTCGATGTTGTTTGAGATGCTGTCCTGTCTGCGCTCCATGGTAGACTGCATGTACGTGACATTCTCCTTGATGGTGGACTGCTCCATATTGTAAAAGACGATTCCTCCAAGGATGGCAATGGGAATCATGACAAACAGGAGCACCACGCCGGTCAGCCTGCTATTCAGTTTCATGCTCTTATTTAAGGCCGAGCTTTTCTTTTGCCGCTTTAACATATCTGTATTTCTTCTCCTGAAGAGACTTAAAGCCAAGTCTATCCCTTTGCTGCTTGAAATCCTCAAGGATTTCGTCGAATTCCTCTTCGCTTCCTGAAAGCAGAAGCTCCTGAAGCGTCTTGCTCCACAAGTTCTCTATCCTGGAATTTATGTATGCATCCTCCGTGTCTGCCGGAAGGATGATATCGTACACTCCCGTGTATGTGGCGTAGGGGTAGGTCCATTTCTCCAGCTGCTCGGTGGGGCCCTGGCTCTCCTGCTTCCACTTCATCTGCATTACGTTGTCCTGGAACATCCAGTAGGCGTCGTCTGCGCCATAGAGGGCGTCGTAGGCTGTCCTGTCCGTGTCGAGCAGGTGCTGAACGTCGCTCTTTACGATTTCTTTTCCATCTATAATGTCGTAGGTCACGCCTTCGATGCCGATGTAGACCATCTTCTGCCCCTCTTCCGAGAGCATGTAGTCGATGAACTCTATGGCCCTGTCGGGCTGTCTGCAGTTCTTGCTGACCATGGTGATGGTCCAGCCGCTGACGGTGTTGGTCGGAAGGACGTGGTCGTCGCCGTTGCTGTTCTTGGGTCCGTCGACTGCGATGTAGATGCTGTTCGGGTCTTTTGCGTAGAGTGCTTTCTGCTGAGCAGACATGTCGGTGTACTGGTACATCATGCAGAAATACCTGCCGTCAGCGATCTTCTCTTCCATCTGGACTCGCTGGTCTATAAAAAGGTCGGTGGAGAGATAACCCTCCTGGGCAAGGCGTCTGAACATCTTGAGCCACTCGATGTACTCGGGGTCAGTGTTCCTGTCGTATAAGGCGTTGTCCTTCTCGTACGGTATAGCCAGGAAGTTCTGCAGATACAGGTCGAATGATACATTTCCCGTGTCGTCGAATATATGAGCTCCTATAGGAATGAGGGGCTTGCCGTCCACTTCCGGGAACATCTCGGCAGCCTTTTTGACTGCTCCCTCGAAGCCGTCTATCGTGGTCATGTCGGGACTTCCGATTGCCTCATAGATGTCTTTTCTCACAAGGAAGGTCTGGTTTGAACCAATGTTGTCGTTGTTGGCTACATCGTCAGGCGTTACGGATGAGCAGGGATAGCCGTAGACGTTGCCGTCTGCCTGGGTGTACCAGGACAGGGCTTGTGGATCGGCCACCTCAAAGAAGTACGGATCGTACTGGTCTGCCAGCTCGTTGAGGGCGTAGACCATGTTGCCCTGGATCATCTCGTTGACCTGGGGCTCCCACCAGCCGAGGGTTATGAGATCGGGAAGAGTTCCGGATGCAATCAGGGCGTTCAGCTTCTCTTCTTCGTTTCCCTGGGGAGTGATGAAGTTGACGTTGACGCCTGTCTTCTCGGTGATGGCCTGGGAGACGGCGTTGTCGCCCCATTTGGTGTTGAACCAGGAGTAGTTTATGTACCAGTCGAAGGTGACGGTGTCTTTGGTTGCTTGCTTTGCGACTGTCGGCTTAGCTCCATTGTTCTGCGTCGAGGGGCTGCCGGCCTGCGTCGTGGTGTTTGCGCTCTGAGTAGTTGAGTTGCCGCCCTGCGTTGGCGAGTTGCCATTTTGCGCAGTCGAGTTGCCATTTTGCGCAGTCGCATTGCTACCACATCCTGTCAAAACAAGGATTGCAGCCACTGGTATTATTAACTTGGCTAATAGTTTCGTTTTTTCTATCATCGTTGTTATTCTCTTATCGCCACGCTATATGGCGCAATTTTCCTGATAATTCATGATATCACAGGGGGACCTGTTAAAGTCAACGAGCATCTTTTATGCAGGTTCTCTATCATGCGTTTTGTATTATGCATACTTTTATTGCGTCAGTTCTGCTGTTACTGTGTTAATTCTGCATCTACTTCGTCAGTTCTGCTGTTCGTGCTGGTTCTCATTACGTGTTTTCTATAAACAGCTTAGCAAGAATATATTTCCAAGGGCTTCCCGATTTGGATGGATTGTAGCATAAAGCTCATATCCCATAGCTTTTTGATGCCGTCAACATGTTATCAATATTTCGAACGAATTTTACTTCTGTTATCAGTTTTTTAAGCATCCAACAGTAAGGTTAAATTTAACCTACTGCTAAATAGCTGTTTTTTGAGATTTGTTAGTAGGTCACTGAATATTATCGAAGTTATTTTCAGATAATTCCAATAATAATCTGTCAATTTTAACTCTTTTATACTGCTCATGCATGAGAATCCTAAGTGGAGCAGTAAATGCGTCAGACAGTCATAATAATATAATGCTCATACTTCATCGAGGCTACTAACAAAAATGCATTTTCTCGATTCTGGCAGTAGGGAAACTGAAGGCCTACTGCTGCGGTCGCAAGAACCAACCGGCAGCAGTAAATCACAGGCGTAATATCGTCAAAATGTTATCATCTATCATCCTAACAACCAATTAAGGATTCTCCTATCTAAACGGCTCCCGTCACTCGAATTCTCTTTCAATGTGACAATGAGGTGACAAACAGAACCGTCCCCATTGTCACGTGACAAAGAGAACCGTCCCCGTTGTCACGAAAAGGAGTCAACGAGAACCGTCCCTATTGACTGGTCCTTGTTGACTCCATATCTTTACTCCTTAACACTGCC
>JAEEGF010126240.1_pt1 | contig 11655 bp, 4 predicted proteins | sample 9134171 | NCBI WGS metagenome assembly JAEEGF01 (sample SAMN16246542, study PRJNA631951) | gut metagenome | biome: gut microbiome; feature: rumen; material: AP-attached | host: Bos | place: Iran: Karaj | collected 2018-10 | reverse complement strand
CCCGTCCTGCGCGGAATAGTCGTCGTAGCTGAACCCCTCAACCCCGTCAGGCAGCTTGACGAGCGCCTGGAAATTCGGCAGAGCATCGGTGCCGTTGTAGCCCACGCTCATCAGCGCCATCTGCTTCGCGCCGTCGGCAAATACGAGCCCCGCGGCCATCACCGCCAATGCGGCCAACTTCGTTTTAATTGACATCGCTTCCTCCCGTCTACGTTGGCAGACATCTCAGTGGCGCCATCTGCGAACCAAGCCACACAGCATGACTAAACCCGCAGACAACCGCCCTGCGCGTCTGATAATCTTGACGGAACCATTTTACCAAAATGCGAACATCTAGCGCAAGCAGAAAAGCCTTTTTTGTCTTCAGCGCAAGGATAATTCCGGTGGCTCAGCGGCGACGGTAGAACAGCAGCCTGAAGCTGCGCGGCGCTGGCAGGTCTATCGCAAGGTGCTTCAGCTTCGCGCCATCCATCTTCTCAATGCCGCCGCCGTATGTCTCCACCTCGTACGTCGCCGTGTCGTCGATGTCGCCAAGCTTGCAGGCGAACCGCCGCTGCGCCGCGTCGAGGCGGCGGAAGGCGAGCACAAAGCCGGCGGCGAGATCGCGCCGGTGCATCTGGTACGCGCACCATGCGCGTTCACCCTGGCTGTCAGCCGCCCGCAGATCGGAGAGCGGATAGAAATCGCCCTCGAAGAAGGAACGCATCCGATCGGCGGTGGTGAACACCTTCTTGAACCAGGCCGTCTGCTCGGGCGTGAAATCGTTCTTCACGATTCCGGCGTTCCAGTCGCTCGGCGTGAACACGCTTCCCGCGCACACGGAGGAGAAGAACCCGTAGTCGTCGAAGAACGCGGCAGGCGTGGTCTCGGATCCCTGGAACGGCTGATAGGCGAGCGTGTTCAGCGTTATGTTCTGCACGTCCAGCACCTGAAGCGGACTGTTCCGGTGGCCGATCGCGTAGTCGGTGCGGCAGTAGGAGTGCGAACGCGAGACGGCCTCGAAGTCGAGGCGACGCCCGCCGGAAGCGCAGTTCTCGACGATGAGATGCGGAAAGCGCTCGCGCAAGGCGTCCCAGAACTGGTAGAGCCCGGCTATGTACTTCGCCTCCGTGATGCCTTGGCGGTCGGGCGCGTCGTTCCCCTGCCAGAGCGGCAACGTGTTGAGGTTGAAATCCTGGCGATAGACGTCTAGCTTGTTCGCGCGAACGAGAGCGGAGATCGTCTCGGTGACCCATGCCCGCGCGGCGGGGATGCCGAGGTTGACGTTGAGCTGGCGCTTGTCGCGGATGTTTTCATCCTTCGCGGGCAGCAGCCAGTCGCGGTGTTCCCTGAAGACCGGCGGAGGCGGATCGCTCACACAGCGCTCCGGCTCCACCCAGAGGAGCATCCGCATCCCGGCCGCGTGCGCGGCATCCGCAACCTTCGCGAGGTTGCCGTCTGGGTGGACCGTGGGGTTGAAGCGCCAGTCGCCCACGAAGAGGTACCACATGTTGCCGCAGTTGGAGATGAGGTCGGGCATGTGCGCGGGGCCGTTCCAGCCGGCGTCCACCCAGAAGCAGTCGAACGGCATCTTGTTGGAGACGGACCAGTCGATGATCTTGCGCATCATCGCGGGCGTCTTGTTGCCGCCGCCCGAAGTTATTGGCAGGATTGGCCTTATGAGACGCCCCTGCGCGTCGCGCGGACACTTCTCCTCGATCATGAAGCGGTGGATCAGCGTCTGCATCGCCCTGGGCGTGACGTCGGCTGCGCGCGTGAACACGATCACGGATGGCTGGCGGATCGTCTCGCCCGGCAGCAGGCGGAAATGCGTCTTCACCATGCCGGCGGAGAACGTGAATGCTCCAGCCGCAAGCTGGCAGTCGCCCCTCCACGCGCCGCTCCAGCCCACGGCGATTTCCAAACCGTCCCCTTCCGGAAAGTCAAGGCCTATCCACGGCATCCACTGGGCCGACGAGCGCCCTTCCGTGGCCACGAGCGAGAACTCCTTCGCCGCGCCCGGGACAGAAGCGTCGAACACGACGGTGACCGGCTCGAAGTCCTTCTCCGAGCAGACCGTGCCGCGGAGCGCGCGCAGGACCGCGCCGGACGCACGGCGCTTGACATGGACGGACTGGAACCCGTCCACGATCTCCGTCGGCGCGTCGAGCGCGCACACGAACTCGGGCAGATACTCCCGCACGGGGAACCTCTTGTACGCAGTCTCCGTGGAGCGCAGCATGAGTTTCCCGTCGGGGCTCTTCCATTCGCGCACGGTCTTTGTGAGGCGGTCGGTGTTCTGCAGGGTCTGCACACGCGGCGCGGCGTCCAGCCACGTCGCGGGTTTCCCCGCGTAGGTGAATGCATACGGCACATCCGCCGCACGCGCGACGAGGCCAAGAGCGGCGCACGCCGCAACAATCAAGATTCCGTTGTTCATTACGCCATAATTTTACCATTCCTGCAGCCGCCGAATCAAGTACGTCATTCTTTGCACACCACTTTCCCGTCCAAAGGGCAAGGAAAATTCCTGTTGCCACATCGGCAATCCGTCAAGGATGCTTCATGTAATCAAGCAGCGAGCGGTAAAGGCACGGGCTTCTGGGAGTTCTTTCGCCGCCTCAAGATCAAGCGAACAGTAGAGGACGCGTCCCTTGCCGCGTCGCTTCTCCCAGATGACGCCGAGGTTCTGGTTGCGCGTGATATTGTCGATCCCGCGCACGATCACGTCTGCCTCCTTGTCGCCGTCCAGAACCACGTTCACGCCGTTGAAGATGAGCTCGCGCCACTGGTAGTCGGAATGAAACGACGTGGGAAATCCGGCGAGCGCGGGATGCTCACTCTTCACGAGCAGACCCAACGTGCCTGGGGCAATGACTTTCCTCTTCCGCGCAGGACCATTGAACATCTCCCAGTTCCAGAAGTCGGTCGTGAAGAATCCCGTGGCCGTCGCCTCGCCCGCCTTGACTGTAAGCCTATGCAGCACTGGATTGAACTCGCTCCACTTCGGCGCGTCTGGTCCTAGCGCCACGGCAAATTCGCCAGTCGAAACCCCGCACGGCGCAACGTAGTCAAATGAATGTGATGCGTCGTCCTGTGCCGGGCAGGGCACTGTCTGAACGCCCGTTGCAACGGAAACGCCCACGCCCACGCAAATCTTCGCCTCCCCCGCGCCGTCGTTGCGGAACACCACCTTCGCCACCACCTTGCCCTCGGCGGCTGACGGGAACGTCTTCACCTGCACAATCGACATCTCGCCGTAGGCCCTCATCTCCATCCGCCCCATCACGCCGTTCCAGTTCGTCTGCGTGTCGTCGGAGGTCTGATGTCCGGTGATGGGGACAGTTCCACGGCGGTTGTCGACGACGAGCCGCAGTGTGTGGCGTCCCGGCGCCGTTCCGCGCGGGAGTTCAATGACGGCAGGGGCGGCAAGCGTATCGCTGTGTCCGAAGCGCCTTCCGTCGAGGTAGGCGTCAACGACCTTGGTACGTTCGAGAAAAAGCTCGATGCGGCGTCCGGCCCATGCGGAAGGAATCTCGACATCCCGCTCGTACGTAGCGAAACCCACGTAGGGGAAGCGCCGCGTCAGGTGGCGCGTGAGACGGGATGTGACGGCCGCATCGTCGCGTTCAGGCGCAATCTTCTCCACGTCCTTGCCGCCGATGCGTCCATCGCCTTTCTTTGCGATGTCCGTGGTAGAAGGCAGCACTATGGAATCTGTGCAGTTTGTGGTGTCGCCTAGCGCGAATCTCCAGCGGCCAGCAAGCGACACGCTGTGCGGGCAGCCGGGACTGCCCACCTCAACCGGCTCGGCAAAAACCAGCATGGCACAAGAAAGCATCGCAAGTGCAGCGACAAATCGACCGCCGCGCTCGACCTTTTTCTGGATAGCATCGTTCATAGTCGTTTCGCTTTTCTAACGGTTAAAGGGAATTGCGGGGGACAATCCCCTTCACTTCGAAATGTTGCCAATGTTGCCAGTGTTGCCAATATCCAGTTCCAATGACCAATTTGATATTGGCAACATTGGAACTGGCAACATTTCCACATTGGCAACAATCGGGAATTGCGGGGGACAATCCCCTTCACGTCCCGTCTGTGGTCAACACCTCACAGCGCCTAGCGCACGAAGACTGTCAAGCCGCCAGGCGTGCGGTTCTTGAGGGCAAGGCGGCCCCTGACGATACCCACCGAGAAACTGGACGAGTAGTCCTTATTCCCTGCGGTGACGGTCGCCTTCACGTCCGCCAGATCGGCTTCTACGAGATCTGGCACCTCCGAGTCTGTGAGGAAGTAGTTGGAGCAGACAGGCTTCGCGTCAAACTCGGCCTTGACCTCCTTCAACCCAAGGAACGTGGCGCGCGTCGGGGCGGCGAACTTCGCGCTCGCCAGCTCGCGGTTGTTGTTAACGCCCTCCACATGCCACGAGTTGTGCTCGCCCGCGAACGCGAACGAGCCCGCGAGCGTGCCGGTGCCCTTCAGCGCGCCGAAGATCGGCATAGCCATCGTGCCGTCAGACGTGAGCGTAGCGCCTTCGCCGAGCTCAAGGTCGCCGTAGATGCCCGTAGGCTCAAGGACGGCAATGTCGCCGAGCGTCGCCGCAAGCGTGATATTGTCCTCGTTCCATTGCCTGTTTTCGGTGCTGCCCGGCTCGATGAAGCTGAGAGTATTGCCGTCGTTGAGGAAAACGCCGTTGTACTTCGACGGTCCCCATCCGCCCGAGCCGTCGCCAAAGCGGATCTCCCAGCGGTGCCAGCCCGCCTCAAGCTCCTTCTTGCCTTCGTACACACTGTACCATTCCGAGGTCTTGCGGAAGAGCTCATCGCCGTCGATGGTGACCATCTTATAGTCGTCGTACGCCATCCTGAACGCCCACTCGCCCTCCTTGCCGGGCTCGACCTTGAACCAGCCGTTGATCTTGCTGGCCTTGCCGGAGAAGTAGCTCTTCCAGTCGTTGGCATTGGAAGAGTCGCTGCTCGTGTGCATGAACTTCGTCGAGTCCATGCACTTTATATGCGCCCAGTTCTCGGTCGTGTCCCAATTGGCGTTGCCGTTCTGCCAGCTCCACACGCAGGCGTTGACGCACGGACGTATCTGCAGCTCGCCGCCGGGCGTGAACGGAATGTAGTCGTTGCCGTTAGTGGAGTCGGATGCCGAAGGCAGGTAGCCCACGGCCATGCGGTCCTTGAATCCCGCCATCGACGTTCCACCAGGCGCTCCGCCGGCATAGACTGCGATCGTGAACTTGTGCCAGCCGGCCGCAAGCTCCACCTGCCCCTTGCCAACGGCGTTCCATGCCGTGGTCTTGAACACCTGCGCACCATCCACGTCCAAGCGGATCTTGTCGTCGTAATTGCCCACGAAAGTCCACACGCCGACCTTGTCCTCCGGCACATAGAACTCGCCGCGCCCGAGAGTGGCAAGGTTCGAGCGCGCCTGGGTGGCATAGTAGCGGTTTATGAACGGGAAGAAGTCAGACGAGACGAACGGATAGCTCCAGTTGCTCGCGGCCGCGTAGTCCATAGAGCCGTCCGCCGCCACGGCGCACATGTAGCGCTCGTCGGAATACTTGGCCACCTGTGCATTCACGCCGTCCGCCAGCGTCAGCCCGCCGACGAAGGCCGAGGTCACGCGCAGATCGTTGCCGCCTGTGTTCTCAACCGTGAGCCTCCCAAGCGTCACGCCCTGCATTCTGTCGTCCACGCGTGCGCCCGTGAAGTTGACGGATCCCCTGATCGTGAGGTCGCTGGCACCGGAAAGCGCCTGGTTCCAGTTGACGTAGTACTCGGCCATGTCGAACACAACGCTGCCGCCGAGCTTGTCGTAGCCGAAGAACACGGGGAAGCCCTGCACACCGCCCCATGCGGACGAAACATTGACTATTTCGCCGTTCTGGAAGTCGACCTTGGCCACGCCCGGAATCGTGTTGCCGTTGAAGCCGTAGCTGCCAAGTTCAAGCCTGCCGCCCTCCATCATGAGCCACTGGCGGCCTTCGCCAGCGCCCACGCCGTTGCCGTATGGATAATTGGAACGCGTGTAGAATCCGTTGGCCTTCAGCACGGCGCCGGTTCTGACATAAATCTCGGACCGCGGCGAATCCCAGGGGTTGGCCACGTTTATGCCCGTTGCGTCGAGTTCACCGTAGATGTCGATGGTGTGCGTGGCCACCTGGTCAGGCACCTGGCTCCAGTGTCCGTTTCGCACATTATCCGTGACCTTGACCTTCGCCCCCTGGTCGATGATGAGATGGCCCTTGCACGCCTTCGTGCCGTTCTCGGCAAGATATAGATTCTTGACCGTGAGGTCGGTGCCCTCCTTGAGGCGCAGCGTGCCCGGACGGCTCGAGTTCAGTCCGATCGAGAGCGTCGCAGCCGAACCCGTCATCGTGAGCGCGATACCGTAGTCCGCATTGACGTTTGGTCCATAGACGTACACGTTTCCAGCGCTCTGGTTCACGTTAATCGGCCCCGCGACGTCGAGCATGCCGGCGGACTGCGGACGCAGATCTATCGCGCCGCCCGTCGAGGTGATGTTTAACGCGGTGAATTCAGGCGCCGGATTGTTTGCAGCAAGGATGCCGACCGAACCAGCCGAATGCGTCACATTGATCGTTCCGGCCTTCGATCCCTCCTGGATGAAGAATCCACCCGATGTATGAGTCACCTCGAGATCGCCAGAAACGAATCCGTTGGCGAGATAGGTGTCGGCCCCAGCCTGGGTAATGACAGTTCCGTCGTACGGACCCGCGAGGTTGTGCCTGCCGCCGCTCGTTCTCACCGTTCCCGAGGCCACGTTCATGCCGCCAGAATATGTGACCGCATATCCCGTGCCAGATCCGGCGAGTTCAAGCTCTGCGCCTTCCTTCAGCGTGACGGGCCCCTTGATCGTCGTTGTGCCGCTCTGGGCATTGAACTGGCCTCCGCCGGACTCCACGGTGAACGCGACGTCGGCAGGAAACGCGCTACTGAAGCAGTGGAGCGAGCCATTGTCGAGCGTTATGCCGCCGGGAATCGTGATCATCGCCTCGCCGACTCCTTCGGGACGGAACACGCCGCCGCCTGTGATCAGCATGCTCCCGACCTCGATCGGATGGCTGATGAGACCGAACCAGCCGGTGGTCTTGAGGGTGAGCTTCTTGCCGGGGCCGTAGATGCCAGGCGTTGCGGTGCCCGCCGTGCCCACGCGGTCACGCACGTCGAAGCGGTCCACGCCGCCTATCGTCGCGTCGCCTGCGAGCTCGACGCGCCTCAGCACCGAGGCCCAAACTGTGTCGTGCACAGTGCGCCCGTCGAGGGCGTCGTTGATGAACGCGCCGCGTCCGTCGGGGCCATCGCCCGCGATGACGAACGTCTTGCGATGCGTCAGCTCGGCGCGCGGCGCCGTGTTGATGGCCGTGGTCTCGAGGTAGTTGGCGTTGAACTGGCCGCCCTCTCTCACCGTCACCTTGCCGCCTGTGGATCCGCTGTCTGTGCCAAGAGCGCTTTCGGATGCGTTTTCGCCAAGCACGACCCTTCGCCCTGCGTCGATCACGATCTCCTGGTCGCCCAGGCTTGGTCCGTTCAGCGTTATCGTGCCCGAACCGCCGAGAGTGATGGCCTCGGAACCCAGAAGCGCGCCGTCTCCCGTGAACGTGTAGTCCTTGTCGCCGATGACGCTAAGCGGCCCCATCGTGTGCTCGCCCGTCACCTCCACAGGACCCGAAACCGCCTCGTCGCCGTCAAACAGAACCGGCACGAAGTTCAAGAATCCGCTCATTCCACCGCCGCCGGGGAGCAGCCAGTTCTCGCTCGTCGCGTTCCAGCCGAGGTCGAGCGCGCTCTGTGGACGCCACGTCTGCAGCGTGGCGGTTGTGGTTGAGACAATCGTCATTTCAAGGCATCCGCCGGCCACGAAGAACGACGCCGAAACTCCGCCCGACGTCAGCGCCGTCGCGGCGAACTGGTTGAGCGACGTGATTCCGCCCTTCGCCTCGATGACCGTGTACGTGCCGGGCATGAGCAAACGCGCATCCACGGCAACTGGCAGCGCCGCGCCAGCGGGAAGCTCTATCGTGCCGGACGTCTTGAGCATCGCGCCTTCGCTGCTGGGATTCACGATCGTAATCGAAGCGCCTTCGGCAAACACGAGATTCTTGTCGCCGCCGAGCGAACCGTCAATCGTCGCTTCGCCAGTGAACTTGTACGTGCCGTCGATTCCGGCCGCAGTCGGGCTTGCGCCCATCCACTTCGCGGCGAGATACGCCTCAATGGCCTCTCGATCGGCGTCGGACATCGCGAAGTCGAACGCGATGAACTCCGAGATGTCGCGTCCGCCTGAACGGGCCTCGGCCATGTTGGAATCGCGCACGTCGCTTGTGAGGTAGTCGCTCTCCATGTTGTTCGACGTGTTGACGGTGGAGTACACATGACGGTCGGTCGGGGGAATGGTTGAAACAGGGTTTGCCGCCTTCACTCCGTCGCAGTAGATGCTGCCGTTCTTGAGATACACGTTGGCGTTGTCATACGCATACGCAAGAGTGGTCGTGCGGTGGAAGCGGTAGGTGCCCGAGTCGCCGAGGAACCAGGCATTGGCGTTCTGTTCGATGGCCATCACCCAGAAGATGGTGCGCATGTTCGTCATGCGGGCATATTTCAGGTCTATGCTGCTGCCGGTCTCACCCATGAGGAACGCGGGGACGCCGGCCGAGATGCCATAAGTGCCGTAGTTGCGGGAGTACTTGTCCGGCGCGGGCGAGGCGTAGAAAGAGGCGTCGCGGTGGTACGTGGTGCGGTCCTTCCAGGTCTGAACAAGGCCGAAGGTGTTGTCCTTGAACACGAAGTTCGCAGCGTCTGAGGCGTCTAGCCAGATGAGGCCCTTGGTGCGGATGAAAGGCTCGATCCACGCGGAGGCGTCGTACGCGGGCAGGCCCGCGATCGTCACGCTGGCGCCGTCAAGCGCTGCGGAGACAGGCGACGAGATCGCCATGCCATTGTGCATCGCAATGGCGAAGACCTTCGACACGTCGAACGTTGCATCCGCGCCCGTGAAGAGCGTGGCCGCCGTGTTAGCGGCAAGGCCGTCAACGCCCACCAGCGTATCGGCCGTCACCGAAGAGCCAGCCGCGAGAGCCACAGGAGAGCCGGAGTCGATCTGAAGCGTGGCGCCTGCGAATGCAATCGGGTAGGCGGGAGCGGCGTTCTGCAGCGCCACCACGCCGTCGCCCAGAAGACGCACGGTGGCGGTGGAGGTGGTGATCGCCGGGAGAGTCTGCACGGCGGCGTGCAATTCGTCCGCAACCGCCTTCTCCGCCACGATATCGAGTTCCGCGCCAGTCGTCTCGACGGAATAGGCCTGCGTTTCGCCAGCGAGATGCACGACGCCCTTCGATGTGAACACGAACTTGCCCTGCCCGCTGCTGGGGCCGATCTCCATGACGGCATTCGCGCACGTTCCCGAGGCGTTGCCCTCGTCGGCCGTGGCGGCCACCTGCACAATGTTGCCCTTGCCGTTGGCTGCTGAACCGTAGATGAAGCCGCCCTTGAAGTACGGGTGTGCGTTCTCGCAGCAGGCGATGTTCAGCGCCGCATCCGTGAAACGTGCCTTGATGGGCCCTTCTATCACGCTCTCGCCATCGACCACGATGCGCGTGTCGGCATTGAAAACGTCGATGATGCCGTTGCCGTCACCATCGCCGGTGATGCGCGCGCCGTCGTGGATGTAGATGTGGTCTGGGCTGTCCACCGAGATGCGAAAGCCTTTGCATTCAACAGTGCCGTACACGTGAAGCGTGAAGCCGTTGGTGTAGTTGAAGGCGTCCGTGCGGTTGAGCTCCAGCGTCGCGCCGGACCGGACGATCGTGGTGCCGGTAGCGGTACGTGCGTTGAACGCGATGAAGGAGGTGCCGCTCTCAACGTCGAGCGTTGCGCCTGACTTCACGGTGGCCACGCCCATGATCGAGAGTCTGCCGCGCGTCTTGAGAGTGCCGCCTGATTCGACCGTGACGGCGCCAGACCATGCGCTTGCGACATCTCCCGCGTCGATGACCACAGCCTCGCCGCTTGCGACGGTGAGCGCCGCGCCCCATCCTCCGTCGGCAGGAGAATACACAGTATCCGCGAACGCCGCCGCCGCAAGCGCCGCAGATGCGAGACAAACCAACACTCTCTTTTTCATGAACCTCTCCTTCTGAATTGCCAACACACAACCTGGCGGAGAACCCTTCTCCGCTTGGTTGCGATTATTTTACAATTCTGGACCTAAGAAGTCAAGCCGATTACAGTGAACTAGGCATGGGAATGCGGTCAGTTTGCAAACTGTTAAACTTGTTTGGGTTCGCAACATGAACGAGGTGCCACCATCCGCTCCGTCTTCTGGCTTCGGAATGGATTGGAAACATTATTCACAAGGGGAATCTTGACGCTATCGAATCAAAACGGCTGTGCCGCCCACGTAGAACAGTTTAAGGCCGGTCTCCTCCGCGCGAACGAGGAATCCCCTGCGCCTGGTGTCGTCGTCGAGCGTGAAGGAGACATTGTCCAAAGCCTCGCCCCATGTCACAAAAAGCACGCCCGACTTCGCAAGCGCCTGGCGGTCCTTCCGGCCGGCAAGGTTCACGCGCACCGCCGCGTCGGCAGCGAACGACACATTTGCGATCGGCCACTCGCCGTTCCAGTCCGCAAGGCAGAGCGTGGATTCGCCGGAGAGTGTGCATCCGTACGCGCCAGTTGCAACGGGCGTGTACGCCTTGACGAACGAAAACGTTCCGCTTGAAATGGCGGCGCCGGTGTTCAATGCCTTCGAGCCCTCAACGAAATCGTAGACGTAGGTCTGCATGTTGGCGTTGCCGTTGAAGTCGACCGCGCCTGAAGCCGCCGACTCGATTCCCGCGCCATCCGCGCCGCATGGACGCGTCAGCCCTGCAGCGGACTTGAGAACGCCGCCCGCAATCTCCGTTCCGCCAGCGTAGCCTTGTAGCGCCTTCGCCATCACTAGCGTTCCCGCGCCTTCCTTCACAAGCTTCAATCCGCCAGTAAGAGCGGCGGCGCAGTAAGCGGTCTCGCCGTCCGCCACCACGATGTGCAGCCTGCCGCCTACGACCGGCGTGAGCGGCTCTTCCGGCGTGTCGAACTCAGCGGAACCGGCATTCGCCTTGACATAGAATCCGCCCTCTACCAGATCGAGCATGCCCGGCCTGCCGTCGATCTTCCTGCGCACGGGCACGAAGTTGCGCACGAGCTTTCCGGCGTCGTATATCTTGCAGAACCACACCTTGCACTTGCACGGCCACCCCCCCGTAGGGGAACTGTTCGACTGGTTTATGGCGAAAAGAAAATCGTTTCCCGAGGTGTTGTTGCCGTCGGTTCCATTGCCGTTTGCGAGATCGTAGTTTATAGAGGCGTCTTCAGGGGAAGTCACCGTGTTCGCGCCGCTTTTCGATATGTGGATGTCGTAGACTCTGTTGGCCGTCACATTGTAGGAAGAAGTTCCTGCCTGGTTCTGGCACGTCTTGTTCATGAATATGGAACCATTCAGCCATACGCCGAACTGTGTGGCGTTATCTTGGGTGTTTCTGGCACCGTAAACGACCTGATAGTTGCCGGGACTCGTATAGGCCACACGCACGTCGACTTCGGTCTTCGCGTTGTGGCGGTAGCCAGTGTCGCTGTACTGCGTCATGTTTCCTCCTGCAGCCGCCTG
>JAEEGF010955437.1_pt1 | contig 11656 bp, 4 predicted proteins | sample 9134171 | NCBI WGS metagenome assembly JAEEGF01 (sample SAMN16246542, study PRJNA631951) | gut metagenome | biome: gut microbiome; feature: rumen; material: AP-attached | host: Bos | place: Iran: Karaj | collected 2018-10 | reverse complement strand
TTTTTAGTAATGATATTGCAGCAGACTGAACAAGCCGTCACAAGAAAAGCCCGCTCAAACGAGCGGGCTTCCTATCATTAGCCTTTCGACTTTAGCCCTTCGCCATTATTTAATGACGAGGGCGCGGTCGATGGTATCCTTCAAGGCTTGGGCGTGAGGCGTGGAGCCTGAAGCCAGTTGGCGTTGAAGTTGCTTGAGGGCTTGCAGAGCATAGGGACGAATCTTGGGATTGTCAGTTTGCGTACGACCGATGAGGTTGTTGACGTACTGAATCTGCAAGGTCTGTCGGTAGGGCGAGAGGTTGCGTTGGTTCGCATCCTTCATAATCATACGGCTGAGGTCGGCCAGATATTCGTCGGCCTTGTATAAGTCATTAAGGCTTCCGAGGCGACCAATGAGGCGAGCAACGCTGCTGCTGGCAATGGCAGTGGTCAGGTTGTTCGGGTCGGCAGTCAGTCGCTTAGCATACGACATGTCGCGCAACCAAGTGGGTTCGGCCAGGATGTTCTGTTCAACGAACTTCATGGCCTTCAGTTGCTTTTCGCGAGGTTGTGGACGATATACATCGCCAGACTCACTGTTGGTCTTGAAGTTCTCCAACTGACCACCGATGTTGTTAATTACGTGGCCACAATAACGCATGAACTGGTTGCGAATCTGGCCGTACATGGTCTCTAGGTTCTCGTTATAGATGTCATCTTCAGCATGAGTCCATGCGGGCAGGTTCTGCAGTTCGCGCTTCAGGTTCAGGATGCCGTATTCGCTAGCCTTCATAGCATCGTCACCCAGGTCTTCGGTCTGTCGGCGTGGGTCGTCTTGACTGGTTTCGCCGTCACCCCACCACAGGCGTGGGTTGTTCTTCACATTCTCTTTCACGAACAAGCTCTGCAGAGCCTTGTAGTCCTCGTCCGGAGTCTCGGCATCGAGCATGGGCGTGTAACCCCACTCGATAGCCCAGCAGTCGTAGTCGTTGATGCGGGGGAATATCTCATTCTGGCTCATGCCGTCGCCTGGTTGAGCAACATAGTTGAAGCGTGCATAGTCCATGATAGAAGGCGTATGTCCGTGTTCTGCCACCCATGCTTTGTCGCGCAGCTTCTCCACAGGAACGGTGCTCGAGGCTCCAAAGTTATGGCGCAGACCCAGCGTATGACCCACCTCATGACTGCTGACGAAGCGGATGAGTTGTCCCATCAGTTCCTCGTCGTAATGCATTTTGCGTGCGGCTTCGTCAATGGTGCTGGCTTGTACCATATACCAGTCATGAACCAGTGACATAACGTTGTGATACCAGCAGATGTGGCTCTCCAGGATTTCGCCCGTACGAGGATCGCTCACATGGGGTCCGTAGGCGTTGGCGATGGGAGAGGCCAGATAGCGTATCATGCTGTAGCGTGCGTCCTCCATTGACATGATGCTATCCTCGCCTTCAGGCCACTCGAGGGCATAGATGGCATTCTTGAAACCAGCCTTCTCAAAGGCTTTCTGCCAGTCGTTCACGCCTGCGATGAGGTACTTGCGCCATTGCTTCGGTGTGGCAGGGTCGATGTAATAGACGATGGGCTTCACAGGTTCCACGAGTTCGCCTTGACGCATCTTCTCCACATCCTCGGGTTTCGGTTCCAGACGCCAGCGGCTGATGAATACCTTCTGCTTTACACGCTGTTGGTCGTCGGCATAGCTGTTGTAACCGTGTGTAAAGAAACCAACGCGTGGGTCGTAGTATCGGGGTTTCATCGGATTGGAGGGAAGCAACACGAACGACAGGTTGATGCCGAAGGTGGCCTTACCTGTGCTGCGTGATGAAGCCAGTGACGTGCCGGTCGAGTTATAGGTCTTCACCATTCGAACCTCGGTGTTCAGGGGGAAGGTCTTAATATCCTCGATGTACGACAGTGGGGGCATCATGCCTGCCAGTCCAAAGCTTGTCTTCTCGGAACGGCCAAGTCCGGTCGTTGGGTTGTCTTCGTTGAGGAAGGCGTTAACCTTTATCTTGTAGAGGCTGTCCTTATGGCTTTCAATCTTGAAAGATGCAATGATAGGGTTCTCGTTCGAAACCGTGATGGCCTTGTTGATGTTTTGTGCCGTGTCGCTCACGTTGACGAAGAGGCGCACACGCATAAGCAGTTGGTTGTCAACGCCAGGCTGGAAGTAAACCGTCTGCTGGTTCAGCATTTCGCCACCGAATTTCCCACTGCCGGCGGGTGTAGAGGTGTAGCGTGTGGTGGTCAGGAAGTCGCGACCGATGAGTGAGTCGGGGATGAAGAAGAACCAATCGTTCTCCACCTTCTGCACTTGGAACATGCCTTTGCGGTCAACCGATGGCTTGGGCGCGGGCTTCTGCTGCGGGGCTGCAGGCTGCTGTTGCTTCTTCTTTTTCTTGAAGATGCCCAGCACTTTCTTCTGCTTCTTGTCCTTTTGGTTCTTTTGAACCTGTTCCTGCTTCGGCTTGTCTGCCGACTTCTTTTTCTTTGCTTCGGCCGTCGGACTCATGAGCGCGAGAGCCAGCATGATAATAAGTAATTTTCTCATATTAATAATATTAAGAGGTTTGTTCCTATATGTTTCGTTGACTGCCATACTATGGCACTACTTTCTGCCATACTATGGCACTGTCCTCTGCCATATTGTGGCACTCCTCACTGCCATACTATGGCAGTCCGTCGGGCTCGCTATTATTCATGCTCGGGATTAGTATAGATGAGTCGCCGTAGCTGAGGAAGCGGAAGTCGTGTGACAGGGCGTAGTCGTAGACGCGATGCCAGTCGTCGCCGATGAAGGCCGATACCAGGAGCAGGAGCGTCGATTGTGGTTGATGGAAGTTCGTAATCATGCGCTCGACGATGCGGTAACGATAGCCTGGCACGATGATAATCTGCGTGGATGCGTGTAATACATCCAGGTCGTTGGCGTCCATGTAAGACAATAAAGCCAATAGAGGACTCACCCCCGGCCCCTCCCTTGTAGGGAGGGGAGTAGATAGTTCTTCCTCGTAGGGTTCCCATTGACTAACATGAAGTTCAAGTTCTTGGGAAGTCTGTTGCTGACCTCCTCCCTCCCTAGCGGGGAGGGGGTGGGATAGAGTCTTTTGTAGCTTTCTTCCCAGCCAATACAGACTTTCCAGCGTGCGTACGCTGGTAGTGCCCACAGCGATGGCGCGTCCGTTGTGCCGGATGAGGGCTTCTATGGTCTGTCGCTTAACGGCGATGTGTTCGGTGTGCATGTCGTGGCCGCCAATGTCCTCTGACTTTACGGGACGGAATGTGCCAGCTCCGACGTGCAAAGTCAGTTCTTCGCGTTCGATACCCTTTTTGTCGATGGCCTCCAGCACCTGAGGAGTGAAGTGCAGTCCTGCAGTGGGTGCAGCCACACTTCCTTCAATCTTGGAGTACACGGTCTGGTACGTCCGCTTGTCGCTCTCCTCGGCCTTGCGGTTGAGATAGGGTGGGATAGGCAGTTCACCCATGGCCTCGAGGATTTCGGACCAAGTGTATGGACCGTCCCAGGTGAAGGTGATTAGGATAGACGGACTCTCCCCCGACCCCTTCGGACCCATTCCCGTCTCCTTCGGACTCTCCCCCGACCCCTCCCTGTTAGGGAGGGGAGAGGTTACATTTTGCATCTGAGGGGCAGGAGTATCTATTCCCCTCCCTAACAGGGAGGGGCTAGGGGTGAGTCTTTTTGCAGTTATGCTTATCTTCTCCCCCTGAATCTCTACTTCAGCCTTCAGGCTTCCCTGCTTCCACTTCTTCAGTCCACCCACCATGCACTGCCAAGTTACCTCCCCACGAGTGGAAAAGTTCACCTGATAGTCCTTGGGCGTGTGGGGTTCCAAAACCAGAATCTCTACGCGCGCGCCTGTTTCCTTATAAAAATATAAGCGGGCTTGTATGACGCGAGTGTTATTCATCACCAACAGCGAGCCCTCAGTTAGCAAGTCGGGCAAGTCGACAAAGTGTCGTTCGCTGATGTTTCCTCGGTCATAGATGAGCAGTTTGCTCTGGTCGCGTTGCGAGAGAGGAAACTTTGCAATTCGCTCGTCCGGCAGGGGATAGTTATAGTCGCGGATATGTATGTCTTTTGGGTTTGTCATCCTTTAAAGATGTTAAAAACAGTGCGAAGATACAAAATAATCAGCGAAAAGCCTTATATTTGCATGATGTATAACCTATAAAAAATCTTAAATCATAATATATGATGAAAAACAAGCCCTTTTTCCTGCTCTTTATCATGCTTGTTGCCAGTACGATAGCTAATGCTCAGGACTGGGATCGAGAGAAGTATCCCGACTATAATCCCAATTATTCGAACCCCGATCCGGCTTTGATTAAGTATGCCGAAATCGTTCGACGGACTCCAAAGACAAGTAAGATGAAGCGTGTGCGTGCCCTCAGTGCTGCTGCCGGACTGCCTGACCACGTGAACAATGCCAATACAAAGTATTTCCCTCCAGTGTTTAATCAGGCAGGAGGTTCATGCGGTTCAGCATCACGCATTTGCTACATGTTCACCCATGAACTGAATTCTTATCGCGACATCGATAGCGGAACCAATGAGACCAACTATCCCAGTCATTTCGTTTGGTTGCTGACCTATGGAAACTCGGGTAAGGATGCCTTTGTCACCCATGTGGGTGTGCCTACCTCTGCGACCTATGGTGGACGTACATACAGCCGTATTTATGGTAACTACGACTGGGACAGCGAAGTGTTCGGCTGGATGCAAGGCTATGACAAATGGTTTAGCGCCTTTGGCAACCGCATGCAGAAGCCCACGACCAATCCTTATAGTTTGGGAACCGAAGAAGGGCGTCTTGCTGCCAAAGCATGGTTGTACAACCACGCTGGCGACGAGTCGTTCAAAGCCGGAGGCCTTATAGGTCTTGGCGTGGCATCGGGCGGTAAGTGGGAACGCATCCCCAAGACCGCTGTCAACGACAATATCGGCGTCACCAACATGTATTATGTGAAGCAATGGGGAACCTCGGTCGACCATGCCCTGACCATGGTGGGATATGACGATCGCATTGAGTTCGACATCGATGGCAATGGCGTCTGTGGTGAGGAAGACAAGGATGAAGTGGGCGCATGGATTATTGTCAATTCATGGGGCGGTTGGTGCAACGATGGCTTCATCTATTGTCCCTATGCCCATGCTGGCCCAGCCTTTACTTCGGAAGGTAAACTCAACGGATGGTGGACAGGTGAACTTTATCATACTCGCAAGGACTATCGCCCACTGCGCACCATAAAGTTGAAGATGGACTATACACGTCGCAGTGAGATGAAACTGCAGGTGGGCGTCAGTGCCGACCTGAATGCGACAAAGCCTGAAAGCATAATCGACATGCACCACTTCCGCTATGCCGGTGACGGACATAGTGGTGAGACCAATCCTGCTCCTGAGACTCCTATGCTGGGACAGTGGGCCGATGGCAAGATGCATTCGGAACCCATGGAGTTTGGCTATGACCTGACTGACCTCACCAGCAACTACGACTGCAGTCAGCCTCTGAAGTATTTCTTCATTATTAATACGCGCAGTTGGGGCCTTGGCGAGGGACACATCTATGAGGCCTCTATCATGGACTACGAACATGATACGGAGGGAGTAGAGACTCCCTTTGACTTGGGCGAAACAGGTCAGGTGGAAGTGAAGAGTGCTGGTACGCAAACCGTCATCAGTACTATTGTCTATGGGTCGGCCCTTAATGTTCCGCAGAACGTAGCTATAGCCGATGGACAACTTTCCTGGACAGCCCCCATGCTCTCGGGTCATACCTTAGAAGGCTATGTTCTATATCACGATGGGAAGCGACTGACAACTGTAGGTAAAGACGTGCTTAATCATTCCGTTGAGGCTGAGGGCAACTTCGGTGTTGCAGCCTTGTATGAACGCAGCATGGAGAGTAGGATAGTCAGTGCCTCTACTGCTGTTAGCAAGCAAGAAGAAAATCAGGTCATCAACTTCAAGCATGGAGGATTCAGTATTCCTGATATCTTCAACTCCAGCTACGATGAATGCACCATCGAGTATTACATTAAGCCCAACAGCTATATCAATTACAACAATATGTTCGGTCCCGACTGGGGAACCTTCCTTGCCCATTGCAACCAGGACGGAACTATGTCTGTGGGTTGGAATACAGGCGCAGACCGTATCGGTGCCAGTTCGAAGAAACTGTCGGTGGGTCTGTGGATGCACGTCGCTATCGTAGTGAAGAACAACAAGATGACCCTGTACATGGGCAATGCATCTGTGGGCTCTGTTACCAGTTCTAACTTTAGCGGACTGGGTGGCTTCGGCAATCTAGAGTTCCGGAATGGTGGCTCAAACTATCAGGATGCCTCATACGATGAGATACGCATTTGGAACCGAGCCCGCACGGCAACTGAGATTAAGAATTCATATAACCGTGAATACTATGGTGATGTAATGCCCGAGGGCCTGATGGCCTATTACAAGGGTGACCTTATTAAAAAGGATGGCTTATGGTATATGCGCGATTGCGTAGGCGGGCACCATGCCTTGCTCACCAATCTCAATTATACACAGGAGGTGCCAAGCAGACAACCCACGCTCTATCGTCCTAAGGATGCTGAAAACGTGCTGTCCATAGATGAACCTTCTGAAGCTATCTATGCAGGCATACCTACTACATTGACTACGACACGAGGCGATGGAATCCGTTCGCTCGTTTGGTCGGTATCTGCTCTGAATATTGCCGACTGGCACATTACGTCACCAACTCTCACCTTCCCTCAGCCTGGACAGTATGAGGTGAGTGTTACCGGTTACGACTATGAGGCCGATGGCACCGATGGAGTGGCTCGTGAGATTACGGCCACACGTACAATTACGGTGGTAGCGGCTCCCGCTATTGATACCCAGTTCACAACTACGGCAACCAGCGTTGCCAGTGGCGACCGCATCAGTTTCTCGGTTACTCATCCCATCGCAGGCTATGCTTATCAGTGGTCGATGCCAGGGGCAGACGTAGAATCGGCAGGTACTCTTACGGCAGGTGCAACCTACCAGTGCGCCGGAGAATATGAGATTACCCTCACCGTTACTGCACCTTCGGGCGAAACCGCTAGCAGGAGTATAAAAGTGGAGGTGAGCGAGGTGGCTCCCGAGGCTGACTTCGCAATTAATGAGCCAGTTATTCTGAAGGGTGAGTCCGTGCATCTCACCAGTCTGTCAAAGCATAATCCTACTGACCTGCAGTGGACTTTGGCAGGCACGGTGCAGAAGACCATTGTCAATGGTGGGCAGAACTTCGACCTCACCTTTGAGGAACCGGGCATCTATAATGTCACATTAAAGGCTACCAATGCCAAAGGCTCGAACTCGAAGACTCAGGAACGTGCTGTCATCGTTACTAATGCCGACTCAAAGAATGGCCTTACATTTACACAAAGTGCTTCGCAGGTGACCTTGTCAAAGCCATTGTTTGAGGAGGAAACTACTACGGTGCTCACTATCGACTGGTGGATGAATCCCAGCAAACTCAGCAGTTATTGTCTAGGTATCGGTGAGTCGACTAGCACCTTCATGTTGCGCACCGATGCCAGTGGAACGATGTTCTTCCATAATGGAGTCAAGAACGTGAACAGTGGTAAAGACTTTGTCATTGCTGGGCAGTGGCATCACTACGTGGTGATGTATAACAAGGGAACAGTCAAGTTCTATCGTGATGGCAGGCAGTTCGCTTCGGTTACTGGCGGCGGTTCCACGTTAGCGCGTCCGTCGGCTTTCAGCATCGGAACCTCTTCTGCCCCAATGATAGGTAGTATTGATGAGTTCCGCGTATGGCGTTGTTCCACGACTCAGACCATTATTCAGGGACTATGCAATCAGCCGATTGAGGATTACGAAGAGTATATTTCGGGAAGCCATGCTAACTATCATCTCTTGCTTTACTACCAGTTCAATCAGACGGGTGGGGATGTACAAGACATTACTTCTAACGGCAATACGGGCATTCGTTCGGGATTTGGCCCTGATGGTGATGCTTGGGATTTGTCGAAGGGCGTCTTCTGCCTGAACTTTGGGCAGAAGCAGGATGATATTATCATCGACGGCATAGAGACTGTTGACAATGGACAATCGGCAGTTGATAATGGGAAGCAAGGCGTGTTTGACCTTAGTGGAAGGCGCCTTGGTAATGGGAAACTGAAGTCCGGCCTCTATATCATCGACGGCAAGAAGAGATTGATAAAGTAATCTGACACATGACAGAATGATAAAGCCCCTGCCTTCAACGATGAAGGCAGGGGCTTTGCTATGTTGTTGTATCTTTATTTAAATGTTTTGTAGTACTACCTCTACGGGGCAGTGGTCACTACCGAATATCTCGTTATGGATGCTGGCTGACTGCAGATTAGGCACCAGACGATTGGAAACAATAAAATAGTCGATGCGCCATCCTGCATTCTTCTCACGGGCGCGGAAGCGATAGCTCCACCAAGAGTAAGCATCGGTAAGGGTGGGGTAGAAGTGGCGGAAGGTGTCGGTAAAGCCACTGCCGAGAAGCGTAGTCATCTTCTCACGTTCCTGATCGGTAAAGCCTGCATTCATGCGGTTAGTCTTGGGATTCTTCAAGTCTATCTCCTCGTGAGCCACATTCAAGTCACCACAAAGGATAACAGGCTTTTGGGCGTCCAAAGAAAGAAGATATTGGCGGAAATCGTCTTCCCACTGCATGCGATAGTCGAGGCGCTTTAAACCGTCCTGACTGTTAGGCGTATAGCAACATACAAGATAGAACTGGGGATATTCAAGGGTGATGAGGCGACCTTCGTGGTCATGCTCGTCGATACCCATACCATATTTTACCGAGAGTGGCTGGTGCTTTGTGAAGATGGCTGTACCTGAGTAGCCTTTCTTGTCTGCGTAGTTCCAAAAACTTTGATACCCAAGGAAGGCTATGTCGAGTTGTCCTTCCTGCATCTTTGTCTCTTGCAGGCAGAAGAAATCAGCATCGAGCGACTCGAATGCTTCGCAAAAGTTCTTGCCTGCAACAGCTCGCAGACCATTGACGTTCCAACTAATGAACTTCATCGTATTACGTATTTTTTGCCGTTGACAATATATATACCTGGCATCAAGCCTTGGTTGAACTGCCCGTAAGGTACTTGCTTTCGAATGAGAATACCATTGATGGTATAAACATCCACGGGCTGAGACATCACTTCTGCCACATTCACACGGTCGGGCTGCCCATATTCCTCTTCCTCGGGATCGATAATGTCGTCGCTTGGAATGTCATACTTGTCAAGACGTTTATAGATGAAGTTGGCACGCTTCGTGAGCCAGTTCTTGGCATTGTTGGTGATAGTGGCATACTGTGCACCATCGCCCCAACCTCCTTCGTAATAGGAATAACCATATTCAATGTTCTCTACAAATTCTCCATCGTTGTTATGCAAGAATGATGGCTCCACATATTTGAAGTAGTCATCGCAGTATTCGATGAGTTCATCCAACTTGCCACTAGTAATGAATTCATTCCATAGCAAGAAATAGGCTTTCTTCATCTTTTCGCTTCCGCGCAGCAATTTCCTAAAGAAGGGATAGCCTACGTCCGAGGACGTCATGTTAGAGAATAGGTCGAGCTCGGCATTCCTTATAAAGTATGTACTGGTCCCTTCATAGCCAAACGACCAGTCGAAATCCCATACGGGACCAAGATGCCAAAGTGAATCATTAATAATATCTTCATTATAAATGAACCAACTCTTGGGATGCTTGCACTCCTCGTTTCGCACTAAATCATTGACCAACATAGCACGTGCAAAGCTTTGTACGTCGAATGAAGCATCTTCGGGTGTGCCCTTCATGTCGTATGTGAAGTTGTTGAATGCGTCCTGAATCTCTTCAAACGTAATGTAACTTCCATTATCTGTTTCGTCGAAATCTGGTTCTTTGACATTGACAGGGAGTTTGTAATAAGTATCCTTGAACTTATAAGCTTCATCATAATACGAATCCAATTCCAGCATAGTGGCGTTTGACTCGTCGGCAATGTCGATGCTGTTGTTCGAGAATCCAACTTTCTCCGTGAAGTTATATGAACCACGATAATGGCCATTGATGTATAAGTCTACTGGAATAATGTGGTTGCATCCATCCGATTGCACCATGTCGGCAATCTTCATAGCAATGGCGTTGGTAGTCATAGAGTTACTCTGCTTATTGGCAAGCAATACCCACGACTTACCCTTGGTCAAACCAAAAGGCTTCTGCTTCTCTTCAAACTTTATTCGGTATGGGTTCTTGCTATAAGCGGAACCGGACCAACTAGAGTTGCCACGACCTCTTATCAGTATAGGTGTTTCTTCCATGTCGGGGAATACACCCACTCCATCAATCTTGATGGTGGCGTCAATGAACTCTGTTTTGCTACTTATCCAATTGTTGTAGTCCCATGATTGGCCATCGCCGAAAGCAATGTCGACGCGTGGCACGTTGTATTCCGAATTAGGATGGTCGGTGAGGAAATCCACTTCTACATCATAATCGAATCCATAAGGAACGAATCCCTTTTGGTACTCTGCCGGCGATAGAAGTTCGGGTTCTACCTTCTGGTAATTAGGATTCTCCACAATCTCATAAAGAGCAAATTCGCTGAAAACGAGATAGTTCTTCTTTTGGGAAGCCGTCATGATGAGACGTAAGTAACTGTATCCTGCCCCGAGATTGATGATGGGACTAAGATAGGTCTCATCGGGATTGAGGGGCAAACCATCTTTGTCGGAGCTGAGCGTCTGGATCTCATTCCATGTTATACCATCATTGCTGGCTTGCAGAATGAATCCCAGCGGGCAGTAACTGGAAGCACTTCGGGTCGTGTATTCAAATTGCAACCGAGATAAAGGACTATTCAATTGAATATCTATGTAAGGCCACTCGCTCTCTCCATCACCATAATAAGCACCCTCGAACCAATTCAGCTTCGTGTATTCGCCAGTTCCCCATGTTGAGTGGAAAAAGGTTCCATGATCGCCGTCAAGCATATTGACGAGGTTCTCACCATTGTTGCTGGGGGCATTGGTGGAAAGCATGTCCTCCGTCAACTCAATCTTGTTGGTCAACCATTCTTCGTCTGATGTCTCAGGATTGCTCCAAACCTCGTCCTTTATCTTTACGTTTTTATAGATGTATTGTTTGGGATAGGCCACAGTATAGTGCACGATGGTGTCGAAGCGCAGGCGAGTCTCTTTGCTGTGCTGCAATGTTCCATCGATGTAGGCATTGGCACCCTCGGGCAGTTGGAAGGAGGGTGTCAGGCGTTTGCCTATGCAACCGACAATGACTTTAATCTTTCCATTGACGTTGTCAATCTCGCCTATGGCATCGGTGTAAAGCTGGTCGTTGAACTTGTTGTTAAACTTATAGCTCAGGAACTGAGGACGCTCATATAAATACTCTTCGTCCTGACTTGCGATGTGCGATTTTGCGATGGTTATCACAGTATCGCCTGCCAGCGTGAGTTTGATGTATTTCTTGTCTTCATCCCATTTCTCAATGTACTCACGCGGGAAGATCATCATCGAAGAGTCGGTCAACTCGAAGAAAACAGTATCCGCCTTCTCCGTTTGAGCCTGTACACTGATACTCATCAGCAAACAAGCAATGATGCTTATTAAGTATT
>JAEEGF010813745.1_pt1 | contig 11657 bp, 16 predicted proteins | sample 9134171 | NCBI WGS metagenome assembly JAEEGF01 (sample SAMN16246542, study PRJNA631951) | gut metagenome | biome: gut microbiome; feature: rumen; material: AP-attached | host: Bos | place: Iran: Karaj | collected 2018-10 | reverse complement strand
TTGTGCTCCATTCTATGACTATAAGTTGAACGGACAATATTTTGAAGACAATGAATATCATGATTATGGAAATCTAGTAGCATCTAATGATAAAGCTTTATTTTATTATACACTTGAATATCTTTTGACGCGGAGATGCTCATTTGTTAAGTGTTACGTAGCCCGGGCACAGTTTCTCTTGAGAGCTTATGATGGAGAGAAACAAGAACGTATTAAAATAGAAAAAGCAATAAAAAAAGCTGAAAAGATGGTTGAAAAGTACTGCCAAGACAGCTCGTTGGATAAATATAGATTACTATTAGCGAAAGCATGGTATTCTACGTATGTTAAGCCGGATGAAAATATTGTGGTTGAAATAGAAAAGCAAGTTCGAAATATAGCTACAAAGATAACAGTTTCTAAACTTGACTATATTGATGAGTGCTTGATACCTTTTGCTAATATGTATTATGAGTTAAACGATCATGATATGTCATGTAAAATTTTAAATGAAGCAATTAACATCTGTGCTTCTTTTCCTGACTTTGTTCCTTATCAGAAAAAGAACGAAGAATTGTTGCATCATTTACAAGAAGTGTTAGGGTGATGTTCATTAAAAATATAGGCGGTTGATGGATTTTTATGATCCATCAACCTTTTTTTGCATTCAGAAATCCAGATTAAAAATTGTCTCAGTTAAACTTTAGAAAAGCATAAGAAACAAAGAACTTATGCAAACTGTATTTAAAAGGAGTAAGAATAAGTGAACGAAACTAGAGTAAAAGAAATTGTATCAAGTATGACATCCTTTTCTAAGGAGCGCTACCACAAAAGCGAACTCCTCACAGAAATGCTCAAACTTCAGGAAGAGGTTGTAAAGATTACATTTAACGAAGATCATGCATCTATAGCTGGTCTGAAAATATGGGATGTTGAAAATCATCTTACGGAGTTAAATGATCAGAAAGGTCATATTGCGGATGCTGAACTTGAAAGATTTAAAAGTGGTTGCAAGGAATTATGTAACCTGATCAAGGCAGAAATTTCCGGTAGACGAGGTGAGGCCAGGGTATATAGAACATTAGAATTAGTGACAGAACCATGCACTATTATGAAAAATATTGAATTAGGTGACGCAGATCTTAGAACAGAGATAGATGCACTGGTTATAACTTCGGCGGGATTAATCATTTTAGAAGTTAAAAATACATCTAAAGATGTATTTATTGATGACAGGGGTGACATGTTTAGAACTGGAGAATTTTTAAAATGGGATTGTAACATAGCAGAAAAGATGGCTATTAAAGAGACTCTGCTACGAAAAGCTCTTATGGAAACAGGAATAGAAATTCCTATAATTCGTGAACTTGTTGTTTTCACTGATAATTGGATTCAGGTTCAGAACAAGTTCAAAGCAATAGAAACAAGCTTTGCAAGTCAGCTTTCATATATTATCGATGACTTTTGCAAAGAAAATGGCTGTAGTGTACCTGTGCAGGTTATGGATGATATTAAAGAGAGTGTTAATAAAGCATCAGTTCGAGAAGAGTATCCTCTGGATTTTGATGTGGATAGATTTAAGAGGGATTTTGCGGTTGTGATGTCTAAGCTGGAATCTGCAACATCGGATGATAGCGATAATACTGAAGATGAGTTAGTTGCTAGTGATTTTAATAATCCTAGTGATGAGACAAAAACATCAGATGATAACGATAATAGTATGTCTCTATTAGGAAACGCAAAGAAGCATGGAAAGACTGTTGTATTAGTAGCTGCGGCTTTAGTGGCGGGACTTGTTGCAGGCAGTTCAGCAGGAAAAAGGAGGTGAAAGATCATGAGTATCAGAAGTCTAAAAAAGTGATCGTGTAATCAAAGTGCCACAAATTAATAGAGAGAGGAATAAAAATGAGCGAAAGATTTCCAGAAGTTGATTGGTTTTGCGACAGATGTAATGCCTATCTAAATGATCAGCCAGGTTTTGATGATCATCATTATGTTTGGGAGTGCACAGAGTGCGGACACAAAAATAGTATTTCTTCGGGAAACATTTATGAGTCAGAAGAAGACTTTCGTAACAATAGATGATAATTTAGGAGGTTAAGATGAGACACGTATTTAGAGCTACAAAGATGGGGTGGGACAAAGAACGCGAAGGAATATGGTTTGATTCTTCACAGTATACAGAGGAGGAAGCGAGAAAACAATTCAAAGAGTATGAAGGTGTCACCCAAAGAGGGTATCCATATAAAGGATATGAGTATGATGGCCAGAAATACCATGATATTCAGTATCTCGGAGAGTATGAAGATGATAAGATGCCTCGCGATGATATCGATATCTGGATGAATTGATACATTAATAAAAGGAGTGATAGCTATGATAACTATGATTAGACCCAAGCCAATGTCGCAGTGCCCTTATTGTGGAAAGGTATATGATGAATCCGATGATCCGGTTTGTCCATATTGTGATGGCTTTTATGGTAGAAGAAAAATACGGCATTGGACTAGATGTAGAATATGATTTTATCCAAGCTATTTTAGGAGGTTAGAACACTATGAGCGAGATGGGCGAAGGAAAAATAATTAAGAAGGGCAAAGATGGCGGTTGGACCAAGGAATATGAGGATGGGACTATCGAAATCAAGCGCTTTACTAAGGTTAGACATCAGGAACGCCATGATTTTATTGATCCTGTGACTGGTGACAAGACAACGGTATGGAAATACTGATAATTGAATATTGCTGATCCATGGCAAGTGGCTGCGAGATATGAAGCATCAGTTTTCGCAGCTGCTTGTTTTTGCATTGTAAGGCGGCGTTTGCGTCGTGGGAGACTTATTGTTTTTTTTCAAAATGATAGATATGATAATTACAAGAAGCTAGGCCTTTCAAGTGATGCAACAGTGATCAGGTACCTGACTACATTTACGGCAGCAGGCAGCATTATGAGGTTTAAGGATTATATGAAAAGATTTGTTACATTCTGTCTTATAACTACATTGCTGATTCTATCAGGCTGTGGAAGCAAAAATGATGATAATGTATCTGTCATAGGTGGAGCGGATGGGCCGACATCCATTTATTTAAAAGAAAATGATGACTCCGGTAATTACACGCAGATTGATCAGGAGACTGCAAAGCTTATGATGGAACTTGATGACGGTCATGTGATCGTTGATGTGCGTAGAGAAGATGAGTATGCCAAAGGCCATATCACAGGGGCCATTTTGATTCCTAATGAAAGTATAGGCACAGAGCAGCCAGCAGAGCTTCCGGACCTGGATCAGATTATTCTTGTTTACTGCAGAAGTGGAAGGCGGAGCAAGGAAGCTTCTCAGAAGCTTGCTGATATCGGATATACTAATGTCTATGAGTTTGGTGGGATAGTCGATTGGACTGGTGAAATAGTGACCGATTAAACTGCTAGAGATAAGGAAGTATTGACAGATTTGCTTGGAAGTAACAGTGACGTTGGAATAAAAGGGCGATAACTTGCATATAAAAATAGGCAATACCGCTTCTTCGTATTGCCTATTTTTTACCATCAATTTATTCAACTATCAATGTTTGTCATGAGGCGTAGTATGGAATATTTCTGGAAACAGCAGGATGACATTCCATCAGGGATGGGGTATCCGCTTTTTGGAGAAATACATATTTTAAGTTCTGGTATAACTATACTTATAGTATTAATACTGATTTGTCATCTTTTAAAAGCTGACAGCAGGAAGAGGACTTTTATTATTAAGCTTATTCCTGTTGTCATGCTTTTTATGGAAATATTTAAAGATGCATTTTTGATAAGTGTTCACAGATTTTCTGCAGCCTACTTGCCGCTCCATGTCTGTAGTATTGGTATATTCATTTTTTTGCTTAGAGAATATCTGCCGTGGAAATGGGCTAAAGATTTCTTTGGAGAACTGGCTTATGTGCTTATCATGCCAGGATCTATAGCGGCACTTCTTTTTCCAGACTGGACTATCTATTATCCTGTTCTTAACTTTATGAATCTATATAGCTTTGCATGGCACGGGGCTTTGATCCTGTATCCGCTTTTATTAAGAAGAACGGGTCTTGTTAAGCCGTCAATTAAGCATATCTACCGGCCTATACTTTTTCTGTTGGTAACAACACCTTTGATATATGCTTTTGATAAGCATTTTAATTGTAATTTCTTCTTTGTGAACTGGCCTGTGCCGGGGAGCCCATTAGCTTATTTTGCATCATTACTGGGTAATCCTGGGTATCTTATTGGATATGCAGGGCTTGTACTGATAATACTTATTATTGTTTATGGAATAGATCTTCTTATAAAGACTATACTTAAGGATGAGAGACTAATCTGAAAAATATCCCAATTATTGTATAGTTTATGAAGTTGCCTACAGCTAATGCGTTACATATGCATTGTAGCTGTAGTCATCTGATTGTTAATTGCCCAAAATATCAGTTAATACAGACATCCAGTAGAAGACTACTGAAACTGATCAGAAAGTCAAATACATATTCTCCGGATTTTTTGCAATAGCTTACAAACTCAGGTATATCCAATGTCAGATCCCATGTAAGCTTATACGGTGCATCCGGATCTAACGTTGTAATAGTCATACTGACTTTCTTGGCACTTGGATCTGTCATATTGCGTGCTTTATTTAAGATATCATATTTTTCCATAGACACCTCCTTGAAATAAATATTTAGTTTTGCGTGTTATGTGGATTAAAGCCGGATGTCGGCCAGATGGAAGATCATACTTCCAATATTATTTTTATAGAAAAACAAAACATTGTCAATAAAATATTGTAATATATAAACGGATTTAGAAAAGTTATTTAAAACATTAAAGGAGATATACATATGAGATTTCTTGGAAATATTATATGGATTATATGCGGCGGCCTTGTAAGTGCTATCGGCTGGTGGGCAGCAGGGGTATTATGGTGTATTACAATAGTGGGTATTCCTGTAGGACTTCAGTGCTTTAAGCTTTCATCTATATCGCTTAATCCGTTTGGCAAAGAGATTGTAGATGAGGGAGGAGTTTTTTCACTTCTTCTAAATATACTCTGGCTCTGCGCTTCGGGAATCGAGCTTGCTGTTGCCAATGCATTTATAGGGCTCATTTTGTGCGCTACAATTATTGGCATTCCTTTTGGCAAGCAGTTTTTTAAGATTGCGCGTGTAGCACTCTTTCCATTTGGAGCTAGAGTTGTGAGAGTGCACTATTAAATCTCTCAATGAGTAATAGACTAAAACTTCTCACTTGGTGATGCTGCACCGTCCAAGTGGAAAGTTTTAGTAATTTAGAGAATATAGTATAATCAAGGCTATTATAGCTTCCGGTAAGTGACTGCTTATCGGAAGCTTTTTATTGATAATCTATTTAGTAAGTTCAAATTATAGGACTTTAGTCCGAAATATAATCAGTATGAAATATATCATTTTACTCTAAAGTCGCGAGCAAAGCGAGCGTCTAATGGTTCAAGCTGGTCAAAATGGAGTGATCATAATGCGTAGATTATCTTTTCTATATAAACCGGCGTTGATCGTAGCCGGAGGGATACTATTTGTCTTGGCATTGTTTTTTATCATACATAATGCTGATATTCGCATTTTTACAAAAGAAAATGAAGCTCTTATAGCAGAGTTTGAGAATTCAAGATTGGAGCTGGAAGAATATTATAAAGGCGCTGACCTTAGTTCTATTCAGAATATGGAACATGTAGGATCGGCGGCAATTAATGTATCTTATGCCTTGGTATATAAGAATACCTATAATTTTAACGTAGAACTTAATATACATTTTGACGATAAGTTCAGAAATCTTGATATTATAGACAGATGTGAGATTGTTTTAAATGTGTTTAATAGTATTGATAAGCAATTGTCAGCTTTTGATGCAACTTATAAGCTTAGTAAATTTCAAAGCTTATACGAAGATATTACTGAAAAAAAGGTACTTGATAATAATGGCGTTTTTGGTATTTATTACTATAGCAGTTACAAAATGTGGGATGGATTACATTATTATGAAATCTATAAAGGTAAAGAGGATAAAGAAAAAGATGAACTATTGCTCCGTGATGCTAACGGATATATAGCCTTAATCTATAATTATATTGTGGAAGATGATCATGTTGTAGAAATAGATAATGGCAAAAAATATACTGGCTATAGTCCATCCACAGGTGGCGGAGTATCAGGATCAAAAAGCTCTTCATCAGATTCTAAGGGATCATCTTCTGGTGGAGGCAAGAAATCAAGCGATCCATATGATGTCCATGATTATGAATCGGCAGATGATTTTGCTGATGACAAGTATGAAGAATTCTACGACTACGAGGATGACTATGAAGATGAGGATGAAGCGTATGATGCTGCCGAAGACTATTGGAATGATGAGTATTGAATATTGCAGGTTTTGGTCAATAATTCAAACTCCCCACTAGGGCAGATCATCTTCTCCCAAGTGGAGAGTCTGCAAATAATAGCTTCTTGCCGTCTATCCTATATAATTTACCTTCTATCATATTTTTGTTTTTTTAATATTGGCCTTGTTATAATACTTGATGTCTGAGACACTTGAGTATTATTAACGGAGGTTATGATGAAAGACAAAATAAAAAATGTGTTACCGACAGTTTTTAAGGCGGCAGTAATAGGAGCGATATATGCTATTTTCTCCTGGATATATTTTGAATTTGCTCAAAGATGCGATTTTTATAGTTGTTTTGCTGGAATATACGATTATTTTGATATATATATTAGTGACGGCGATTTTATATTGTATTTGTATTTTTTTATTTCTCTTATCATCTTTTGCCTTTGTAGAATTATGAATGGTTTTATAAAGACGATTACCTTTCTTTTTTCTTTTACTATTATAAGTTTTGGAATATCAGAGTTTATGTGTCTGTTTACAAGTGATGCATTTGAAAGGCTTGCATATGGCCTTGATTTTTTATGGCAGACCCTTATCATTGCTGCTATTGCAGCGCTTTTCCTGATACTATTGGTTGTCAGATTAATATACAGAAGATATAATAACAATTGAGTTAGCAATGCCTAACATAGGTAAAAGGAGGCTGACAATGATGTGGAACTTTAATGATATCGGGATAGACAGTGAATTGGACTGGGACAGGATAACGCATCTGTTTTAGCTGGGGATCATAGCGGCGCTTCAACATTTGTAAGGGAATATACACTTGCTTCAGGTGGACCGTATTGCGACTGCGGATACAAAAAGAAATCCTGAACCAAGTGGACATGAACTAATTTTTTTAACATATGGTTAGCAAATACTAACGAAAAACAGGAAATAACGACACGAAGGGTGTGTTTTAAATGTTTGATAAACGACTGATGGCCATGTGCCCGGAAAGTAAGAAGAGGTGAGAGAAAAGACCGTCCTCATGGTGTCTCACAGAGAGTCAACCATGAGAATCGCAGAGAAAACATTGGTGATGGAAGGTGGACGGATTTCGTGAATAAGACGGAGAAAAAGCGTGAACGAGAGAAACAGACTGTCAGTGAAATGATCGCCCTTTATTGCAAAAAGAATCACAGAACAAAGCGTGGAGAACTTTGCCTGGAATGTATACAACTACGCAATTATGCGGTTATGCGCAGCGATAAATGCCCGTTTATGGAGAACAAGACTTTTTGCAGTAACTGTAAGGTTCATTGCTATAAGCCTGAGATGCGTGAAAAGATCCGTAAAGTGATGCGGTATTCCGGACCGAGGATGATCTTCCATCATCCGGTGATGGCTGTCAGGCACGTAATAGAAAATAAAAAAGAAAAACGGAGACTTGAAGGAGAAAATGGGAATTAAGAGAAAGAGTGATATGCGATGAATGATAAACAAAAGAAAAATGCTATAACAGGTTTTGCAGGAGCCGTTTTGTTCATGATCGGCGACTGTCTGCTATATATTTATCCGGGCAGGGACGCTCATATCGATATTGATCCTGTATTTGCCGAGATGCCTGTATGGAGATTTACGATATCAGCATTTTTTGGATTTATGGGGATGGCTTTGATGTTCTTCGGATTCCAAAGCCTTTATCAAATGACAAAGAAGGTCTGCGGAAAAAGAATGCAGCATTTCCTGCTTATCGGTGCTGCCGGAGTAGGAGGCACTGCATTTGCGCATTTCAATCTCGGAAGCCTGATGCCTCTGACTTACAAAGCGATATTGTCAAGCGGCGGTACTGCGGAAATGGCAGAAAAGTCATGCCAGACAATAGCAACATGGATCACGCCGGTTGATCTGGTCATTATCATTGCACTGTATGTACAGTTTATCGTTCTCGGGTATATGATCCTCAGCAAAAAAAGCGGTCTTTCAAGATGGTTTATACTGGTCAGTCCGATAGGTGCGATCGCTTTAGGAATTTTATGGGCAGTAGTCTTTAAGGGAACTGTTGTGGAAGGCGCATGGGGAGCCTGTGAGAGTCTGGGAGAGGGTCTTATGTATATAACGGTGTGGACATATTGGAAGAAGCAGAAATAATAGAGATGCATTTTCCGATTTCCCCGGTGGAATGAGTAGTTGAGGGTAAAGGAGATATTAAAATGAGGGGGTGCGGACGAAATCCTGGACCCAAAATGGTCATTAATAGGAGGAGGTCACGCACATGTATTCTTACGAAGAACGATTGAAAGCGGTTCAACTTTACATCCAATATGATAAGAGCCACGCATCAGTTTTCAGAGAGCTCGGTTATCCACCATCTTCGCACTCCATAAAGCAATGGTATAAAGAGTATCAAGAGAATGGGGATCTGCATAAATCTTACATCAGCGCAAGTAAGTACAGCGATGAGCAGCGAAAAGCAGCTGTCCAGTACTATGTTGAACACGGACGAAGTAAATCCAGAACAGTCAGAGCTCTAGGCTATCCGACACGACAGCAGCTAACCGAGTGGATAAAACAAGACCTTCCTGACGAGGTTCGCTCTTGCACTAAAGGGCAATCATTGGTACATTTATCGAAAGAACAGAAGGAACAGGTTGCCATCGAATTATGCACCAGAGACGGAAGCGCTCAGGAGATAGCTGATAAATATAATGTCAGCAGATACTCTGTATATAACTGGGCCTGGGATCTTCTTGGGAAAGGAAACGTATCACCCATGCCCAAAAAGAAACATAACCCCGCTACTAAAAACGCGGAAGAAGTTGCTTCTTTGAAAGAAGAAATCGAACATCTTCACAAAGAAGCAGAGGATCTTGAACGACAAGTTTACAGGCTTCGCCTGGAAAAGGATGTTCTCGAGAAAGCGGCCGAAATCATAAAAAAAGATGAGGGCGTCATTCTCGAAAAGCTGACCAATCGTGAAAAAGCAATCGTGATTGGCGCCCTTCGTAATAAATATAAACTGCATGAGCTTCTGGATATCTTCAAAATGGCCAAGAGCAGTTATTGTTATCAGCAGGCAGCACTGGGTGCTCCGGACAAATATGCCGATCTTCGTGAGAAAATTCGTATGGTGTTCGATGGCTCCTCCAGCAGATATGGTTACCGGCGAATACATCATTCTCTTAAGAATGAAGAACTTACTGTATCCGAAAAGGTGATCCGCAGGATTATGCAGGAAGAAAAGCTTATTGTTCCCAATATTAAGCGTAAAAAGTTCAATTCCTATAAAGGAGAGATAACCCCTGCTGTCCCGAACGTGATAGAAAGAGACTTCCATGCCGAACAGCCAAACAAAAAATGGCTGACAGACATCACGGAGTTCCATATACCGGCAGGAAAGATCTATCTATCACCAATTATTGACTGCTTTGATGGATTGCCTGTTTCTTGGACTATAGGGATTTCTCCGGATGCTGAGCTTGTCAATACTATGCTTGATAATGCTATCGGAACCCTCAAGGAAAATGAATGCCCTATTGTTCATTCTGATCGAGGTGCACACTACCGTTGGCCAGGTTGGATTGAAAGAATGGAGAACGCAGGTCTTACCAGATCTATGTCGAAAAAAGGCTGTTCTCCAGACAACTCCGCCTGTGAAGGCTTCTTTGGACGACTAAAGAACGAAATGTTCTATGGGCGGTCTTGGAAAGATGTCACCATTGAGGAATTCATATCAATCCTTGATGAATATATACATTGGTACTCGGAAAAGAGAATCAAGCTCTCACTTGGAGGAATGAGCCCGCTTCAATATCGAAGGCATCTTGGTCTCATAGCAGCTTGATTAACAACGGACATTGATTGGTAAGTGGTCCAAGAAAATGTCCGCACCCCCTGAATGACGAATATGAAATGCGGATATCGGATGCGCGTTGGTGGTCATATGATATTCCGGGAAATATCGGGTGGATAATTTGGATCGTTTGCACCATAAAGAACCTGAAGAAGAGAGTTGATGGATTCTCGGTAATATCCGCTATCACCGGCATTCTCATGATAGTAGGAGTAATTGAGCTTATCTGTGAAAGAATTCAGAAACTCGGGCGTGTCCTCCCGAAAAAGAGAGTTATCCGTGGATTTGGGGCACTGACCATAGGAGGTGCTCTGGGAATACCGATATCAATAGCAGGCATGGCGAAAACCGAGGATAAAAAAAGATATGCCTGGATGCTTACGGGAGCTGCTTTATGCGCTGTCTTTGCAGGGCTATGTTATAAGGGCTACAAGAAAAAGTGATTACTTTGTCGGATGGGAGCTACGGAGATGAATATAGTGCTTATCATAGCAGGTATAGGGCATTTGATCTGCGGGATCACGGATTGCATGCTGGCCTATACCAAAGATGGAAGATTTGAGTTTTCAGATATAAAAGATAATGCGAAGATGCAGAAGACTTTTTCGTCAATGACGTTAAAGCAGGTGATCCTGGCAATATTCATCGGAGTCTTTGCGCTTTTTATGGCAAGCTTCGGATATATAGAGATTAGCGGGTGGATATCAGAGACATCACCTGTAATCTGTCGTATTATGCTTATTGCATCAATGTTCTTTATTGTTTTGATCTCCGCTCATCATGTTTTATGCGGTGCGGTGGAGTGGTTCTATGTAAGACAGGGAAGAACGGAAGAAGCATTGAATGCTGTTACGGACTTCTTTAAGAGCACGATCATAGCAGCAATCGCATATGTGGGATTGCTGGTCTTTGCAGTTGCTCTTTTTATCCTTGTGGTGACAGGCAAGACGGACTTGCCAAGATGGGCATGTGTTTTCAATACACTTCCGGCATTTTTGATACTGGCTCCGACCAAGGTACCTGCAAAGGGTAATATTGCGAATGCATTTATGTTTCTCGGGCTTGCCGTTTTACTATAATGATGAAAAAGCTATTGAGAAGGCTATAAACAATCTTCATTTGGATTATCACAATAGGAGAAGATTATGGATAGAATAGAAGGAACACGTGAAAAAACTATCATTAAGACTAGCATCATCGGGATTATTGCCAATATATTTCTTGCTGGATTTAAAGCGGTTATTGGTCTTATGACTAATTCCATCGCTATTGTGTTGGACGCGGTCAATAATATATCCGATGCGGGAAGTTCTTTGATTACTATTATCGGGACAAAGCTCGCTGGCAGAGAACCCGATAAGAAGCATCCTTTTGGTTATGGTCGTATCGAATACTTAAGTGCTATGATAATATCTTTGATTGTGTTGTATGCAGGTGTTACGTCATTTGCAGAATC
>JAEEGF011868086.1_pt1 | contig 11659 bp, 13 predicted proteins | sample 9134171 | NCBI WGS metagenome assembly JAEEGF01 (sample SAMN16246542, study PRJNA631951) | gut metagenome | biome: gut microbiome; feature: rumen; material: AP-attached | host: Bos | place: Iran: Karaj | collected 2018-10 | reverse complement strand
TGATGCAGACTATCATGGAACTTCGCGAAAAATATGATCTTCATATGACTGTAGAAAGGTATGTCTCTGACAACAGTATGCCGGATAAGGATAAAGATTTCATAAGAAAATAGCATGAAATAACATCTTGAGATAAAGGATTTTAAGTTTATGTTGGCACATAATAAAAGTGGATGGACGCTATTGGAATACTTGAAAGTAAGCGAAGATGATATAGGTGCTTTTGAAAATGTTACCGGTGCTTTTGCGGTTATATCAGTTAATGGTGAATATCTGATCGGTTTTAATTCATGGAGGCAGCAATGGGAATTTCCGGCGGGAGGCATAGAACTGGGAGAAACAGCTCGAGATGCTGCTATTCGAGAATTGTATGAAGAAACTCATCAGCGTCAGACTGATCTCGAGTTTAAAGGGTTATTTAAAATCAAAGATTCGAGGGGAACCATCAAGTATCAGGCAGTGTTTTACGGTACTATGCCGGCCCTTGCTCCATTTTCGCATATCGCTGAAGATGAGATGGATAAGATACGCCTTTGGGACCTTAAAGAAGATATCGGATATGTAGATGAATGTGATCTAAAGATTGTTGAGCTGGTCACGGGCAACATGAAGATTACAAGTAATACTTTTTCTGTTGACACTTCTTCTTCCCTGTGATAAAGTTTCAGATAATTATTCGGAGGAACGCATATGTTCAAGACATCTGTCATCAATCGCATGGTCGTTACCGTGTCCGTGGTCGTCTACGTCCAGGGGCCTGGTTTTGCGTGCGAGATGAGGCAGAGTTGAGCGGATCCTTCGAGATCGGCCCAAAACGATCCGAAAGCCTTATCAAGCAGCAATGTTTGATAAGGCTTTTTCTTTTTGCAACAATAGGGCCCCTGGGGGCCCCGGCAGGCCTACAGCGGGATTCGGAAGGAGAGGAAAAAATGAGAATTGAAGAGCAGACATTTCACATGCCGGATGGTCGGGAAGTCACCATCCGAAGTGCAGGGCCGGAGGATGCCATGCAGGTCAAACTTCTTCGGGAAGCCACCGCCGGGGAAACCCACTTTATGGCCCGGTACCCGGAGGATGGTCCCCTGGATCTGGAGAAGATCACTGAGATTCAGAGAGCCATCACGGAGAGCCCAAGGGACTTTCTGGTCAGCGCATTTTTGGGGGATCGGATGATCGGGGATCTGGGCGTTACTCTGATCCGACCTCATATGAAGTATCTCCACAGGGCCTATCTGGGCATGTCCATCCGGGAAGAGTACACCGGTATGGGACTGGGAACCTTTCTCATGGAGACTGCCCTGAACCAGGCCCGGGCCAACGGCTTTGAGCAGGTGGAGCTGGGGGTGTTCAGTGACAATGACCGGGCCAGACACCTGTACACCAAGATGGGCTTCCGTGAATTTGGCAGGAATCCCAGGGCTTTCAAGCTGAAGGATGGAACCTATCGGGATGAGATCATCATGGTGCATTTTTTTGAGTGAGGGGACTCGGAAAAGAGGAAGAGGAGAGCGGGAGGAAGCCGGCCTGAACCGGATCTGCTGCTGAAGGCTGTGGTTCTACAGGTCGCAAGAATACAAACGAAGAGGAGAAAGATTATGAACAAGATCGGAACGAAGACGATTGAGACGGACCGCCTGATCCTGCGCAGGTTTACCCCGGAGGATGCGGAGGACATGTACCGCAACTGGGCCTGCGACCCGGAGGTTACAAAGTACCTCACCTGGCCGTGCCATGAGAGCGTGGATGTCACCCGGATGCTGCTGACGGATTGGGTCGCCCACTATGAGGAGGGAGATTATTTCAACTGGGCCATGGAGCTGAAGGAGAACGGTCAGGTCATCGGCAATATCTCCGTGGTTCAGCTGACGGAAAAGATCGACGCCGCCGAGATAGGCTACTGTATGAGCCGCGCTTATTGGGGCCGAGGGATCATGCCGGAAGCTCTGAAGGCAGTGACGGACTACCTCTTTGAGGAAGTCGGTCTGAACCGGATCGCCGCCCGCCATGATGTCAACAATCCCAAGTCCGGCCGGGTAATGGACAAGGCAGGAATGAAGGTGGAGGGAACCCTCCGGGCCTCCGCCCGCAACAATCAGGGAATCTGCGATATGGTCATCCACGCCATACTCCGCAGCGACCGATAAATAGAGGGATGTATCCTGAAGGGCCAGGTGGCCGGCCGGGATACATCCCTTTTTTCGTGATTTCATGAATTTGTATCTTGGATAGTGGAATTCTTTATCCAAGATGCATTTCTGGCCTGGCAGATTCTTGCTATTGTATCTTGGATAGTGGAATTCTTTATCCAAGATACATTTCTCGTTTTACCGCTTCTCGCTTTTGTATCTTGGATAGCGGAATTCTTTGTCTAAGATACATTCTCAGCCGGGTGGATCCCTGAATTTGTATCTTGGAAAGTGGAATTCCTTGTCCAAGATACATTCTTGGCCGGGTGGATCCCTGAATTTGTATCTTGGATAGTGGAATTCTTTATCCAAGATACATTTCTCGTTTTACCGCTTCTTGCTTTTGTATCTTAAAAAGAGAAATCCTCCGGTCAAGATACATCTCTAGGTCCTCAGCTTCTCGCTATTGTATCTTAGATAGCGAAATCCTTTATCCAAGATACATTCCCCGCCCGTGGCTTCCTCCTCGCCCCCCCTTACCTCTCTCAAAACAATTTTTCAAATCCCTATTGACATCCACAAACTCGATCTGTAAGAGAAGGCGGATCCGGTGAGGAACTACACCGCTTTTGATAAAGAAACCGCTCCGGGGGGCAGATCTGCTCCTCGGAGTTTTTATGTTGTTTGACTTCCGGCGAGTATGCTATATTCTATAGGTTGAGTTTTATCCACCGGCAGCAAGGCTTTGCCATCGGCACGCTATCGCTGCCTGCATGAAAGAAAGCAGATCCACAATGAAAGAAATTACCTATGAAGAATTAATGAAACTGGAGCCGGATTCTTTCCTCCTCATCGACACCCGGGATGAGGGACTCCGTGATTATGGAACGATCCAAGGGGCCATTGCTCTGGACCCGGAGGGAGATCCGGAAACATATGACAGCACTGTCGCAAAGATCCCGGACAGTAAAAAACTGATCTTTTACTGCGAGGTGGGCCGTAAGACCCGGGACTGGGAGGAAGAATCCCTGGCTCCCGGCCGGGACTGCTACAGTCTGGAGGGGGGCTACATCGGCTATGTACGGTCCTCTATGGCCGGCGAGGAGGCCCGGGCGGAGAAGCAGAAAAAGGCGGAGGAGAGCATCCGGAAGAAGTTCCACAAGCAGCTCTTTACCCCCTTTGCCAAGGCCTGCAAGACATATGAGCTCATTGAGGAGGGGGACCACATCGCGGTCTGCATCTCCGGTGGCAAGGATTCCATGCTGATGGCCAAGCTCTTTCAGGAGATCCAGCGGCATCGCCACTGCAACTTTGAACTGACCTTCCTGGTGATGGATCCGGGCTACAATGCGGACAATCGGGCTCTCATCGAGAGCAACGCGGCGGCCCTTGGCATCCCCATCACCATCTTTGAGAGCGACATTTTTGACACTGTTGACACCATCGAGAAAAGTCCCTGCTACCTCTGCGCCAGAATGCGCCGGGGCTACCTCTACAGCCGGGCCAAGGCGCTGGGTTGCAACAAGATCGCTCTGGGCCACCACTACGATGATGTCATCGAGACCATTCTTATGGGTATGCTCCAGGGAGCTCAGATCCAGACCATGATGCCCAAGCTTCACAGCACCAACTTTGAGGGCATGGAGCTGATCCGGCCCCTGTATCTGGTCCGGGAGAGCGACATCTGTGCCTGGAGAGATTACAACGACCTGCACTTTCTTCAGTGTGCCTGCCACTTTACGGAGACCTGTTCCACCTGCCACACCGACGGCACCACCTCCTCCAAGCGTCTGGAGACCAAGAAACTCATCGCATCCCTTAAGAAGGACAATCCATACATCGAGTCCAATATCTTCAAGAGTGTGGAGAATGTGAATCTGGATACCGTCATCGCATACAAGCAGGACGGCGTCCGACATCATTTCCTGGACGACTATAAGGAAAAGAAATAAAGGATTCAAAACAGGAAACCTGACCTTGCGTCAGGTTTTTTTGTAGCACAAGCCCGGCAAGCGGATGCATGCTTGCATGCAAATCCATTTGCGCTTAAATTTGCATTGTATGCGAGAGGGTTGTAAACTAATTAACGGTTGTGAACTTTTTGCCGGGATACTGTTCCCGGTTCGAGAACGCCGCGGGAGGGCGCATTTATGAGACTTCTGTTCATCCGGCACGGAGATCCGGATTATGAGAATGATACCCTGACGGAAAAGGGTGTGCGGGAGGCTATCTGTCTGGCCAACCATATTAAGAATTTCCACATCGATGAAGCCTACGTCTCTCCTCTGGGCAGGGCTCAGCGGACGGCGGAGTACTCTCTCAACAAGCTGTGCATGCCGGCGGAGACTCTGGACTGGCTGCGGGAGTTCCCTGCGGTCATCGATCCCAATGTCTCTCAGGAGGCTCATCTGGCTTATCCCAACGAGCTTTGGCGGGAGCCGGATTCCGACCGCTATCGTCACCGTATCATGTGGGACGTCATGCCGGCTTACTACGGCGCCCATCCGGAACTCTTCGAGCGGGAGGGCTGGCGGACCAGCAAGCTGGTACAGGACAGCAATATGGTGGAGACCTATGATTATGTGAAGGAGAACTTCCTGAACTTCCTGGCCAGCCATGGCTACCGGAAGAACGGGGATCTCTTCACCGTGGAGGAGAGCAATGAACTGACCATCGCCTTCTTCTGCCATTACGGCATCACCTCGGTGCTGATGTCCATCCTCTGGAACATCTCCCCCTTCATCCCCCTGCAGTACATGGCCACCGCCCCCACCTCCGTCACGGAGCTGGTGACGGAAGAGCGCCAGCAGGGCATTGCCATTTTCCGCACCTGGCGTGTGGGGGACATCGCTCATCTGACCATGGAAGAAGAGCTTCCTTCCTTCTCCGCCAGATTCTGCGAGCGGTTTGAGAATGAGGATCAGAGACATTAACGGCCTGTTGCCGGATATTGATGGCAAGATGGACGCCCCCGGAAATTCGGGGAAAATGAGCAAAGGACTGGAGTGATCAGACTTGAATAAGGACCTGACAACGGGAAAGCCGGAAACAGTGCTGTGGCAGTTCTGTATTCCCCTTTTCGGAAGCATTATCTTTCAACAGCTTTACAACATTGCGGACAGCCTCATTGCCGGGAAGTATATCGGCGAGAATGCTCTGGCGGCGGTGGGAAACAGCTACGAGATCACGCTGATCTTCCTGGCATTCGCCTTCGGTTGCAACATCGGCTGCTCCGTCATCGTATCAACTTACTTTGGAGCCAGACAGTACGGCGAGATGAAGACGGCGGTGTCCACCGCCATGATCGCCAGTGGGGTTCTCTGCGCGTTATTGATGGTCTTCGGGACGGTCTTCTGCGGGGGATTGTTGGAACTGATCCGGACTCCGAAGGAAGTCTTCGCAGATTCCAAACTCTATCTGGACATTTACATCTGGGGCCTGCCCTTTGTCTTTTTTTACAACCTGTCCACGGGAATCTTCTCCGCGCTGGGGGATTCCAAGACCCCCTTCTGGTTCCTGGCGGTGTCTTCCACCGGTAACATTCTGGTGGACATATACTTCGTGAAAAATCTGCAGATGGGGGTTGCGGGTGTGGCCTGGGCCACCTTCCTTTGCCAGGGAGTCAGCTGCCTGCTGGCGGTGACCATTGTGTTGAAGCGTCTGCGGGGGATCCAAACGGAAGGGAAGCACATCCTGTTCTCCCGGAGCATCTGTGGGAAGATCGCCAAAGTGGCCATTCCCAGTATGTTGCAGCAGAGCTTCATCTCTGTGGGAAACATCATTATCCAGGGAGCCATCAACGGCTTCGGACCCGGTGTGATGGCGGGTTATTCCGCTGCCATCAAGCTGAACAACCTGGTGATCACTTCCTTTACCACCATCGGAAACGGCATCTCCAACTACACGGCCCAGAACATCGGAGCCGGCAAACTTTCCCGTATCCGGGAGGGCTTTCAGGCCGGTGTGAAAATGGTCTGGCTTCTGTCCCTGCCTCTGGTGCTGGTTTATCTGATCTTCGGTCGCTTCTTCGTCCTGCTCTTTATGAAGGAGCCGACAGATTTGGCCCTGTCCACGGGCATGACCTTCCTGCGGATCGTGGCGCCTTTCTACTTTGTGGTGTCGGCAAAACTGGTGGCGGACGGCGTGCTCCGAGGCAGCGGGATGATGGGAAGATTCATGGCTGCCACCTTCACGGACCTGATCCTGCGGGTGGTGCTGGCGTTAGTACTTTGCCGGACGGCGCTGGGCGCTACCGGCATCTGGACTGCATGGCCCATCGGATGGACCGTTGCCACAGCCATGTCCATCCACTTCTACCGGAAGGGACCGTGGAAAAAAACGGAAGCTGCCGCCTGAGCGGTGGATAAATTGCAAAGATCGATCCTCGCCTTGGATTCGGAAGCGGGGGACGGACATAGACTTTTTACGAAAGGATATGGAAAATGGCAAAATTACTGGACGGAAAGAGATTGACCCTTGGTGTTTGCTACTATCCGGAGCATTGGCCGGAGGAGATGTGGCGGGAGGACCTGCAGCGGATGCAGGCCGCCGGCATCGAGACGGTGCGCATCGGCGAATTTGCCTGGAATCTGGTGGAGCCCCGGGAGGGGGAGTTCACCTATGACTTCTTTGACCGCTTTCTGGATCTGACGGATGCGATGGGGATGCAGGTCATCATGGGCACGCCCACAGCTACCCCTCCGGCATGGCTGACGGAGCGCTATCCGGAGGTGCTGAATGCCCGGGTGGATGGGGCTCTCTACCGCCACGGTATGCGCCGGCATTACAACTACAATTCCCCGGTTTATCGGGAGTTTGCCGCCCGGATCACGGAGGCTTACGCTTCCCATTATGCCCGCCGGGAGAGCGTCATCGGCTGGCAGATCGACAATGAGTTAAATTGCGAGATCGACCGCTTTTATTCCGAAAGCGACACGGCGGCCTTTCGGCGTTTCCTGCAGGAAAAGTATGGGACCCTGGATGCCCTTAATGAGGCCTGGGGAACTGTTTTCTGGAATCAGACCTACACTGCCTGGGAGGAGATCTACGTTCCCCGCAACACCATTCAGGGAACCACCAATCCCCACCAGACCCTGGACTATCTGCGCTTTGTCTCCGACAGTGCCTGCACCTTTGCGGGGCTGCAGGCGGAGATCCTGCGAAAGTATGTAAAGCCCGGAGATTTCATCACCACCAACGGTATCTTCGGACATCTGGATTACCAGCGCTTTCGCCGGGAGAGTCTGGATTTTATCACGTATGATTCCTATCCCAATTTCGCATACGGGGTCTATGGCTTCGACCAAAATGAGAGGAATCTGCGGGACCGCTGGTGGAGCAAAAACCTCAGCGAGACCAGGGCAATTTCCCCTGTCTTCGGCATTATGGAGCAGCAGTCCGGCGCCAACGGTTGGAACACCGGCATGGAGGCGCCTACCCCCAGACCGGGACAGATCACCCTCTGGACCATGCAGTCTGTGGCCCACGGTGCGGACTTTATCAGCTATTTCCGCTGGCGCACGGCTACCTTTGGTACGGAGATGTACTGGCACGGGATCCTGGATTATTCCGGTCGGGACAATCGCCGCCTCCGGGAAGTGACGGATATTCATGAGAAGTTTGAGAAGCTGGCTCCTGTGGCGGGCAGCCGCTATGAGGCCAAGGTGGCCATCCTCCGGGATTACGACAATATCTGGGATGCGGAGGTGGATGTCTGGCACGGTAATGTGGAGAGGCCCAGCCAGGATGCTCTTTTTGCTGCCCTGCAGCGGAGCCACACTCCCTTTGACTACCTTTATGTCACAGGGGATACTTCCCCGGAGGATCTGCAGGAGTATGAAGTTATCTTCTGGCCCCATCCCGCCATCATGACACCGGAGCAGGCAACCCTCCTGGAGCAGTATGTGGCTGCGGGCGGGAAGCTGGTCCTTGGCTGCCGCAGTGCTTATAAGGATTCGAACGGGCATTGCTCCATGGACCTGCGCCCGGGATTGCTTCGGAAGCTCACCGGAGCGGACATCCCGGAGTATTCCGCGATAGCTCCGGATGCGGGGAAGGTGCTGGTGGACTGGGACGGCGAAACCTTTGAGGCAGCAGTCTTTACGGAGCTGCTGGAGGCTGCGGGAGATGGGGCTGAAACGGTGGGACATTTCGTGACAGACTACTATGCCGGCAGCGGAGCTCTGGTGGTCAATCCCTTCGGCAGGGGCACCGTGTATTACTACGGAAGCGCCTTCACCGAGGAGGCAGCGAGGATTTTCCTGAACCGGCTGGAGGTGGCGGAACCTTATGACAGCATTGTCACCTTGCCGGAGTGCTGTGAGATCGCGGTCCGCAGGAAGGGAGATCGCTCGTTTGTCTTCCTCCTGAATTACAGTAAGGAGGAGGCTGCCTGCATCCTGCACTCGGAGGTGACAGACCTGTATTCCGGGGAGAAGGTCAGCGGTGAGATGATTTTGGAAGGCTATGGCACGAGAGTGCTGGAATTGAGATAAAGAAACAGGAAGTTCCGCAGTTTTGCAGATAGAATTCCGCGGCGCGGGGCTTTTGAGGCAATCAGGAAACTGAGATTTCAAAGGAGGGTACGGATATGCAGTTTTTGGTCAGAGCTTACGACGGAGCAGGCAAGCTGGAGAAGAGAATGGAGGTGCGCCCCCGCCATCTGGAGGGCATGCAGAAGCTGGGGGATCACATCATCAGTGCCGGCGGTCTGCTGGACGAGGAAGGCAAGATGAAGGGCTCCGCTCTGATCCTGGATTTCCCCGGCCGCAAGGAGCTGGACGAGTATATCGCCGGCGAGCCCTATGTGCAGGAGCAGGTCTGGGAGCGCATCGAGGTGGAGCAGATCAATGTGGTCATCGCCAACGGTCTGAAGAAGTAAGATGCGGACGACCTAGTCCGGCAGCGGAAAGCATCGAGAACTGCAAGAGCGCAGGAATGTGATGCTTTTGGACCGGGAAGGCAGCCATAGAAAGCATCGGGAACTGCAAGAATGCAGGAATGTGATGCTCTGGACCGGGAAGGCAGTCATAGAAAGCATCAAGAACTGCAAGAGTGCAGGAATGTGATGCTTTTGGACCGGGAAGGCAGTCATAGAAAGCATCGGGAAGTGCGAGAGTGCAGGAATGTGATGCTCTGGACCGGTAAGGCAGTCATAGAAAGCATCGAGAACTGCGAGAGCGCAGGGATGTGATGATTTTGAATCGGGAGGATCAGCTATGCAGCTTCGGGATATCGATCAGGGGCAGACTTTTGACTGGGGGCGGACTTCCAAAGACTATGCGAAGTTCCGGGATGTATATCCGCAGGAATTTTATGATTATGTGCTGAACCTGGGTCTTTGCAAGGATGGACAGAAGGTCCTGGATCTGGGCACCGGGACGGGAGTGCTGCCCCGGAACATGTACCGCTACGGGGCAAAGTGGACCGGAGCGGACATAGCGGAGAATCAGATCGCGCAGGCGAAGGCTCTGGCTAAGGAAGCCGGCATGGACATCGACTTTCTGGTGTCCGGGGCGGAGGGAATCTCCTTCCCAGAGAATACCTTCGATGTCATCACGGCCTGCCAGTGCATCTGGTACTTTCAGCATGAAGTCACGGCGCCTCAGTTTGCGAAGATGCTGAAGCCCGGCGGACACTTTCTCATCCTCTATATGGGCTGGCTGCCCGGGGAGGATGCCATCGCCGGCAAAAGTGAGGAGATCATCCTCAAGTACAATCCCGCCTGGTCCGGCCATGGGGACTATGTGCATCCGGTCCTGGTGCCGGATGCTTATCTGGAGTACTTTACCTTGAATTCACGGGAGCAGTTCCGGGTGGACATTCCCTTTACCCGGGAGACCTGGCAGGGGCGGATGCGGACCAGCCGGGGTGTCGGGGCTTCTCTGGGACCGGAGGAGCTGGCTGCCTGGGAGAAGGAACACATGGAGATGCTGGAACAGAATGCTCCGGAACAATTCCAGGTAAAACACTACATTTCCATCGCCGACCTGCAGGTGAAGAAATAAAAAGCTGCATATTCCGCAGGAGTATCGAGAGGTGGAGGACCACCCGGAGTATCGATTCTTCCTGAAGGGGAAGATCCCGGAGTATCCGGAAGAGTTCATGGAATGATCAAGGAGGCATAAATGACTGAGAATATCACCGTTTTCAAGCAAAACAGTATTCGGATCACATCCGGCGAAACTGTGATCTACATCGATCCTTTCGAGATGGAGGCGGAGCCTCATGATGCCACCTTCATCCTCATCACCCATGATCATTACGACCATTTTGATCCGTCTTCCATCGCAAAAGTAGCCACCGACAGTACGATCCTGGTGGTTCCGGAGAAGATGGCAAAGAAAGCGACAGAAGTGTCAGATGTTGTCGCAAGGACCCTGACGGTTCAGCCGGGGGAGGCCAAAGTGATCGACGGGCTGGAGTTTGAGACGATTCCCGCCTACAACCAGCTGAAGCCTTTCCATCCGAAGAGTGCCGGCTGGGTGGGTTATATCCTCTGCCTGGAGGGCAAGCGGATCTACATCGCCGGGGACACGGATGCCACAAAGGAAGCGAAAGCAGTCAAATGCGACATTGCGCTGATCCCTGTGGGCGGTACCTACACCATGGATGCCAAACAGGCAGCGGAACTGGTCAACACAATCCGCCCGGAGGTGGCCATCCCGGTTCACTATGGCAGCGTGGTGGGTTCCCCCAAAGACGGAGAGACCTTCGCAGCTCTGGTGAAGGAGCCGGTGAAGGTGGTCCTGGCCATGAAGTAGTTTTGGAAAAGGATGAAAGGGGGAGCATCATGTGGTTTCTATTTGCTCTGTTATCCGCAGTTTTTGCCGCACTGACTTCGATCCTGGCGAAGATCGGCATCGAGGGAGTCAATTCCAATCTGGCCACCGCCATTCGTACGGTCGTGGTGGTGGGGATGGCCTGGCTGATGGTCTTTGTCACCCATGCCCAGGGCGGGCTGGGAAGCATCAGCAGAAGGAGCTGGATCTTCCTGATCCTGTCGGGACTGGCCACAGGAGCCTCCTGGCTTTGTTACTATAAGGCGCTGCAGATGGGAGAAGCATCGAAAGTAGTCCCCATCGACAAGTTCAGCGTGGTGATCACGCTGGTGTTGGCCTTTGTTTTCCTGCATGAGAAATTCACACCCAAATCCATTGTGGGATGCGTGCTGATCGCCGCAGGAACCTTGCTGATGGTGCTTTAGCGTTTTGTATCCAACCTCCCGGAACCGATAGGTAAAATCGATAGCCAGTCATAAAAAAAGTCAATTTGAAAATGCCAGGGTGGGGGGCTTATCATGGAAGCATAAACAAAGGGACCGCTTCCCGGCGGCCCTGTGCCCGGGACTCATTTGTAGCACAAGCCCGGCAAGCGGATGCATGCTTGCATGCAAATCCATTTGCCGGGCGTAAGAACATGGAGCACGAAGTGCGGAATGTTCGCATGCGAAATCGAGTAGGAGTCAGCCTACTCGATTGCGGGTCATTAGATGATCCCTGGTATAACAAAAAAAGATCACGATTTCTCGTGAT
>JAEEGF010447291.1_pt1 | contig 11659 bp, 8 predicted proteins | sample 9134171 | NCBI WGS metagenome assembly JAEEGF01 (sample SAMN16246542, study PRJNA631951) | gut metagenome | biome: gut microbiome; feature: rumen; material: AP-attached | host: Bos | place: Iran: Karaj | collected 2018-10 | reverse complement strand
TCGACGGCAGAAGCGGCAAAACTGACGGGGAACTTCTCAACAACCTCATACTTGGCGACTGGTTCATCACAAGACTAAGCGGCTGCGGGCGCATTGCGGTGAACTGCGATACCGGAGAATCGGCGGACGTAAGCGATACACTCGGAAATTATCGGATATGGAGCCTTACGTCCGGCGATGACAGGTGTTTTGTTGAGTTTGCCGATGATACCAGAACAGCGCATTTGTTCGGTCTGCTATTGTGTTATGATTCCGCTTCGTAAAGGACGCCGATGGCTGGCATATATCCGGAGCTCCTGTCTGCAATGTCACGCGCTCGGCATACTCCTTCCCGGAGCGGGACGACGCGTCGGTCATCGAAGAGGATGAGTATATTGAGGAAGAGGTTTCAAGCGATGTAGAAGCTATAATCGAAGATGATGAGAATTGAATAATATTTAAAAAAGTGTTACCCAAGCGCGGCACCGATAGTGCGGAATATTATTGAATAACAGCAGCCCCGGCATTCGGACGAGTGTCGGGCTGCTTTTTGTGTTGAAAAAGTCGTTATTTTGTGGTATTATAACTGTGGATATATTTTTGCGGTTTGTATAAACTGCACAAATGAAATTGTGCAACTATACGAAAATGAAAATTTTTCCAAAAAAAGCGTTACATTTTACGGGTTCGTTCGTTTTATATAGTAGAGACTATTATCGTGAGGGCGAAGCAATGAAAAAAGCTATAAAATGGATAATTATTGTTGTGTCGGTTATTGCGGCAGCAATACTGGGACTGTATTGTTATGTATATGAAACAGGAAGCACCCAAGAGTATACAAATGATTTTAGGAGAATCGTGTTTGACAGCACATACATGAATGCACCGGGAAATAATGAAATGTGTGTTATAGAGATTGTGGACTATAATATGCTCGCGGCAAAGTACAGGCGAATAGTTTCAGAGGAAGAATTTGAAAGTGCAAAGACAGAGGATCAGATATTTGACATATATCGAAGAATAGCTGCCGAAAATAACAATCAGATAAGTGAAGCCGCTATAGATATGTTTGTATCCACTACATACGGATATAAAATGGCGGAAGGTATGGACTGCTTTATTATTGGCGGCAAAGCGTACAGGGTTTATCACTATTTTGACTTTATGCCTCAGTTGTTCTCGGACAAGCCGTATATCAGCAAGTGGATGATAGAAATAACTGAGATTAAAAATGATGAAACCGGAGGAAATAACGATGAAAAGAAATAAGATATTTGCATTGACACTTTGTGCGGCTATGTTGATATCCGGCTGTAATGCGAATACATCTGCGCCGGCAGTGTTGGAGAGTGAGACTACAACAAGCGCAGCAGAAACGACAAAAAAAGAAGAAACAACAACGGGAGCAGCTACAAGTGTCGAAATGACCGCTGAACCTGAGAAAGAGTCCGTCAAAGCGTGTATAACACCGACCGGGTCGCAGACCGATGAACGCGACCTGATGAGCGGTATAATGTACGATACAGAGCAGATATGGATGAACGCCTATTCCGAAAATTCCGACGAAATGTATAACTACTACTTTTCGCCGAGCGGTAAGAAGTGGCAGGCAGGTTCGGGTATGATGACCGAGCTTGTGGATATAAGCAGTGAACCCGATTATCCCACGGAGGAGATATTTATGAAGCTGTCCGCGGACGACGACGGAAACATACCCGTTATTACGCACCGCGGAGCGTCGTTCTATTCTGTCAGGGAGTCGTCGGGTGTTTTTTCAGTCGATGTGACCCAAGAAGCCGAAAATCGTATAAAAGCCATGCCCATGACTGATTACAGAGGCTTTCATTCAGAATATGAAATATGGTGGTGCGACGCGATAGCAACTGCAACAAAGCCGGACGAAGAAAGCAGAGAGTTCGGAAAGCTTGTCGATCTCAGCCTCGGCTGTACGGTGCCCGATGTTATGACCGTGAACGCCTTTGTGTGCAGGGCTGATGACGAAAGACTCGCTATACTTATAGACCCTGCGTATATGCATGGGATACCGCTTTTCTCAAAGGGCTGCTACAGGTTCAAATTCGGTGATAAGGTCGTGTTAGCCGATTCCGTTCTCGTGTATTCGTATATCAACGACGTGTACGGATACGGCTCCGAGATTGACAAGATACCCGAAAACGGGTACGGCTACGCGGAAGTAACGCTTATGGAGCAGAGTATCTGCTGGGATCACAACAACGGCTACGAGAGCGGTCGTAATGTCGGTCAGCTTACCAATCTCCGGGTGCTTGACACATTCACGGATATCAGAGATTTTGAGTATCATGAAAGCGGCAATGCCGTCGATACCGTCAAGGAGGACGCACAGATGTCGCTGTATTACGGCGCTCTCGATAGGGCTTACGGCGATATCTACACCGAAAACACCGTCGGCTTGAAACTTGTCGATCTCAATTTCGACAGCACGCCCGAAGTCATTGTGACACGGCTTAACAAGACCGGTGATATCTGGTGGGAGTGGGAGCTTGATGCGGACATTTACCGCTTCACCGATACGAGCTTAAAGAAACTCGGCACGCTCCCCCTGAATATAGCGACCGCCGACAGCTGCGGCGGGTATTATATCGGAAAGTGCTCCATTCCCGAGGGCATCGAGGCGTGGTTTGCTTCATTCAGAAAATCTCCGAGCACCGACGCGGACTTCGGAGAGGGCGAATATATGTTTGGCATTTCCGGCGACAGCATAAGCTTTTCGCCCTTGTTCACAAGCATGCCCGCCGGCGATGACGCACTTACTATAAACGGGCAGAAGCAGGACGCAGATTACTTCTTCATGGGGAAGCGCATTGAGCCGACAGCCGATGAAAGCGGTACACTGCTGACATGGGAGGGCATTACTGTCGATTGGGGCGGTATGCTTATGCTGTACGGTACTGCACGCGAGAAGTTCTGTAGGGAATATGTCCCCACGAGCGTGTGCCTTATCGACGGAGCTTTTTCAAATCTCATCGCTGAACATAGCGTCGATAAAACGGAGATATTTGTTCTTGATGAATTTGTTTACCGGAATGCGGCAGCCACCGAAGTGAGCAGTTGGTGTACATTCGGTGATGCACTCAAAGAGCACATATGGTCGTTTTTAATATGAAACGGCATAAGTATGATAAAAATAAAACCGGAGGAAATAACGATGAAAAGGAATAAGATACTTGCATTGACACTTTGCGCGGCTATACTGATATCCGGGTGTACCGAAACCCAAACTACTCCCGCAGTGGGTGAAACGTCGGAAACATCGGTGCCGACAATAACCACTGTCTCGACAGCGGAAACATCGGTGACAACGGAGAGCGAGACTACAGCTGATTCCACAACCACCGCCGCCGACCCGAAAAACTCCGAGGATAGCGGTACAACTGAAACAACTGTCGAGACTACTACAACTGCTGCCGCTGCTCCCGAATTTGATACATTTTTCAGCGAGACAAAATCGGAGTTTATTGATGCAACAGGTTCCGACTCTGAGAAGAAACAGACTGTTGCACAAGAAGCTCCGGAGACAACACCTGCGACTACGACTTCAACTGTCAAAACGCTAGAACCGCCGCCTGAGATAGACGAAAATATGTTCACGCTGTACATCGGCGGAAACAACAAGGCTGAAAAGTATGATGTGAAAGTGGACAGTCTGCCTTCGGATATTGTTTCCGAGCTTGTCAAGAAGCTTCCGAACGAAATCAAGACCATAACTGTCGATAAAAACGGGAAATATACACTTTCCGATAAATCCGCCATGATGTCGACCGATGCAGCGATGATCGAGGAAATGCTGTCAAAGGATTACTTTGAGAGCATGAAGCCGAACTTAAAAGGCACCGAATATGAAAACATGACATATGAGGAATTCCGCAAGCAGATGTTAGCTGTCCTTAATGAAATGTACCCGGAAATCAAAGATATGTATGACAGCGACGGGAATCTGAATATCAAGACCGAGTACGGCAAATACATTGAGATGAGCTACATTCACCCATACAAATCACAGGGAGCATATACCGATGAGACGGTGATAAAAGAGGGTATCAAAGCGGCATTTGACAGTCTTGAAAAAAACAATGAATATAAAAAGACAGTCGATTATGCCAAAAAGAAAAACAAGACTATCCTTATGGCAATAGATATTTCATACAACGGCGGTTATAAGCTTGAATACCGCGCAGGCTTCTATTGTGACAAAGAAAGCAGCTCGTCAAATATCGAGGGCAGCCTTTATCTCGGTAAGGCAAAGATATTTGAGAAAGCTCCCGATACGCTCACACGATATGTGATTTCTACCGACTCTGAAATACACAGAGATATTAACACAGACGATAATCCTTATGAAATGTCACTTGATATCGTCGCGCACGGGTATATCGCAGACTTGATAAATGTGCACAAGAGCGGATATTCCAATGCCATGCAGAATGTTGCTATACTCGGAATAATACCGGAGATAGAGATAGGCAATCTCGGCAAGGAGCAGGACGACAAGCTCAAAGAGATACGAATGTACTTCAAGATCAAGAAGCCGTATCTTGACAACGTCATAGGTTCTTATGCTGAGAAAACTCCCGAGCTGAAAGGTATAAAGCGGCTAAATGTGTTCCAGTTCTTCGACGATATAAATGTAACACTTCCGATAGAGACGTATTTCTATGTCGATAAGGATATTGTTTATACGGTCACAGGCTTGTGCGGTACATACTGCCTGTATGATATGGAGAAGTGGCTGCAAATGCTTGATATCGAGCCGTGAGGATAAATAATTATAACCTCTTCGTAATTATTTTGTAACCGCTTTATATCAGATAATATGATAATGAGGACTTAATATGGAATGGCTGTTTATATTTTATAACACCTTAAATGATGCCGATTTGATAAGGTGTGTCAAGGAGGCAATGAATAAAGTCGATTGTGTCGATATGACCGAAGCAGTAGAAAATGATTCGGGTTACAGAGCGTTCTCATGCAGATATTTTACCGTGAGCTGGTTCAAAGATGAAAAAATAATGCAGGACTTTGCAGATGAATTAAATGAGGCTTACGATACATTTATTGATTCTGAGCTGTATATACAGCTAATGGTAAACGATGACCGTAATCGCTTGAATTTTGAGGATGTAGTTGCAAATACAAAGAAATTTGTATTGTTGTTAGCAGATATAATAGAAAACGATCATATGCTAATGAGTATTGAGGGTGAGGTCTATAGCACAAGAATAAACGGTAAGGCAGTTAATTATGGCAATTGGTGATTTGAACGTCGTGAGGATACTATATATTATGAAAAAGGCGATAATTATTCTGATTTTTCATATTATACAAAATCTATTTATCAGAATTCGCGAATGAATACCGAAGGAACACAGATTGAAATAAGATATGTGAATGGTTTTGAAGCGTTATACTTTAAACAACCGAATGGAACACAAGTTTTGTGTTGGGATAATGGAGATTATATTTTTGAACTTGGATTCAACATAGATTATGATACAGCGTTACAGATCGCAGAGTCGATAAAGCAGGAATAATATTTGTAATCAGTGATCACAAGCTATAAAACCGAAAAGAGAGGGCAGTAAAATGAAAAAAACACTATTGAAACTTACATCTTTGCTATGTGCGGCAGTAATGCTCACAGCAAGCGGAACAGGCGCTGTTACCGTGTATGCGGACAGCTCTGCAAAAGCGACAGCGTCGCAGAAGGATGATCCCGCAGAGCATCTGTCGATGCCGTCGGACAAGGTCATAAAATCTGCAGTCGAAAAAGCGGTCAAGGACGGTATTGTATATGTCGCATACCGCAGGGATCACAGCTATGCGGTCATAGATAAGGGAAAAGCCGAGAAGGATTCGATACTTTCACTTTCGGCGTCGATGCTTAACAAGGAATTCTATGAGGAAATGGGCGGCGAAGCCAATTTCGGGAGCTACGATAATTTCAAGCGTGCAGTGCTCGCGCAGGCAGGAGTAAAAAGTGAAAGCGAACTGAAAGTTGACCCGTATTTTCTGTTTTCATTCAACTATACCAAACCTTATGGAGAAAAAACGCTCGTTACCGACGAAGAAGCTGTGGAAAAGGCTCTTCGCAGAATGTTTGAGCTGCAGAATGAAACCGACGGCATAAAAAAAGCCGTGTCCTACGTCTTCGGCAATAAGATCGTCGGCGGAGTGATAGTAAATTGCAGATATAACGGGAAGTCGGAAGCCACACTTGAGATAAAGGCGTCAAACACCGACATTAACATAACCGAAACGCTGACATTTCGCACCGAGTCCGGCTTCTACATATACAACACCTTTGTTCCGAAGAACACGAAAAAGCTCGTTATTTCGAGCAGAGATGCCGACACGGTAAAGTTCCTTGTTGACTTTATCCCTGATGACTGTATCTGGGTGTGCAGCGACGACGAGATCAGCTTTGATGACTGTGTTTTTGATATGAAAGAGATACAAAAAGCTCTTCCGAACCTTACTGAGCTATATATGTATCAGGCACGTGTGACGAATGAGAAGTATATCGGTAAGCTCACAAAGCTTAAAGCGCTTTCGTATTATCCGCTCGGCGCGGAAGAAAATTACAGCAGGTTTATTGAAACGCCTGTCATTAAGGATCCGCCGCTTAAAAATCTCAAAAATCTGAAAAAGCTCTGGCTGTATGGCGAGTATTCCGATTTCAGCTTCCTTGAAAAGCTGCCGAACCTTAAAAGCGTTTATGCCGAGCTTCGCAGCGAAAAAGCAGCTCCGTCACTGTTCAAAAGCAAGTGTGTGACAAAGCTGTTTATACAGTGCGGCACGAAGTTCGACATGACCGGAATAAAGAATATGACAGGGCTGAGGGAGCTTGATGTTGAAAATGTAGCAAATGTTGACCCGAAAGCAATATCCGGCATCAAAAACCTCAGAAAGCTGAAAATAGGTGTCGGCGGGACTTACGACTTTTCGCCGCTTACAAAGCTCACGAAGCTGAAAGACCTGTCTATAAGCGGCGCGGAAACAAAGGACTGGTCATTCCTCAAAAAGCTGAAAAGCCTCGATACACTCTTTATCGGCTATACAAAGCTGTACGACAGTGACATAAAGGGACTTAACGTAAAGAGCATATGTCTTTACGAGACCCGGAACACTTATGCCGTTTTCTCGGAGCTCCCGAAGCTCGAAACGGCGGAGATGATGAGCAGTTATCACAGTTTCAAGGATTTCAAGCCTTCAAAGACGCTGAAAAATTTTACCGATACCTTCGGCAAAGGCGGGGATTATGCCGCACTCGCGAAATGTCTTAATCTTGAGAGAGTAATACTTCTCGGCTGCCGCGGAAAATTCGACGCAAAGGATTTTGTTAAATGCAAAAATCTCCATACCATATATTTCAACGGTACGGAGATCATAAACGGAGAAATGCTCGGAAAGATAAAAACGCTGAAACTTATCTCTCTGCATTCAAACGGCGTGAACCTTACGCTTACGGACAAGCTTCAGAAAGCCCTCCCGAAGTGTGAGATCGACATTAAACAGGATCAGTTTTACAACAACTGATGATCGAAAGGTAGGATGAAAATGAAAAAGCATATTTCTATGTTCGCGGCAGGGGCGATAGTTCTTGCAATGCTGCCGGTATTTGCGGTGCCCGTATCGGCGGCGGATATACCGGTATCGGTGTCCTCGGCAGTGAGAACATCATACAGTGCAAATACAACGATCATCGAAAATAATATAAAGCTCAGCGGGTATAACGCTTCCGAAAGCGATATACGCGACTTTGTCAAAAAGGTGAACGCCGCGGCTCTCGGGAAGATGATACTGCCCGCGGACGTGACGGACTCGAAAAAGGAGTATACCATAACAGGCACCAGCGACAGCGGCTATTTCACCGTGTCCCTCGTCAGGGGAAAATACTACGATCATTTCATCATCAACGGCAACTATTACCCGTTCAATAAGGCTCTTGACAAGATATGCCGTAAGATCGTCGGAACGAACGTCTCCGGAAGCAGCAGCGATGAAGTGGCAGACCGCCTGCTTACATATTCGATCAGATGCAATGAGCCGAAGAATGAGCAGGAATATATGAATGCTGCGCGCTCGCTTGTGGGCAAGTGGCTCGATACACTGAAAAATGAGACGGGTGAATATAAGATCGGTTCGTATGTTTTTAACGATGAAACTCTTCCGACCGAAAGGAATATGCTCCGTGCAGAGGGGCTTATAAGCGGAGGTCGCGAGTTTTGTGTGACAGTCGGGTTTGAAGTGAACGGACTCAGCAAGGAAAGCGTCTTCTCGCAGCCCAAAAATTCCGGCTACGGTAAATTCTACAATTATTACAGTGGTGCACTTGTTGTTGTAAGATGCCGCTGGGAAAATGGAGTATGCCGGATACTTGCCTACGGCAGCGGCGGCAGCGAACTTACGGCGGGACTGAACGGCATACGCGAAAAGAATTCTGCTTATGATACGCTGTTCGATTTTTACAGGGACACAAAGCAGGTAGAGAAGCTCAACAAAGCGTGTACCTATAATATACTCGGAAGATATGGCATCGCGGCAAGCTCGCCTGTCTACATGGCAGACGGACGAATCGGATATGTCGCAATATATCCGAGAAACTACGCCGAGACAGGTAAGGACGGGATAAAAACCGCCGAATACAATAATGGCTTCTTCGACGAAAGCTATAACTCGACCTACAGCTCACCGATAGATTTCAAGGACGGCAAGGGGGCACAACTCGAAAACTTCCGCGAGAAATTTAGTCTCGTATTCGACGACTACAATGGCGACGGCTGCGCGGATTACGCAATAAAGCAGTCTGCCGAGGACGAGACATCCAACGGAGCGAAGTATGAGGTGCGCTGTATGTCGAATGACCTTACGCCACGCGCGGAGCGTTTCGATTTCTTCATGGCAGGGCGGCATGAGGAGTCGATAAGATTACAGCATACCGACAATAGAGGATATGTTTACTGGTCAAAGGGCAATGACGGAAAGCTCGTATCGAATGTTCCCGTTGACGATTACCGTATGTACTCCGAGAGATACTATCTTCCCGAAGCATATCGTTGGTATGACGATGAAAAGAGCATTTACTGCTTCTTCTGGAACAACACTGCAAAGGACGTAAAGGTCGGCGGAAAGTATCATATAGAGTACAGCAAGAACGGCGAGTGGGTAAGCGTATCAAACGACAAAACGCTTGCGAACACGACCGCAAAAGCGTACCGCGACACCGAGCTGAAATTCGACATTTCCGATATAAAGCGCAATTACGGAGAATACCGCATTGTGATGAAGGTCGCGGGCAAGACGGTTTACGGCGGATTTTACATCGGCGGCAGCGGCACGTCGATCTCTGTATCAGCCAATCAGAAGGTCATTCCCGCCGGAATCGGATATATCGAGTTTACGGTGAAGAATAACGGTACGGAGCCTGTTCGGCTTTCCTCCGCGTATGTAACGAGCGGCAGCAAAAAGATCTCCGAAGCGCCCGTTGATAACAGCCTTATTCTGGCGGGTGGAGAAAAGCGTCTTACCGCGGAGCTCGACAGAAGCCTGAAACCCGGGAAATACACAATAAAGGTACCATGCGGGAAAAAGACTGCATCGTTCAGCTTTACCGTCAAAAAGGTCGGCGACGATGCGCTCACATTCTTCGGCGGGAAATGCACGGCAAAGATCTCGGGCGGCAAGCTTACCGTATCCGTGAAAAACAACAAATACACGAAGGAAACGTTCACGCTTACCCCCTACGATACGGGCTATCCGGAGGTGTTCATGAACAACAGATGGACAAGGACGGTCTGGGAGCTGACATCGGAAGGCAGCACGCTTGATATACCATACGGGAAAACGGGTACATACACCTTTGTTGACGGATACTCCGAGCAATACAAAATGATAATGGAAGACCCTAAAATGCTTGCTCAGGCAAAGGAGTTTTACGATGAGATAATGGCGAAAATAAAAGAGGGAAGCAGTGAGTCATTAGGTATATCCGAAGAAGAATACAAGAAATATAAGAACATGACATTTGAGGAATTTACAAAGCTTCTTTTCTTTGGCGATACCGAAACGATCGAGCCGCCGAAAAACTCACTTTACAGGCTGAAACTCAATGGGGAGTTTGTTTATTTTATTATATGAGGATCGGAGGTAAGTATATGAAAATAAAGAGGATAGCCGCAATAATACTGACTGCATCACATTTATCCATGACATCGTGTGGTGGAAGCTTTCAGCAACCGCAGTACACGACGAGACCGGAAACCGGCGCTGTCACAGAAGCTACAAAAGGAGGAACGGACATGGAAACCGACTGGCTTGAAAAGCTTACGGAGATCGTACCGCCGCCCGATGCCCCGAAGTGTACGGGAACAGACGAAATGCGCGCTGCTGCCGAAAAGCGGTTAGGCTCGAAGCTCCCCGACGACTACATAGAACTTATTAATACATACGGCGACGGCTGTTTCGGCTATGTGTTCAATGTTTATAATCCGTTTTCGGATAATAAATATTACAATCTTCTCGCCAATGAAGAACAGTATTGCTACGAAGAATTTAAACGACTTTCTATAGAGGACGGCTTTTATAATTCCGACGGAATGGCGGTTAATGTCCTCAATCAGAGAGATGCCAACGGTAAGTATCCTTTGTATGGCGGTTGGTATGACAATGAGGGCTGCCCATTTGGCTACTATCCTGCCGAGAACGGCATTCTTGCCTGCTGTCAGTGTGAAGGTCAGTACACAGTATACTGGAAGACCGGCAGCGACAGGTGGACTATAGTTGCATACGGGCGATACGGCGAGTATTCCGAGTTTGATATGACCTTGACGGAATTCCTGTATAAAGAGATCACAAGAGAAATAAATTTCGGGGATATGTACGATTATCTTACGGAAAAAGGCAAGGTATTCATACCGTTTGAGGATACATCCGAGGAATGCAAAATAAAGGAAGAGGATTACAAATTCAATGTGTAAAATGCTTGATCAATGTTTTGAAAGTTATTTATTACAGTGCTAAATATTTTATTCCTCGCTTCCGCCCCATTCGACGAGCGTGAAGCCGGTCCTCTTATATCAGAATAAAATATTATTATTGCTCAGAAACGATTCATTGTTTGGCTCTTCATTTCCGAGCGGAAATCTGATCTGTGATATGAGCCATTTATCATCTTTTTTTACAAGCTTCATTATTGAATGCTCATAATAGAATTGCGGTATCACTTCTGATACAGCAAGTGCTTCGGGCGATTCGTCAAGACAGATAGTACAAAGCTGATATTCTATACTGCTGTCATCACTGCTTATTACACCGACGATCTTGGTTTTTAATGTGTGCCCATCAAGATATCCTGTTTTTGTGAGATATGTCCTTTCGTCAACAACTTTAAGGCTTCTCTCCAGAGCATCGGATAATGTGAGACCGGACACAGCATTATTGTCTAAGAGCTCGGAAGGCTTCTCGACTGCATAATACCCTGGCCACTCCCGGATCTCAGAAACAAATGTATCATCCGCAAGCTCCGTAATGGCATCATATGTTCCGAATCCGGTATCTAATTCATAATACACATCATCCGGATCCAATGTGCCTGCCGGAACAGTGTGTGCGTTATCGACAGGCGCAAATCCCCGCGTCA